>Ga0209542_10018016_pt1 | contig 11483 bp, 12 predicted proteins | sample RifCSPhighO2_01_FD_184028 | JGI IMG/M metagenome (GOLD analysis project Ga0209542, IMG submission 184028) | Soil microbial communities from Rifle, Colorado - Rifle CSP2_plank highO2_0.1 (SPAdes) (version 2) | ecosystem: Environmental > Terrestrial > Deep subsurface > Rock core/Sediment ...
ACTTTTGGCATAATTAGTATTGTATGCCTTTTGTTAGTCTTAATAGCGCCTTCATTTGCTCTTAGCTTGTTTGGTTCATTTATGCATGGCATTGACTTAACAAAAATAGCCATAGCACCAAGCTTAAGTGGGAGAACTTTGCTGGGATTGATTGTAGCAGTAGTTGGTGGTTATATAATCGGGGCAATATTTGCTACAATATATAATAAATTTGCTAAATAATTATAAAATACTAATTATTAGTAGATTATAATAGTTATATAAATAAATACTAAGGAGAGAATATAATATGTTTTGGAATAAGCCTATTGATCCCGTTTGTGGAATGAAATTAAAAAAAGAAACACAATTTAAAAGTGAATTTCAAAATAAAATCTATTATTTTTGTTCATCAAATTGCAAACAAAAATTTGATAAAACACCAGAAGAATATGCAAAATAGAACAATGAGCAAAATACATAATAAAAAACCGGTTTTTGAATATTCAAAAATCACAGATTATATTTACATAGGAACAAACTTATGTTGTTTAGAACATTTTAAAAAGAATTTATTAAAAAAAGGAATAAAAGCAGATATAAGTTTAGAAGAGAAAAAACTTGATCATCCAATTGGAGTAGATTATTACTTGTGGTTGCCTACCAAAGATCAAACACCTCCAAGTTTTAACCAGCTTTTAATTGGCTCCAAGTTCATTAAAGATTTAATTAAAAATAAAGTAAAAGTTTATATACATTGTGAATTTGGGCATGGAAGAAGTCCTACTCTAGTAGCAGCATATTTTATCTCAGAAGGAAAAACTGTAAAAGATTCCATTAAATTAATAAAAAACAAAAGACAAAGCATTCATTTAAGCAAATCTCAAATTAAAGCATTGGAGAATTTTAATAAAAAGATAAAATGGTAAAAAAAGGAATATTAAAAGTTACAGGAATGCATTGTGCTAGCTGTGCTTTGCTTATTGAAAAAAATTTAAAGAAAAAGCCAGGAGTTATTAACGCTTCTGTTAATTATGGAACTGAAAAAGCAACCATAGATTATGATGAGTCAAAAGCAGATATAAGACATTTTGTTCACGCAATAAGAGAAGTAGGCTATGATGTTATTGAAGAATCTTCAAGTTCAAATGAAAGAATAGTTACATTAAAAATAATAGGTATGGATAATCCTCATTGTGTAAATGAAATTAAAAATGCTTTACAGCCATTAAAATCAAAAGGAATTCTTGATGGAGAATTAAACATTAATGAAAAAGCAGTAATTAAATACGATCCTTCAAGATTAGGATTAGAAGAAATAAAAAAAGCAATAAATAATGCAGGCTACAAAGCATTAGAAGAAACAAGTTTGGATAGGGAAAGAGAAGTCAGGGAAGAGGAACTAAGAAAACTTAAGAATTTGTTTTTAATAGGTTTAATCTTTTCCATCCCAATAGTAATGTTATCATTTCCAGAGATTTTCAAAATTGATTTTCCTTTAAGGAATTTTGTTTTATTAATTTTAACAACACCGGTTCAATTTTATGTTGGGGCAAGATTCTACAGAAGTGCTTGGGGCGCATTGAAAGCCAGAAGTGCAAACATGGATTCTTTAATAGTTGTAGGAACTACAGCCGCTTATCTTTATAGCTTATTTGTTACATTTACTAGTCAAAATGGTGCAACATATTTTGATACCGCCTCAGTAATTATAACTTTCATTATCTTGGGTAAATTCCTAGAATCAAAAGCAAAAGGAAAAACTTCTGAAGCCATTAAAAAACTAATAGGATTACAAGCAAAAACCGCAACAGTAATAAGAGATAAAAAAGAAATTAAGATACCAATAGAAGAAGTGCGCGTTAATGACGTTGTTATAATAAAGCCTGGTGAAAAAATACCAGTTGACGGCCTTGTTGTTGAAGGAAGCTCTAGTGTTGATGAATCAATGATAACTGGTGAAAGCATTCCTGTTGAAAAAAAGATTAGTAGCATAGTTATCGGAGGAACAATAAATAAAAATGGATTATTGAAGTTTAAGGCAACCAAAGTTGGCAAAGACACCACATTAGCGCAGATAATAAAAATGGTTGAAGAAGCCCAGGGAAGCAAAGCTCCAATTCAAAGATTAGCTGACAAAGTATCCAGCATATTTGTTCCAGTTGTTATTGTAATCTCATTATTGACTTTTTTTGTTTGGTTCTTCTTTGGACCACAACCAGCATTTACTTTTGCCCTAAGTAATTTTGTTGCTGTTTTGATTATTGCCTGTCCTTGTGCTTTAGGATTGGCTACACCAACAGCAATTATAGTAGGAACTGGTAAAGGTGCAGAACATGGTATTTTGATAAGAGGTGGTGAAGCTTTGGAAACAGCACATAAAATAACTACTGTTATATTTGATAAAACAGGAACTTTAACAAAAGGAAAACCAGAAGTTACAGATTTAATTGATTTTGGAAAAGATAAAAATACTTTGAAATATGCAGCAATAGCTGAAAAAGGATCAGAGCACCCATTAGGAGATGCAATAATAAACGAAGCCAAGAAAAGAGAAATAAATATTCCAGACGGCACTAGTTTTAAGGCAATTTCTGGAAAAGGTGTTCAAGTTAGATACTTGAGTAAAAATATTTTATTAGGAAATAGAAAACTAATGGAAGATAATGACATTGATATAAAAAATATTAATGATAAAATAAGTGAGTTAGAAGAGCAGGGAAAAACAGTAATGGTTCTTGCTTTGGATAAAAAACTATATGGTTTAATAGCAGTCGCTGATACTTTAAAGGAAAACTCTAGAAATGCAGTTTATAGGTTGCAAAGAATGAATAAGGAAGTTGTTATGATAACAGGAGATAATAAAAGAACAGCCCATGCTATTGCAAGGCAAGTTGGGATTAGATATGTTCTTGCAGAAGTATTGCCCGGTGATAAGGCTAATGAAGTTAAAAAACTACAAAGGCAAGGAAGAGTGGTTGCAATGGTAGGTGATGGAATAAATGATGCTCCTGCTCTGGCACAAGCCGATGTTGGAATTGCTTTGGGTTCTGGAACCGATGTTGCTAAGGAAACAGGAGATATTGTTTTAATTAAAAGTGATTTGATGGATGTTGTTACTTCAATAGATTTAAGCAGTTATACTATAAAGAAAATAAGACAGAATTTGTTCTGGGCGTTTTTTTATAATTCAGCAGGAATTCCAATAGCTGCCGGAATATTATATCCTTTCTTTGGGTTTTTGTTAAATCCTATGATTGCAGCAGCTGCAATGGCTCTAAGTTCTGTTTCTGTAGTAAGTAATTCTTTATTAATGAGAAGATATAAAGGAATTAGATAACTACCGAAAAACTTATAAACTATAGCCACCATAGAATCTATAGGTAAAATGGAAATAACAACAATCCAATTAAGTAAGGAAACAAAAGATAAAATTTCTTCATTTGGTCTTAAGGGAGAAAGTTACGATGATATTCTTAGAAGAGTTTATTCTTTAGCAGTTAAAGAACAATTAAAAGAGTTTTTACTTTCATCAAAAGATACGATTTCTATTGAAGAAGCCAGAAAAGAGTTGAATAAAAAGTGGCCAAGGTCGAAATAGTTCGCTCTTTGTTTGAAGAAATTAAAAAGAAATTCAAGGAAGAAGCCCACAAAATTATTGATTTAATGGAGAGTTTAGAGAATAATCCCCACAAAGGAAGAGTATTAGGTGGTGTTGGGGGAATTGTTATAAAAGAAATTAGATATAAGTCATTTAGGTTTTATTTCGTTACAGACGGGTATAAACTAAAGTTCTTTGATCAACAAAATTTAACCGACTTGCTAATCAGCTTTGTAAGAATGTCTGACAAAAAAGATCAGCAAAAGACTATTGAGGAAATTAGGAAAATACTTCTTAATTTTGGACCAGAAGGATTTAGCTAAAAGTAATATTGACCCACGATTACTTAATCCTAAGGATTAACTTCCAAACTTTTTCCTCAATTTTTCAGAAAAAAACAAATTTTATTGATTACTTCATTAAACTTTTCTTTTTTTAATGACCCTGCTGTATATTTTATTAAATATTTTTCAATAGATGCAATTTTGTCTATTCTTATATAGCTCTCTCTTTTAAGGCTACCTTGCTTAAACTCTTCTTTGTTGAGAGGGATTTCTACATCATCTTCGTAAGACTCTCCAGTTATTTGTGCAACAAGTACATCATCGCCTTTAGGAACTTTTAATATTAAAACCGGTCTTCTTTTAACATCTCTTAAGTTAGAATACGGAAATTCTATTATTATAATATCTCCCCTTACAAATCCTTCCATGCTTCATCCTCTTTCTTATTAAGCCAGATTTTAGCAAAAGATTTTTCAGATAAAATGGCACTTTCAGGAATAGACTTTTTTAAAATTATCTCATTATCTTTTCTAATTACAATTAACTTGTCGCCTTCCTTTATGTCTTCACGCATATCAAGAGGTATAACTACCTGTCCTCTTGAACTCATTTTAGTTGTATCAATTATCATAAATAAGATTAATCTTACTTTTATTTAAATCTTTCGGTTGCCTAAAAATCAAATAAGAAAAACGATCATTTCTTGATCAGCATTCATTGCTTTGTCAGTTGCCATAATGATTAAATTGTGCTCTCCAACAATAAATGATTTCTTTTTGTTATAGCTATCACAAACAGCAAATATTGTGCTATTCTTCACGATTTATAGTGAAATCTCCTAGGATTAGTGAATAATAGATAAATTATCTTATACATCTTCTTGCTATGATTCATTATTTATCGTGAAAAGTCCGATAAATAGTATATAATAGAAAGCTTTTTAAAGATGAGAATGGTACTATTTGTTATGGTAACCAAATATGACATTTTTGAATTCGCTTATACAAATAGGCATCCTTTAAAGCCGATAGAGGTAGCTAAGAAATTCAGGAAAAATGAAAGTGAGTACGATAATATCCATCGGATGCTTAAAGAGCTAGTTCAAGAGGGATTGCTGACAAAAACTAATTATGGTTTTCAGGCCAAGAAAAGTGATAAGGCAAATTTACTTTATCAGATAATTTTTCACTGTCTAAGAAACGGGATTAATTACAATAACCTGTTAAACGCCGGTCTTGCAAAGTTTTTAAACAGAGCTCTTCAAATAAAAGAAGTAACTTCTAAAGATGTAAATTTGCATTCCCTTACACTAAGAAAATATGTTGATATTCTATATAAGAATGGCTTACTATTGATAATCTCTGAAAAGCCGCTTAAGGTTAAGGTTTTCTATAATGTTTTATTGAACAACCTTTTGGTTTATTTTGGATATAAGCATAGAGTCATCACAGAAGATACCGCAAGTTATCTGAAAGAAATTGAAAAAGAGCTTGTTAAGTTTAAAAAATTAAAAAGAGAAAATGAAATAAAGTATCAACAGATAATCGATGATTTTGAGGTTTCTTTTATCCATCATAGTTTATCTTTGGAAGGAAATCCAATAACTCTTAATGAGACTAAAATAATTTTGAAAGATAAAATAATTCCTGCAAATCTTAAGAGCAAAGATATTGATGAGATTAAGAATTATCAAAAAGCACTTTTACAGATGTTGAAAGATAGCCTGGATAGAAAACCCCTGACTTTGCAGACGATCTTGAATTATCATTATTTAGCAATGCAACATGATCAAGATATTGCAGGTAAGATAAGAAAAGTGGAAGTTCATATTTCAGGGAATCCTAATTTTAAGATAACCAAGGCAGAAAGCATTGAAAAAGAGTTTGAGGAATTAATTAAAAAATATAATGATTTTATTAAAAAAGAGAAAGCGGGCCTTAAAGAGATTATAGCCTTTGCAGTTTACTTCCATAATGAGTTTCAGCATATCCACCCTTTTGAAGATGGAAATAGCAGAACAACAAGATTAATTACATTTCACTTGCTGCAATCAAAAAACATTCCAATATTAGATATTCCTTATGGATTGTTGGATGAATATTTAAGCTATACAAAAGGATCACGAGCAAGAGAAGATAAAAAACTTCTTTCAAATCTGCAAAAAGTTATACTTTTCAATTTAAAGAAAATAAATGCGAGGTTGAGTTAGGAAAAGGATAAAAAGGTGGAAATGGGGTATAAGGCAAAAATTCCTGACATGAATACTTCTCTACCCGGCCATATTACATTTTAGTGGTTCTCCAATTTGTGTATTTTCAAGAATCTCCTTAATCTTCCTGGTGAGTATTTCAAATTCTATTTTATCTTTCTTAGAGAGCTCAGTGTAAACAACAGAGTATTACATTCAGAAATGTTCAAAAATTGTACAGATTTAACCCAAGTTTATTTTTAATACTATTTATCATTATTGTTCCAATCTTTCAGTTGCCTAAAAATCAAATAAAAAAACTGATCATTTCTTGATCAGAATTTGAAGCTTTATCACTAGCCATAATGATTAAATTATGCTCCCCGGTTCTAAATGATTTTTTCTTATTATAACCATCGCAGTTCCTGCATAAACTAATCCATCTTGGCCTTGTGCTGTTTAAGTCATAATACAGTAAATCAACTTCTTCGCTTATTTCAACATCAAATTCAACTCTTCTTCTGTCAACAGTGAAGTTTAATTTAGTAATTTCTGGAACTACAGTATCAACTTTAACAGCAAATGGTTTTCTTTGTACTGTCTTGAAAAACATATCTCTTACTTCAAAATAATAGTTTATAGTATCATTATTATGTTCGCTTAAATCAACATAAAAGTAACAAATTTGTTTTTTACCAGATGGACAATCCAATTTAGTTGAACTCCCGTTATAGTTTAATGTTATATTATGTAATAATTCCTCATCATACTCTATGCTAAAGCTTCCATTTGTGTAATCTTTCTTTTTCGGCAATGTTTCTTTTATTTTAGGTGCTGTAGCGTCAACAAAAAAACGAGTAACATTCCTGCCTAATTCCCTGAATTTATCTGTAGCTATTAAAGTTAAATTATGATACCCATCTTTAAAAATTTTAGTCTTATTATAACTGTCACAATTCCTGCATAAGCTGCCTAATCTGCCACCATCAACAGAATATTGTAAATTTATTAATCCCTTGTTTATTAAAACATCAATTGGAACTTTTTTAGTGTTATAATTTAACACAGGTTCTATTAGAGTTATTAATGGAGGCACTCTTGTAACTTCAATAGTGTCATTTACAGTAACAAACTCATGATTTAAGGCCCTGCATCTGTATTGTACAATCTTTTCTCCAACACTAGAATATGTATTATTTGTGGAATTTATAGCTGGATGAATATTAACAAAACCAGTTTCCCAGTTAATTTCACAAAAAGCCGCACCATTATTGCCTAATGTAGCAAAAACAGTTCCATCAGTGTCAACTTCATTATCTCCGCCAGAATTATTTCCTAAAAAAATACTTGGAACAGTTAATATATCTACAGTGACTTCCTGATCAACTGCAAAAACAAATAGAGATAAAACAAAAACAAAAAATATAAGCATAAATAATTTTTTAAAGTCCATTTTTATTCCTCCTTTTCCTTATGTTTATAGTTCTAATAATTAGTATACTAAGTATAAATAAACCTAAAATTGTTATTATTCCCCAAAGAAGATAATTTCTTTCTTTAGGAACAATTTCTAAATTTTCATTTTCACTAGCACTATCCTCAGGTATATCTTGTACTGCTTTAGTTGTTATTTTTTCACTTTGATCTTGCTCTTCTATTATATCTTCTTCAACTTCTGAGTTATCCTCTATATTTTTTATGGAAGAACCACCACCTGATCCGCTATTGCCAAGATTTTGATTGTTAGATGAACCACCGTTATTAGATATTATTGCTTTTATCCAAACTGCCATTTGTATAATAGAGTTACCGGTTTGTTCTTCTTGTAATAATATAACACCATGGTATTCTCCTTCATCTTCACCAGAAAGACAAACTTTAACCACATTATCATCAGAATTTATTTTGTTAGGATAATCTAAGTTTATTCCATGAACGTTTGCAGTTTCATCAAATAAGTTTACATTCCAAGCAACGTCTTTATTTTCAGCCCACTTATCACTAACAGTAATTGTTGGGGATTCAGAACTTACGGTTATATCTTTACATTCTTCCTGGCCTTTATTGAGGTTAAATGTTAAACTGCTAGGAGAGAAACCTATAGCTAAAACAACACTAGAAAATAAAAATATAATAAAAAATAAAAAAAAGAATCTCATTTTATGGTGGACCAGAGATTGTATAGACTATTGTTCCAGTACTAGTCCCTGCAGGCCATCCTGGTGGTACATCTAATCTAGCATCCCAACTTACAGGAGTATAAGCACAAGTACCACCAGAATTATCACATAGCATAGTAGTTAATGCTCCAACTATGTTTACCCAATTATCAGCAGATGTTTCAACTTCTATATTTGTAAATAAAGCACTATCTCCTCCAGTGACAGAATTAACAGTAACAGTAACATCAACATTACTTCCGGTAGCATCAAATTGTATTGGGCTTGTGGACGGATTATCAGCAGTTCCAGGACTAACAGTACCAAAATCTAAAGTTGCCGGTCCTACATCTACAGTGATATCTTCGTTGACTATAATTGTGGTAGGTAGATCACTACCAAAAGCACCAACCACGCTTAAAGCCGTCGCTAAAACTAACAATAGAATTAATTTCTTCATTAAATCAACCTCCTTTTATTTTATATTTTAATATAAACTATTATAATGTTCTATAAATATAAAAACCTATGTTACTACCAAATACATAGACAAGAAAATTAATTTCAAATTATTTGTATTCTTATACTAAGAACAAGTCTAAAATGGAAAAGTCACAAATTTTTTAAAAATAATACAAAGCTAACAAATAAAACACGATTACAGTTAATAATTGTTATTTTCAACAGTATCAGTTCTCATTCTACTGTTCTAAGAATATTTATTATTGAATTTCATAGGCACCAATATCAACTGTGCCATTAACTATTCTTGGATTTCCATCTAGATCAGTTATGATTTCACTTGGTACTGCAGAGTTATCACCAGCATCTTTACAAGGTGAACCAGAAGACAATCTTCCATCTAAATCGCTAAATAAAGGATTACTACCTATATTACTAGCCCCACCTAAATTGCCAGTTAATCCTTGGATACAACTATTATTTGCTGAGATTACTCCAGTTCCGTCATCAAAGACTTGAGAAGATTCATTCAAACCAGCACTATCTACATTACCCCATAAAATAGAATTACTTAAATTAGCACTGCCGCCTCTTCCATCAACAAGAATACCAAGAACATTAGCTATACCACCACCCTTAGTCATGGCTTCATTGTCTTTAATAGTGCAATTAACAAAAGTAGGGTGACTTCCCGTGCCACCAGAGCCGCTATTTAAAACAGCCCCGCCTTTTATATTTGCAATATTGCCCATAAACAAACAATTAATTAGATTTGGACTTGAATCCCAATTTGCCATTCCAGCACCATAATTCGCAGAGTTTCCAATAAAACTACAATTAGTAAGTGCTGTATTGCTAGTGCTATTGTATAAACCACCACCACCTAAACGTGGATCTTTCAATCCATGTGCGGTGTTATCAATAAAACTACAATTGACCAATTTGGTTGTACTTCTGGTTTGATTTACCATTCCTGCTCCATGATTTGCTCTGTTCCCAACAAAGAGACAATTTTCTAAAGTTGCGCTACCTCCGTCGCTAAACATCCCAGCAGAATTATCTCCAGATAAATTATCAGTAAAAGTTACGTTTCTTAAAATAAGACCACCACTATAATTAATCAATCCAGCTCCCCTATCATCTCCACCCATACCATCTATATTAGAATTTCCGCCCTTTATAGTAAATCCATCTAGTACAGTATCTGAATTGGTTCCACTTCCTGTAACTACATGCAAACTATTATCTCCTCTATTCGTGAAATTAGGTAAATCATCACCATTAATATCCCCGCTTAGAATAGTTTTATTATTCAGAAAATCACGTTGATTTAATGCCGTTTCAGTCCCTGAAAATCCACCATAAACTTTAACATTATTAATCAATCTGAAAGTTGCACTTCTATTTCCTGTATTGCTAGGCCTATATGTTCCTCTAGCAACCCAGATTTCATTTATTTCTGGATTTGAAGTAGCTTCTTCAAGTGCCGATCGCAAGTTTACATAAGAATCTTTCCATTTCCTTCCATTATTTTCACCATCTGCATTAAGATCAACTATCCTTAAATTTGAAGGTGTAGTAAAATCTCCCATAACATTAATCTCCCACATTGTTGAACTAGAACTTAAACCAGCACCATTTGTAACAGTAAGTCTAGGTGTAAAAGTTCCTGGACGTTCATAAATATGAGTCCCGGTTATATCATTACCCCTAATTCTAAAATTATCAATATTATCATTAACACCATCATTATCAAAATCAAATGCAAATCCACTAATTCCGCTCTGTCTGTCATATCCGCTTCCTAAAAAAGAGACTTTTAAAGGAGCATCTCCTTCTCTTGGATAAGCATAAAACTTAACTTCTGGAGGCGTAATATCTTTAGTTCTATAATCAGATTTATTTATTTCTTGCTCTAAATCATTAGTCGATCTTTGACTTTCAACTATTCTTATTCCTGGTAAAGATTCAGTAATATCTTTAGGAGAACATGATAAATTATAAGTACCTAGAATAGAAGCTAATCCACCAATAGCTCCAATAGCCAATTTTCTAAAAAATCCTAATCTATTTTGATAATTTAAATTTCCCATATTTTTGTTACTAAAAAGTGGTTTATAAACCTTTTGGTTATAGTATTAAATCTCAGTCAGCCAAGCCATTAGACAGTCAGAGCCCGAGTTAGCAAAATCGTTTCAGTCAGCATTCCAGTTGCTATTCCTGTTCCGATAAACTCTCTGAGCGCCCCAACTTTGTAGCCAGATATACTTCACAAATATTAAATACTTGTGGCAGGAATTTCGCCTGAACATAGCAAATGGAAATTTGCGCATTGAAGCTTCATATTTCGCTCTTCTCTGCTCCCAATCTCGTTGATATACTCCTTATTTTGTCTCGCCAAATCGCTCGCTTTTAGCTCATTCATTGCTACTTAATGTCGCTTCTGTATTTCATGACAATAAAATCAAAGCAAAATGTCTTAGCAAACTGGCATGTGGCTCAGCCATTTATGGCTGAGGATTTTATTAAGAATAGGTAATTTTTATATTTATGCTTTCAAAGATTCAAGAACTGTTGTTTCTTCTGCTTTTCTTTGTTCATCTAATTGAGCAATTTCTTTTCTTAATTTTTCTTTTTGAGCTTGATATTTCCTTAAAAATAAATTATTATATCCTTGTCTTAAATTTTCGCGGTCGCCTTCGGCGACTAACCAATCCACCAGATCGTCAGAGCCCGAGAAAGCAAAACCGTTCCAGCCAACATCCCAGTCGCCGCTCCCGTCCCGAGAAACTCTCTGAGCGCCCGAATCC
>Ga0209542_10018017_pt1 | contig 11483 bp, 8 predicted proteins | sample RifCSPhighO2_01_FD_184028 | JGI IMG/M metagenome (GOLD analysis project Ga0209542, IMG submission 184028) | Soil microbial communities from Rifle, Colorado - Rifle CSP2_plank highO2_0.1 (SPAdes) (version 2) | ecosystem: Environmental > Terrestrial > Deep subsurface > Rock core/Sediment ...
GGGGAAAGATCGTCGGAGCGCTCATTCCGAGGCTTGGCGCGGCGCTGCCGATGGAACACGAAGGCATGTCTTGCCTTTCAGCGGGGCGGAAGGTTCAGCTAGCAGAACTCGTACGATAGCAATGGCCTTAGGTCAGCCTCATCGTCACCTCGGGGGGGGGGGCGCGTCGGCTAAGGCGCCGCGCAGGCGGCCGGCTCAGGCGTACCTATTGACGCCATCATTGTCGCCGGTCGAGAGCCATGTTGAGACTCCCCCCTCGTCACGTGTTCAGACCGGAGAGATCCGTGACGGGTGTTCGGAGACATCCGTGACAGGTTGAGGATGGTGGTTCTGGGCTCGCAGGTCGATGGTTGCGATGTTGGCGGTACGGAAGACGACGTCGTAGAGGCCGTCGGTGTGGGTTGGACGGATGGCGACGGTCTTTCCCTTGAAGGCCTTGGGGATGCGCCAGCGTCGGCTTCGGAAGGTGATGCGGCCGCTGTCGCGAGGGACGCGCCGCAACTGGTCGTCTGGGGCGTAGTGGAAGGGCTCGATGGTGAGTGCACACGCTGGGAGGATCTATGGCCAGGTTCTACACGGCTGCGCCAGGACCAAGCACCCTGACCGAGCGACGATACTGCGATCGAAGGCTCTGATCGCGGAGCTCGCCCGGTAGCACGGGCTGAATCACAAGACGGTGCGGAAGTGGCGCGGCCGGGACTCGGTCCATGACGCGGCGATGGGTCGCCAGGAGCCGCGTTCAACCTTCCTGACGCATCTGAGCTCGAAGTTCCACGTCGGACTGTCCGACTGCATGGAGCCGAGGCGATGCTGATCGCTTGGCAGACCATGGTCCTGGAGACGGTGGCGGGGTCCTGCGCCCAGGGCGCCCGTGCGGTCAAAAGCGGTCGCCGCCCAGGGCGCGGTAGAGCTCAACGCGGTTCGTTGCCTGCGCCAGCTGGGCGGCAAGCTGGGTCTGGCGCGCCGCATAGAGCGTGCGTTGCGCGTCCAACAAGGCGAGGGAGCTGTCGATGCCACGGTCGTAGCGCGCCTGGGTGAGACGCTGGGTCGCCGCGGCCGCCTCGACCAGCCGGGCCTGGGCGGCGATCCGGTCGGCGATCGTGGCGCGCACCGCCAGGGCGTCGGAGACCTCCCGGAACGCGGTCTGGATCGCCCTCTCGTACTGGGCGACGGCGGCGTCGCGCGACGCCTCGGCGCCCCGCAGATTGGCGATGTTGGCGCCGCCCGCAAAAATCGGCAGGACTACCTGGGGCGTGAAGCTCCAGGCGCGCGTGCCCGCGGTGAACAGCCGGTCCAGCGCCGGGCTGGACGACCCCTCGGAGCCGGTAAGGGTGATGCGCGGGAAGAAGGCCGCCCGCGCTGCGCCGATATCGGCATTGCGGGCCTGCAGAGTGTGCTCGGCGGCGCGCACGTCGGGACGGCTGACCAGTACGTCGGACGGCAGGCCGGGCGAGATCTCGGCCAGCACGCCCACGCTGGTGAGGCCACCCTGCGGCTGGAGATCGGCCGGGACCTCGGCGCCGACCAGGAGGCGCAGGGCATTGCGGTCGCGATCCACCTGGGCGGTGGCGACGGCGGCGTCGCTGCGGGCCTGCTCGGTAAGCGTCTGAGCCTGCCGAAGGTCGAGCTCGGATGTGGCGCCCGCCTCGAACCGCTTGCGGGCCAAGTCGAGACCGGCCTCGCGGCTGGCCAGGGTGTCCTGGGTGATCTTCAGCAGGTCCTGGTCGGCGGCCAGGGTCAGGTAGGCGCTGGCGGTCTCGGCGACCAGGCTGATCTGAACCGCGCGTCGGTTCTCCTCGGTGGCGAAGAACGATTGCAGGGCCGCAGCGCTCAGGCTGCGCACGCGCCCGAACAGGTCAAGCTCATAGGCGGAGAACCCGGCGCTCACGCTGTACTGCTCGATCTCGAAGCTGCCGGTCTGACCGGGGATGGCGGCGCCGGCGGGCGTCTTGCTACGCGTGTAGCCGCCGCTGGCGTCGATGGCCGGCAGCAGGTCGGCGCGCTGGACGCGGTATTGCGCGCGGGCCTGCTCGATGTTGGCCACGGCCACGCGCAGATCGCGGTTCTGTTCCAGGGCTAGCGCGATCAACGACTGGAGACGGGCGTCCTGGAAGACCTCGCGCCAAGCCAGGTTGCCGCTTGGGACCGCGGTCGAAGCCGCAGCAGGAGCGACGGGCCAAGCCTGGCCGACCGGCAGCGCGGGCCGCTCGTAGCGCGGCGCTAGGGTGCAGCCGGCAAGGGCCGTCGACGCCATGAGGGCCAGGAGCAGGGATCTGGCGGGCATCTCAAACAGCCTCATGGGGAACGGCGGCGGGTGGCGCTTCGGGATCGACCCTGCGCCCCAAGTGACGCTGCACCAGGACGAAGAAGAGCGGCACGAAGAAGATCGCCAGCATTACCGCCGACAGCATGCCGCCGATCACGCCCGTGCCGATGGCGTGCTGGCTGCTTGACCCCGGTCCATTGGAGATCGCGAGCGGCAAGACGCCGAACATGAAGGCCAGCGAGGTCATGATGATCGGCCGCAGGCGGATGCGCACCGCCTCCAGCGTCGCCTCGACCAGTGGAGCCCCCGCCTCAAAGCGATCCTTGGCGAACTCGACGATCAGGATGGCGTTCTTGGCCGCCAGGCCCATGGTCGTGAGCAAGCCCACCTGGAAGTAGATATCGTTTGAGAGCCCGCGAAGCGATGTGGCCAGCAGGGCGCCGACGACACCCAGCGGGATGACCAGGATCACCGCGAGGGGGATGGACCAGCTCTCGTAGAGGGCGGCCAGCAGCAGGAAGACCACGATAATCGAGATTGCGTAGAGCGCCGGCGCCTGGGCGCCCGCCTCCCGCTCCTGCAGCGACAGGCCGGTCCATTCGTAGCCGATGCCCGGAGGCAGTTTGGCGGCGATGGCCTCCATGGCCTGCATGGCCTGTCCCGAGCTCTGGCCGGGCGCGGGCGCGCCCTGGATGTTGACCGCCGGCAGGCCGTTGTAGCGCTCCAGCCGCGGCGAGCCGATGGTCCAGTGGCTCGAGGCGAAGGCGGAGAACGGCGCCATCTGACCGGCGGCGTTGCGGACGTACCAGCGGTCCAGGTCCTCAGGCTTCATGCGGAACGGGGCGTCGGCCTGGACGAAGACCTTCTTCACCCGGCCGCGATCCATGAAGTCGTTCACGTAGCTGCCGCCCAGCGCCGTCGAAAGGGTGGCGTTGATGTCGGCCGTGGTCAGGCCCATGGCCCCCGCCTTAGCCTGATCGACGTCGATGGCGAACTCGGGCGTGTCGTCCTGGCCGTTCGGGCGGACGCCGGCCAGTTTCGGATCCTGGCCGGCCATGCCGAGCAGCTGGTTGCGCGCGCCCATCAGCGCCTCGTGGCCGACCCCGCCGGTGTCCTGAAGCTGGAAGTCGAAGCCCGACGCGTTGCCGAGCTCCGGCACCGCCGGCGGAACCACCGCAAACACCATGGCGTCGCGGATCTGGGAGAACTTGCCCATCGCCCGCTGGGCGACGGCCTGGACCTTGCGATCGGCTGCCTTGCGCTCCTCGAAATCCTTCATGCGGACGAAGGCGATGCCCGCATTCTGGCCGGCGCCGGCGAAGCTGAAACCGGAGACAGTGAACACCGCCTCCACCGATTCCGCCTCGTCCTTCAGATAGTGGTCAGCCACCTGCTTGAGGACGGCCTGGGTGCGTTCCTCGGTCGCGCCGGGCGGCAGCTGGACGAGGGTGTAGATCGTGCCCTGGTCCTCTTCCGGCAGGAAGGCGCTGGGCAGGCGCAGGAAGAGCAACGCCATGACCAGGAGGATCGCCCCGTAGACGGCCATCCAGCGGCCGCTCTTGCCCAAGATGCCGCGCACCTGGCCCTGGTAGCGGTGGCTGGCGTGGTCGAAGTTGCGGTTGAACCAGCCGAAGAAGCCCCGCTTTGACGCCTCGTGCTCCTTGCCGACGGGCTTGAGCAGCGTGGCGCACAGCGCGGGCGTCAGCACCAGGGCCACCAGGATCGACAGGCTCATGGCCGAGACCAGGGTGATGGAGAACTGGCGGTAGATCACGCCCTGCGATCCGCCGAAGAAGGCCATGGGCACGAACACGGCCGCCAGAACCAGCGCCACGCCGATCAGGGCGCCGGTGATCTCGTCCATGGATTTGCGGGTCGCCTCCTTGGGGGAGAGGCCCTCCTCGCTCATCACGCGCTCGACGTTCTCGACGACCACGATGGCGTCGTCGACCAGCAGCCCGATGGCCAGCACCAGGCCGAACATGGTGAGCGTGTTGATGGAGTAGCCGAACACCGCCAGCACCCCGAACGTGCCTAGCAGCACCACCGGCACGGCGATGGTCGGGATCAGGGTGGCGCGCCAGTTCTGCAGGAACAGGAACATCACCAGGAAGACCAGGAGCACCGCCTCGGCCAGGGTCTTCACCACCTCCTCGATCGACTGTTTCACGAACGGGGTGGAATCCACCGGGATTTCGTAGCCGATGCCGGGCGGGAAGGCCTTCGACAGCTCCGCGACCTGCGCCTTCACCGCCTCGGCCGTGTCCAGCGCATTGCCGCCGGGCGCCAGCTTGATGGCCAGGCCCGCGGCCGACTTGCCGTTGTACTTGGCCAGCGAGTTGTAGTTCTCGGCGCCGAGCTCCACGCGCGCCACGTCGCGCAGGTACACATGCGTGCCGCCGCCGGTGTCCTTCAGGATGATCTGTTCGAACTGGGCGGGGGTCTGCAGGCGCGACTGCGCGCTGATCGTGGCGTTCAGCACCGTCCCGGGCGTCGAGGGCGTGCCGCCCAGCTGGCCGGCGGAAACCTGAGCGTTCTGGGCGCGGATGGCCGCGATGACATCGGCCGGGGTCAGGCTGCGGGACGCGAGCTTGTCGGGATCCAGCCAGATACGCATGGCGTACTGGGCGCCGAACAACTGGGTATCGCCGACGCCGTCCACGCGGCTGATCGGGTCCTGGAGCTTGGCGGCGAGGTAGTCCGCGAGGTCGGAGTTCGAGGCCTTTCCGTCGGTGGCGTAAAGAGCGACCACCATCAGGAAGTTGCGGGTGGACTTCACCACGCTGAGGCCCTGTTGCTGGACCTCCTGAGGCAGCAGGGCGACGGCCGTCTGCAGCTTGTTCTGGACCTGCACCTGGGCGATGTCGATGTCGGTGCCGCCCTCGAAGGTCAGGGTGACTGTCGCCGCCCCGGAGCTGTCGCTGGACGAACTGATGTACTCCAGCCCATCCAGACCCTTCATCTTCTGCTCGATGACCTGAGTTACGCTGTCCTCGACCGTCTTGGCCGAGGCGCCGGGGTAGACGGCCTGGATCGCAACCTGGGGGAGCGCGATATCGGGGTACTGGGCGATCGGCAGGGTGCGGATGGCGAGCGCGCCGGCCATCATGATCACAATGGCGACGACCCAGGCGAAGATCGGCCGGTCGATGAAGAAGCGTGACAGCATGACGGGCCCCTAGCGCGCCGCGCCGATGACGGCGGGTTTCACGGCGGCGCCCGGCCGCACCTTCTGCAGACCCTCGACGATGACCCGTTCGCCGGCCTTGAGGCCACCGGTCACCAGCCACTTGTCGCCGACCGTGCGCGAAACGGTGATGGGGCGCAGCTGCGCCTTGCCGGCCGCGTCCACCACATAGACCGTGGCCGAGCCCTTGGGATCGCGGCTTACCGCGGCCAGGGGCGCCAGGATCGCCGAGGTCGCCACGCCCTGTTCGAGCTGCGCGCGGACGTAGAGGCCGGGCAGCAGGGCGCCATCGGGGTTCGGGAAGACCGCTCGCAGGCCGACCGAGCCAGTGCCCTCGTCCACCGTGATGTCCGAGAACGCCAGCGTGCCGGGGATGGGATAAGTCGACCCGTCCTCCAGGATCAGCCGGACCTTGGCCGAGCTCGGCGCCTTCACGTCGCCAGTGGCCATGGCGCGGCGCAGCTTCAGCAGCTCCGCCGCCGACTGGGTGACGTCCACATAGATCTTGCCGAGGTCCTGGACCGTGGCCAGGGCGGTGGCCTGGTTGGCGGTGACCAGGGCGCCCGGCGTCACGGAAGACTTGCCGATCCGGCCGGAGATCGGCGCGCGGACCTGGGTGTAGTCGAGATTGATGCGCGCCTGCTGCACCGCTGCGCGCTGGGCCTGTACGTTCGCGGCGGCGGATTGGGCCGCCGACTGGGCGTCGTCGTTGTCCTGCTTGCTCACCGCGTTGATGGCGACCAGCTCCAGGTAGCGGTCGGCCTTGAGCTTAGCCGAGGTGGCGGTCGCCTGGGCCTGGGCGAGCGCGGCGTTGGCGCTGTCGAGGCTGGCGCGGTAGATCGCCGGGTCGATCTGGTACAGCGGCTGGCCCGCGCGGACGGTGGAGCCCTCCTGGAACAGCCGGGCCTTGACCACGCCGTTCACCTGAGGGCGCACCTCGGACACCAGCGAAGCGGACGTCCGTCCGCTCAACTCCATCGTCAGGTTCACAGGCTCGGTGCGGACGACGACCACACCGACGGCCGCGGGCGCGTTCGGGTCCGGGCCGGCCGGGGCCTTCGCGCCGCATGCGGACAGGAGGAGCGCCAGCGCAATCGCCGCGCCGGAGAGGATCGATCTGGGCATCCAACACCTGGAAAACAGGGATACTCGGGCGCAGGTCTTGACAATTCCGGCCCGGAAACTACAAGAATGAACGTTCATTCGCGGTCGCTGCCTAAATGAGCGCCTGCCAGAAGTCAATCCACCGCGGCCTGACCTGCGGCTCACCACAGGATCCCTATGGCGGAGGCCGCCCCAAAGCGGATGGATGCGGAAGCGCGGCGGCAACAGATCGTCGACGCGGCCTCCGCCTGCGCACGCCGATTCGGCTTTCATGGGTCCAGCATGGCTGAGATCGCCCAGGCCGCCGCCCTGAGTGTCGGGCAGATCTATCGCTACTTCGAGAACAAGGAAGCGATCATCGCAGCCATCGTCGCGCGCGACATGGCCGAGATGCGCGACAGGTACTCCGAACTGAAGGACGGCGGTGCGCCCTTTCTGGAGGCGATCCTGACCAAGTGCTCGTCCGCTCTTGACGATCTGTACGAGGCCGATCGCGCGGCCCTGACCCTGGAGGTCGTCGCGGAGGCCGCTCGCAATCCCAAGGTCGGCGCCATCCTCCGGGCGGCAGACGCTGAAGAACGCGAAATGCAGCACGAACTGTTCCGTGCCGTCATTCCCGCCGGATGCAACGAAGCGGAGCTCGTAGCCCGGTGCGAAGTGATCAGCATGCTGTTCGAGGGCATGACGATGCGGGGTGTGAACAACCCCGACGGCGATCGGCAGGCCATCGCCCGCGTACTGCGCTCGACTCTCCGGCATCTGCTGGCCGAGCCATGCGGCGACCGCGTGTCCTGACGATCAACGTCAGATCTTTGGGCGTCACCTTCCAGATGACTGTTGGGACCGGCTCAAGATCTCATGCCCCTGCGTAGGCGTCTCCCGTAGCGCTGATGAACCGCGGGATGCGAGCGTCATCATCGGGCAGGCCGAGGAAGGTGGCTTCGCGAAAAGCTCGCGCGGGGTCGTGACCGATGTGTCGCGGTTCGAGACATCCCATGCCCTTTCGCCGCCCCAGAAGGAGTTCAACCGCCTCCTCGACGAACTTGGCTCCGGCTGGGAGTCCTTTTGCGGGCCTGTGGACGGCGCCGAGCATGAACGTGGCGGACATCAAGGATGGCTCGAGTTCACGCGTCGAACTGCCGGGCCTTCGCGCGGGATCTCCCGCTCGACCTATTCTGCCGCACAACGTCGAGCGCGCCGAAATTGCGGCGATCCTTTGAGCGATTGAGTCGAGGGAAGACCCCGAAGTCTCGATTAGGTATGTTCTAGCGATCATTGATCGGACGGGGGCGGACATGAAGGGTGACTTCGGGCGGAAGTCTCGTCCATGGGTCGTCGTCGCATGGGCGGTCGCATTGCTCACGCCCGTCGGCGCCGTCGCACTTCCGTTGACCAGTCTTAAGGATCAGGGTCTTGACGCGGCCTTTGGCAGCTATGCCCCACGCGGCGACTGTGCTCGAGAGCCCCGCATCACCCTCGACGAGACCGGTTTCACCTTTCGCGCCGATGGCCGCATGTTGCAGAGCCGGAGGTTCGAACGCGCCTTCTCGTACATGGGCCCAAGCTACGAAGGCATCAGCGCGGTGTTCTTCCCGTTTCCGGTGAGCAACAGCAATTTCGGCCCGGTGATCATGATTGTGAACGCCGACGAGAAGCCCGGCCTGATCCGTCTAGAAGCCGATGTGGCGCCCGGGCAGCGGCTCGACCCCTTCCACGGCGCCCTGACCAGGGCGGCTCCCTATCTTCGGTGCGGGGGCGCGGCGAAGGCGCCTCCTTCGCGTCCCGCAGACAAGGCGCCCAGCGCGCCTGCGAGGGCGTCCGCGCCGCCGGATTGGGGGAATCTGTCGTCCTTCGTCGATGATTACAGCGCCAATATCGCCCTTTTCGGCGCAGGTCCGATAGCGGCGGCGATCCGCGCTCAGTTGGGTGGTAAGACGACCGCGCTGCAGAAGAACCTGTCGGTGGCGACCCCTTTGAAGCGACAGGGATCGGCCTTCTACCTCTCCGGCAATGCGCCCCACCAGGGCGGTATGGAACAGGCCTACGTCCTGCTGGATACGAGCCGGCGCGCCGTGCAGGTCGGGCTGTGGGAACGCGGCAAGTTGAGCGTTTATTCGCCGCCAGGCCGCAGACTCGCGCCGCCCGCGGATATCCAAACGCTGTTGAACAACAGCCCACCGGAAGACGCCGTCGCAGCTCCCGGGACCCCCTGGGAGGTTGTGCCGGTGCAACGTCGCCCCCCCATGGCCTATGTGGATGTGGCGGCCTCCCCGAACATCAAGTCTTTCAGCCTGTTCTGCGACAACGGGCGGCCGATGATATCGATGCTGCTGAACAGGCCATCGACCCGGCCCTCAGTCACGGTGACCTGGAATTTCGCGGGCGGCCTCGTCAACATCCCGATGAGCCGGGGCAACGGGGAGGGGACGTTCTGGCAGGCCAATCTGACTGGTTCACCCCTGCTACCGACGCTACTGCGGCAATCTGGACCGGTCTATCTGCGCATCAACGGCCAGATGGAAGGTGAGGCGTCTCTGCTGGGGGCCTCCGCCGCTGTCAGGACCGCCTTGGGATCGTGCCAGAGGTTCTGATCGCGTGCGAACGGATCAAGAAGTTGCAGTTCCGCGGCTGGTTCGCATGGAGCGTGGCGGCGAACTCGATGGCATATGCTGCCTACGCTTCCGATAACGCCCGACGTGCATCATGAATCTCAATGGTCACATCGCCAATCGTCTGGGCGGCCGCGAAAGTCGGGGCCTCGCCCAAAGGAGTACTGAGCTGGGCCTCAAGCCGGCGCCAAACACCCCTTAGGCCGCGCCCGAGAAGGCTATCGTATTCAAGCTTAGCGGAATACACTCTCCGCGCGAACGTAAGCGAGACACTGCCGATCATCCCAAACTCTTGGAACATTGCGGGCCTGCAGACTTGGCGTCCGATGGCGGCGGAATTCACGGGGATTTGAACACAGAAGGGAAGCAGCCCTGGTTTCCAAGCGCCAGGAACCAAGCTTCAGCGTTGCCGTTAAGTATGTCAGCAGCAGACCCGCGCCCCAGCCGCGCCCGCGAAACTTCGAACCGGAAAACTTGAATGCGGACTTTTCAGCTTGGTATTCTTGCAATGTTGGTTATTCAGGTCATGACCCTATCGGGTCGTGCGTCGGCACAGCCGCAATCTGCGGCATCGGAGCCTAACTCAAAAGACCGAACGACCGCCGAACGGCCCCTGACCTCTTCGGAAGCGAGCCGGGAAAGCCTGGAGGGAGCGGTGACGTCGCCGCTTCGTGATGCGAACTTGATCAAATCCGACATTCCGCCAGTCCTCCTGCAGGCTGTCGCTAATCCCTACTCACGATCGGGTCAGCGCAGCTGCGCGACGCTGCGAAAGGAAGTTATCGACCTCAACCAAGTCCTTGGGGATGACTTCGACGAGCCTGAGCGGAATGAGCGCGGCGATGACCGGAACGGGGCATATGGCGTCGTCGCCAGCATCGTCTCGGATGTCATCCCAATGCGCAGTTGGATCAGAAAGCTATCCGGCGCGGAGCGGCGTGACCGCCAAGTTCAAGAGGCCATCGCCGCCGGAATTGCGCGCCGAAGCTACTTGAAAGGGATCGGCCAAGCGCGTGGCTGCAAGCGGCCCGCCTCGGCGCGCACGATCGTCACCACACCGCCGGCCGTGAAGCCCTAGCCGGATGAGGCGGCTTTTCCGTGCGCTGGCGCTGTCGGCGCTCCTGCTCGGGGGCTGCCAGACGCTTCCTCGTGTGCCGTATGGACTCGAAATGCTTCATGCGGCGAGTCCCAGCTACCGCTACGATTTCCTCGAACCCGATACCCGCGCCCGCTTCGTTCACGAGTTCGGGCGCGTGCAGCGCGAGCAAGCTGGCGACATTCAGCTTCTCGCCCTGTCGGGCGGCGGGGCCAACGGCGCTTATGGCGCGGGCGTTATATACGGGTGGAGCCAGCGCGGCGACAGACCCGCATTCTCAGTTGTGACCGGCGTCAGCGCTGGGGCGTTGATCGCGCCTTTCGTCTTCGCGGGACCAGCCTTCGATCCGGCCCTTCGAGAGGCGTTTACGGATGGCCGCTCGAAGAACCTACTTCGGTCGCGGGGCCTCGGCGCATTGTTTCGGCCGGGTGTTTTCAAGCCGGAACCGTTGAGAAAACTCATCACCGACAGTGTTACGCCCGCCCTCATCGAGGCTGTAGCAAAAGAACACCGAAAGGGCCGGCGGCTCTTCGTCGCGACGACCAGCCTCGATACGCAGACCCAGGTGGTGTGGGACATGGGGGCCCTCGCGCAGCATAGAGACCCCGCCTCGCGTCTGCTTTTTCAAAACATCCTCATCGCATCATCGAGTGTTCCAGGCGTGTTTCCGCCGGTGTTGCTGACCGTCGAACGAGACGGGCACGCTGTTTCTGAACTCCACGCGGACGGAGGCACGGTGGCCAATTTCTTCGTCGCGCCGCAAGCTCTGCTCGCGGCTCCGACCCCTTCTACGGGCGCGGCGCATATCTTCATTCTGCTGAACAGCCGGACCACGCCCCGGTTTGTCGTCGTGCCGGTGGGTGGGCTCAAGATCGTCGCGCGCAGCTTCGACACTATGCTGAAATCCCTCACGGTCTCCGAGATTACCAATGTGAAGCTTGCCGCAAGCGAAAAGGGCCTCAAATTGGCGGTTGGAGAAATCCCGGACGAGTTGGACGAGAACTTTCTCGACTTCACCCAAGCCCACATGAATGCGCTTTTCTCCGCCGGCCAGCAGCGGGGGGCCGCCGGGACGGCGTTTCGGTTGATCGCCGGGACGACGGCTGCCACGCCACCCTAACCGACATGCGTCAGGCGTCATGAAACCCCAAAGTCGCGGCGATAGCCTGGCCTCAACTACACCCCCGAATAGGATTTGATCGCACAAACCAGACGAAAATC
>Ga0209542_10018019_pt1 | contig 11481 bp, 9 predicted proteins | sample RifCSPhighO2_01_FD_184028 | JGI IMG/M metagenome (GOLD analysis project Ga0209542, IMG submission 184028) | Soil microbial communities from Rifle, Colorado - Rifle CSP2_plank highO2_0.1 (SPAdes) (version 2) | ecosystem: Environmental > Terrestrial > Deep subsurface > Rock core/Sediment ...
TCTCTATTGGCTCGCCTGTCTTCGGGTTCTTCCCTGTCGCTGGAGGTAGGTCAAGTGGCGATGGGAGATAGTCAACAACAGCATCAAGCACGAGCTGAACGCCCTTATTCTTAAGCGCGCTCCCGCAATAGACTGGGAAAATTTCATTATTAATAACAGCCTTGCGTAGAATCGCCTTAAGCTCGGCGAGGCTCGGTTCCTTACCTTCCAAGTACGCGCCCATCGCAGTGTCATCCTGTTCTACGATTCGCTCAATAAGAGCGGCGCGATACTTTTTCGCATCTTCAAGGAGGTTCTCCGGTATCTCGCCTTCAATAACCTCTTGACCCATATTCCCAGAAAACGTGAACGCTTTCATCGTGAGCAAGTCAACAACGCCCTCGTGCTGTGCTTCAAGGCCGATAGGAATCTGCATCCGAATAGCCTTTGACGAAAGTCTATCCAAGATGCTGGCGTAAGAATCTTCAAACGATGCGCCCGTGCGATCCAATTTATTTATGAAACAAACGCGAGGTACTTTGGCTTCATCAGCATATCTCCAGTTTGTCTCGGACTGAGGTTCAACGCCTGCGACGCCATCAAAGACGACGATGGCGCCGTCCAAGACACGCATGCTTCGCTTCACCTCGGCGGTGAAGTCTATGTGCCCGGGAGTATCAATAACATTGAAACGATATTTTTTAGAGTCATCTTTCTTATTCGGCTCATTTGTCTTTGTCCAGAAACAGGTGATGGCGGCGGCGGTGATGGTGATGCCGCGTTCGCGCTCCTGTTCCATCCAGTCTGTGGTGGTATCGCCTTCGTGCACCTCGCCTATCTTATGCTGGGAGCCCGTATAGAAAAGGACGCGCTCAGACGTGGTAGTCTTACCCGCGTCTATGTGCGCGATTATGCCGAAATTGCGAACCTTCTCCAATGGATAATCTCTGTTCATAAAAATAAAAGACGCCGTGGCGTTAAGTAGATAGTAGCGGAAATTGATGTAAATGTAAACACAGGTTACAATCATTCTTAGATGGATTCCTAGGAGGTCAGTATGGACAGAAAAGAAAGCAAGTATACGCAAACCCTGCAAGGACTCGGCTTCGTGAAGAAAAAAGTCAGCGGTGTATATGATCAAACGCTTCTGGCTTTCCTCCAACGCCTCGATTGCGGAATTTTTATGATCATTCGTGGCTCTACTAATATGACCCTTGCTACCGATGAGACTGGACAGGACTGGCAACACAACAACGAGGCAATCGACTTATCAGAATTTGGGTTCCGAAGCGTGTTCTCTATCGGAAACGAACCTGAATTCGTCGGCGAGAAGAAGGTTCTCGTGTCTAGAACTACTCACTGACGGAGATGATTTGGTTCCTTGTTTTTCGCAAACGGTGGCTCGCGAGCCGCCGTTTTTTATTTTCACTCTTCCATTATTCTCGTGTACCTTAATTTACGCTATAGCATGAAAGATGGTGTATCCCAAATTACAACGCGAAGAAGTGGACAAACGTCTTGTTGGTTAAAGGAGGGCGGTAATTAGAGTTTTAAAAATTGTTCAATCGCCAAACCTGCTTGTTTCAATATTTTCATAAGAAGATTGCGACCAATCGTATTGCCACCATGAATAGGGATAGAGGTCATGCGTTTTGTTATCGGATTAAAGTAGTATTGATGGCTTCCGTGTGACTTCGCGTATTGAAAACCTGCACGAATAAGTTTACGTACTACTACGCGCGCAGCAAGTATTGGAATGATGCTCACGCAAAGGCTGGCATGCGCTTAGCTTTTGGAGTGAATTTCACATACCCCTGCTCAATCGAGTTAGAAATTATATGTGCTTCGATTGCGCCCTCAATGCATTCGGCGATCATTTCTTTTGCATGTGACAAATTTTCCCCCCACGAAACTGCTCCTTGTACTTTCGGTGCAGTGACCACATATCCGCCCATATCGTTTTCAGGTTCAAATACAGCCTTAAAAGACCCGTATTGGGTTTTTACGATTGCCGTTTTTTTAGAAACTCTCTTCATGTGCTTAATATAGCACAACAGCCGAGTTTGATTATAAAATCACCAAGCAAAGTGTGCAAAAGCTTTATTTGCTTCTGCCATTCTATGCATTTCATCTTTCTTTTTAATTGCGTCGCCTTCGTTCTTGGCGGCCAAGAGTAGCTCGGCGGCGAGCTTTTGCGCCATCGGCTTGCCCTTCTTGGAGCGAGCAGCGCCAATAATCCAGCGGAACGAGAGTGCGAGCCGGCGCGCCTGCGGCACTTCGCGGGGCACTTGATAATTCGCTCCTCCTATTCTGCGAGAACGTACTTCCATCAATGGCGAGACATTACGAAGAGCTGATTCAAATGTCTCTAGCGGGTTCGCACCCCCTTTCTCAATAGAGGCGAGAGCATCATAGACGACCGCGCGCGCGGTGTCCTTCTTCCCACTCCACATAATGGTATTTATAAAACGCGTAAGCATCTCCGAACCGTACTTCAGATCCGGTCGCCAAGTGCGCTTCTTTTTTAATGGTCTACGCATATATAAATGTGATGCCAATATGCGAATGCATGCGAATGTTACGAATAGAATTCGTATTTATATTTTTATTCGTATAATTCGTTTTTATTCGCATATAATTCGTATCATTATTTTGGGCGCTTATTACCGTAACGCGAACGCGAAGTGCGACGCTTCTCGAGACCGCCGGTGTCCAGCTTGCCGCGGATGATGGTGTACTGGACGCCGATATCCTTCACTCTGCCACCGCGAAGCATCACGACCGAGTGTTCCTGCAGATTGTGCCCCTCGCCCGGGATATAGGCTGTCACTTCCATGCCGTTGGTTAGCCGCACGCGGGCAATCTTACGGATAGCCGAGTTCGGCTTGCGCGGAGTCTTGGTCGTAACTTTTGTGCATACACCTCGCTTGAATGGAGAAGGATAAAAAGTCGGTCTATTCTTGAGTGCGTTAAAACCGCGCGCCAAAGCAGGCTTGCTCGTCTTGCGCGATTTATCCTTGCGTCCTCTCTTGGAGAGTTGGTTAATTGTGGCCATTTAGATTTAGAAAACCCGCGAGCGCAGGATATGTGCACTATATAGAATCATGCAGATAAATGCAAACTCACTTGGAGATTTTCGTCTTTGTCGAAGTTTTCGGTCAGAAACTTTTTGTCATCCTTATTCAACATACGGAATAGTATACCATCTCACTTTTCGTCAATCGGTTCGCGATATGGATCAGAGGAGTAAGGTTTGACCGGCTGAGGGGGAGGTGGCATCGCGCCTGGGAGATTCGATGGTCCCCCTTCGCCAAAGGCTACGGCAGGGCGTAGCGGAGGAGGCGCTGTTTTGTGAAATTCAATACGCGGCTCTTCGTGGTCCTCAAGCAATCTGGATTCTGGGGGCTGGATGCTGGTGGCTGGGGAACTTGGCTGTGGAGGAATTTTGTTCTGCAAATTGAAATACTTTTGGGGTGGCGAATATTTCAGCATAGAAGCAAACGTTTGTGCCTGGTGTGATGGCATCTGCGGATTCGCAGGAATCATCGTGGTGCGTGATTGTAAAACCACTTCACGTGGCGGCGCTATGGGCTTTGGTATTTGTGGAACAGCCTGTGGTCCCTTCCGCATCTCTTCTCGCAGTGGCACAAAAATCTGGTCGTTTACATCTCGCGTGATGCCATTAACGGTCTGTGTATCTAGTTTCGCCTCTTCAGCAAGCGTTTTAGTAAACTCATCCGGAGATTTTAATCCGAGCAAGAGCAAAATAATCTCGCGTTCAACAATCGCGCCTTGGTCAATATGAAATTTGTACTTCTGCATCAAATTTTTCGCAACTGTTTCTACCTTTCCGCTCGCGAAAAATGCCCGAATTGGCGCAGGAACTTCCTTCATCAATTCTTTGATGTCGTTTTCTAGTGTTGGGTCAAAAGATGTGTTCATAAGTTATGATTTTATGGTGACGAAGTCCCTCCGCCCGCTGGTGGAGTAGGAGCCGGTGGCGGTGTTCCTGTTGGTGTGGTCGTAGCCGCATATTTCTTAGCAAGCTCCAGCACATGCTCAACGTCTAATTGGTCTTTTGATTTCCCAGCATTTTTTATGATATTTTGAGCGGCTTTCTGATTCTTATAGAGATATTTGCCAGGTCCTGCTAGTATGTTTTGGGCGTACTGCATCGCTGGTGCCTTTTTAGTATTAGCGACATCTGTCTCCACCTCTTTGATTGAATCTTTATTGTCATTTATTTTTTTGTCGTGTATTTCCTGCAAAGCCTCGCGTTCTTGGTTTTGCTCCGCACGCTTCTGCCCGTTGTAAAGAAGTGCGTTATTTAGCGCAACATTAGCTGCATTTATCCTTGCCACATTTCCTGACGCTTCTGCTGTCCTAAGATCAGTCCGCTTATTGGCAACATCTGTATTGGACGCAACCATGTCTGGATCAGCGGCTTGTCTGTTTTGAAGATTCCTCATTTCGGTATCATTCAATCTCTTTATTTGTTCTCCAACTGCTTTTAAATGTTCAACAACATCTTCATCTGCTTTTATTCTGTCCCTTTCATCTTTGTTCATCCCAAGAGAAGTCGCGTGTGCCTCGCGAGCTTTAATCGCCTCCTCTTCTATTTTTCTGTATCCACCTTCTTTTGCCTTACCGGCGTCCACACTAAGAACTCCGAGACCTCCGCCTGCTTTCACACCACGAATATCGAAACTTGCTTTCGCCCCGCGATCAAGTGCGCCAAGAAAAGCGCGACCAATAACTGGAACACGCCCAAGTTTACTATTACGAACACCTCGAGCGACGGCGTTCAATCCAACTCCAGCAGTAAAACGCATACCAGCGGCCGTGAGACCGAAGGAGAGTTTGCCGGCGAGGGCTGACGCACCGGCGGCGCCGAAGACGGACATTTTTTTAGAAATGATGACAACGGCGAGCAGGAGCCCCATCGCGATGAGGAAGGAGAGTATGGCTGTTGCGAATCCAGCAATATTGGTAGCGCCGTCACTACCGAACAATCCCAGCCACTCTGGTGGTTTGCCGCCGGATGTAAGAAAGTTCGCATCGGTGATGATAGCAAGAGCTATGTAGAGAAGCATCAGTAAAACTGGCGCCGTTATGGTCTGTTTAAAAAGATTGTGCCACCACAGTTTCGCCGTGCCATCCAGCTTCGGCACGGCGAGCCCAGCGAAACCGATAGGCGAAACAATTATTAAAAATAGAAGGATAACGAAACGCGCAATGAGTATGAAGGCGAGCGAGAAAAGTACGAACGCCAAAATGATAAAGAGAATGATGCTCATGAAACCAATAAACATGGGATTTTCTTTATATAATGCAGCCGACTGAGTTCTGACACCCCCATATATGGTTGTGAGTCCTAACTGGTTCATGATTTTGTCGGACACACCTTGGCTACTGGCGGTCGCTAGTGTTGGAAGATTCCCTCCGTTAATCTGCGTATAAAATTGGGTGGCAAATAAATTTCCTGTATCTATTACCGCCTCGGATATGAAGAGAGAAAAATTGAGGAAGACTGCCGCGACGAGAAGCATCGGGAGCATTTTCTTTCCGTACCCAAGCCTCTCGGTGTTTAAAATTGTAGAGATGCCTATGGCAAGGAAGCCGAAGATGATAACGATGTTGCCGATGTCACGCATAATCTGCCATGTAACGCCGACGGCAGAGAGATTATTTACATAGGTCCCCATCGTGACGACGGTAAAATACACCGCGTAGTTAAGAGTGACCATCGCTACACCAGCGAGCAATGCAAAAAGCGAAGCAATCCAGGCCATGATGCCATTAAGACCTGCCTCGGGAGTTGTCGGCGGAGCGTCATAAGTCTTCGGTGTCCCCTCAGCGGCTGGATCGCTAAAAGATGTAGAATCGGATGTCCCTGTTACTCTGCAATACGGTCCGCTGTTTTCGTCTCCAGAACATATTCCGCTTACTCCATCAACTGCACAAGAAGTACCTCCATTATTTAAAGTGCACTCAATGTCGTCCGCATGCGCGGCGGGCGCAGCGCCCGCCGCGCCGACCACGAGCGCGAGAAGTATGAATGATGTTGTAAAGAAGCGTTTCATATTAATCTCCGCCTGTGCTATCGCCGGAATCCGTCCTCGCAGATTCCGTACAGACTGAGGTTTTGAGTGCTTCGGCGTTTGTACTGATGAGACTCATTCGGTCTATGATTGAGCCTCCAGAGACGATTAGCGAGCCGGACGGGATGGCCGCCGCCGTATGGAAGGACTCAATCTCTATCAGCGCGTCGCCGATATCGGAGTCCGATGGCCGCATTGTTTGAAGCGTCTGCAGGTCTGCGAGATATTCGCTACTCGTCGTATCAACACCCGAGTTCAACTCAGCCTGTATCTTCTGCACCATCGCACGCGCCACTGCAATTACGACAGAAGCAGAATTCGCTTGAACGAGTACGGGCGCGATTTGAGTCGTAATCGCCGAGCGCGCGGCATCAGCCTGCGCTGTTGCGGCGCTTAAGAAGACTGTGTTGTCCGTCTGCGAGTTCGCCGCGGTGTCACAGAAGCTCGCGAGACTCGCGACTGTTGTTGATGCAGAATTCGCAGCACTGCGTATTGTGTTCCACGACGACTCATACTGCGCCACGCGACTTGACATATCCTGACCGGAGGCGGGTAGTGTTGCCGCATTCTGATACACGGTAGACGGGGTAACGCCTAAGTATCCCGGCGATTGATACTGCAAGAGTCGCGAGGTAGGGTTCGTCGCGGAGGTTTGCCCGACGCCGAAGAGGCCGCCGGAGCCGGGACCTCCCAAAATCTCTGATGCGAATTGTACGGTGCCGAGAACAGTGCCTATATTGCCGAGAATGCCGTTAATCTCCTTTGCGAGACTTCCCATCTGGACTAGCTTGTCCTGCGTACTGCCGAGAACTTTATCAAGAGTAGCCTTAATGGTGGAACCAGGTGTCTTAATTGTGCCTATATTACCGTCTTTGTCGAAACAGGAATCTCCCGGATTAACGCCTCCAGATACAGGAAACTCTTCTTCACTAACAGGTTCAGACGCATCGTTCGCACCGCACCATGAGAGAAAGCCTTGACTCCAATTAAGCTCGGCAAGACGCGCGGAGATTGCACTACTGACAACGGAGGCGAGCTGACTCTGTGAAGCTTGGTAGAAAGTGTAGGGGTTATTTTGAGTCTGCGTCGTGAGCGCGAACCACGCGCCGACACCGCCCTGCGACCAGTTGCCGTTTAGGAATGCATTCGGATTGAGCGAATACATCGCCATCGTATTTCTATTGGCGGCAAAAAATCCTGCCGAACTTGTGTTCCAGAGATAATTCGTACGGAGTGACGACACAATAGCAGACGCAAATGGTGAATTGGAATTCCTGCCGAATTGAACAAAGAATGCGTTTGCCTGAATATCCCCTACTCTCTGCAGATTGCCGTTTAGGTCCTGAACGAACTGCGGAGCGCCCGTGCCATTCGTCTTTCCGATAACAAAATCCAACACGCTGGCCGTGATAAGTTTCAATAAGTTTCCGGACATGACGAAGGCGAGCGGCTGAAGCACATATGCATTAATCTGCATCGCGACATTCGCGGCGGTGTTTGTATAGGTTGATATGAGGTTAAGGGTATCCTTAATTGCCGAAAAGGTGGTCTTGGCTGCAATGACCGGCGTGGTGGCGACGAGTGCTGGGTTCACTTCAAAAGTGGTCCATTGCGCGTAGACATTCTGCGGAGCCATGAGAAACGCGGATGGTGCGGCGAGTACGATTGTGAGAAGTATCGCGAGCGTTGTGGTAAGAGGGCGCGACTTCATGGCTTTTTAGCGGCGGCCTGTTCGTTTGCGATATCTACGACAAGATTAACAAACGAAGCCCCGGGTGTTCCTGCCGGCAGAGAAATTCCGTCTGTCCTATATATCTTGTTGATATTTATAAACGCATTTCCGAGGTCAAGCACAGCCTGCGGATACTGCTGGAGTGCGAGAATAGTCGCCAAGGTATCATCATTCACGCGCGCGAAGTCGCTCGTAATCTCGCTCACGCGCATAAGAGAGTTCACAAGCGCGAGAGCGCTGTCTGCGAGCTCCATCGGCACCGAGAGAGCTGAGAGCCCGACGGCGGAATCGCGATACGCTTTCGCTATGGAAGCTATGTGCGGCAATGCGGTAGCGTCATTGTTTTCTACGGCACTCTTCAAATAATTAATCTCGCTTGTCGTCGCATTGCTTGTGTTCTTCATCAGCACTGCCTCGGCATTCACGGCAAACTCCATCAACGCATCGGCTCCGGAACCCAGAACCTTTATATCTTTCGCGGATTTGAAGTCCGGCGCTTGAGTTATTGCTGATGAAAGCGAGTTCAGAGCTTCATTCGCTATACTTGCCATTTCGCTCTCGGATAGGTCCGCTCCGCCGTTCGCCTGCTTAACTGATAGATAGAGTGTAAAGAAATTTTTCGCGAATGCCGCCGTCAGAGTTCCTTCTGCCGGAGGTGGCGGGAGAGAGCCGTCTGTCGGCATAGATGCGATAGAGGAAGTCGCCAACGAAATATCTGCAATAGCCTTCGGCACGATAAGACCTTTAGTTACAGCCTCACCGTCCGTCATACCCAGACTAAATGTGTCTGTTATGTTCGGTGACGTGCCGTAGAGCGCCTCTTCCCAATCGATGAGGCCATCACCGTCAGAATCTTTAACAGCTATAGCTTGAAGAAGTGCAGACTCGGTTGACGCCCGCGCAGAGTTTGGCGATTCAACACTTCTAGCTAGAAGAAATGCTCCAACGATGAGCACAATAGACAAAGACGCTGATACGAGAATTCGCCAGTTTTGTAGAATCTGCCCCATAATAAGGAGTATAACAGTAACCAATGCCCAAAAAGCGGTTATCTACATAATGCAAGCCAAGCATCAAGCGGTAAATCTTCGGCACGGGCGCCTTCGTGTACTCCGGCGACCCGAAGAGCTTTTTCTGATACAAATTCTTTCAGATTGTTCTGGACCAGCTTGCGTTTATGGGCGAAACCGGCGTGCAAAAGTTTAAAAAACTGTTCTTCTTCTTTTTTTGTTGCAAAATTATTGCGAGAAATATCGCGGATAGTGAGGACGGCGGAATCAACGTTTGGAGCCGGCTTGAATGCACCGCGCGGCACTAGGAATTCGCGCTTCGGCGTGCCGTATGCTTTCACTGATAGCGAGAGGATGCTCTCTTTGCCGTCGCGAGCCACGATACGGTCTGCAACTTCTTTCTGTACCAGAAGCGTCATAGAACTCGGCTGATTAGGAGCTTCAAGAAACATTCTGAATATCTCACCAGTCAAATAGTATGGAATGTTTGCCACCACATCATATCTTTTAGTCTTATAACCATCTTTTACGCTATAGCGTGAATTAAGGTGCGTTTCGAAATTCCAATTGCGAATGTCGCCGTATATGAGTTTGAGTCGGCCGTTGGCAATTTCATGTGCAAAGTCGGTTTGCAGCTTTTCAAAAAGCTCATAATCCGCTTCAACGGCAACAACCTTGCCCGCGCGTTGCAGTAGCACGCGGGTGAGCATCCCAGTCCCCGGACCGACTTCCAACACGACAGAATTTTTATCCACGCCGGATACGAGCACGATGCGCTCTGCGATGCGCGCATGCATCAAGAAGTTCTGCCCAAGTGATTTTTTAGCGCGCATCATGCTTCAATAATCGTCTCGCCATCCATTTCATCATAGAGCATAAGCGACGGGTTTATGTCTCCCAGAAACGAGGATGGGATTGTAATTGAGTCACTGCCGTAAATCTTGCGGACGCGCGCGAGCGTGAGGAAAAGGCGTTCCTTGGCGCGCGTCATCGCGACATAGAAAAGTCTCCGCTCCTCTTCCTCGTCTCGGTCACTCTCGCCACCCATATGCTCGTGCGGAAACAGCCCTTCTTCCATACCGCTCACGAAGATGGTGTTGAACTCTAGACCTTTCGCCGCATGAACGGTCATAAGAGTAACGCCTGCTTTTTCTGCCCCCTGCCCCGAGTTTCTCGAGGGGTGGTCAATCTCGTCCTGGTCGCTCGCCAACGCGGCTTCGGCGAGGAACAATGCAATGCCATCTTTACCAAGCGACCCATCATGTCGCGCGGCGACCGAAGCGAGCTCTTCAATATTCTCAAATTTTTCGCGGTCGTCTTCGTTTCCTTCGTCAAAAAGCGTTTTTTTCATTCCGTTTTTTTCTATCACAAGCTTCACGAATTCAGACGGGACAAGCGTCTCGGCCGCTTGAGAGAGTTCATTGATTATCTTTTCAAATGCCTCTATTTTCGCGAGCTCGCCAGCGCGAAGTTGTAAACGTTGTCCCGCCGCCAATTTACCGAGCGTTACTTTACCGATACCGCGCGGCGGCGCCGCCGCCGCGCGCAGTTTGTCCGCTTCCCTTGAAGAGTCCATGGCGAGACGCATCCAGGCGAGAGCGTCCTTCACCTCTTTCCTCGCGAAGAATCGCGTGCCGATGAGCTTGTACGGCACGCCTGCACGCAATAACCCTTCCTCAAGCGCTCGTGATTGAAAATTGGTGCGGAAAAGTATTGCAATTTCTTCCGGTTTCGTACCATTCATCATCAACTCGCGAATTTTAAGCGCAATCCAGTGCGCTTCGTCTTCTGCATTCAATGCGATATGCACAACGATTGGTTCTCCAGCTGCTTTTTCAGTCGTCGAATATTTTTCTTTACGATTTTTGTTCTTCTCTATAACCGCATTCGCCGCATTTACCAGATTTTTCGTAGAACGATAGTTGCGTTCCAGAATAACAGTTTGCGACTGCGGATATTTTTTTTCAAAATTCAAAATGTTTTCCATCTTCGCGCCTCGCCACCCGTATATAGATTGGTCGCCGTCCCCTACTACAAATAAATTCTTGTGTTTCTCCGCGAGTATTCCGGCTAATCGCTCCTGTAAACTGTTTGTATCCTGATATTCGTCTATGTGAATATGACTCCAGCGATTTTGTGCGAGCTCGCGTATATCCTTATGCTCTTCCAGCATTCGAACAGGTAGGGCGATTAAATCGTCAAAGTCCAGCGCCTTCTCTGCCGCAAGCGTCTTCTCATATCTCTGCCACACTTCCGAGACAATTCTGTTGCCGAAACTGGAGCGTCCGTGTTTTTCTGCGAACTCCGGCGCTCGCATCCCCTCTCCCTTGTGGCGCGAGATTCTGCCGAGAACTGCGCGCGGTGATAGTTCCTTCGTTTCTATATCAAGTGCCTTGAGAGCTGTACCAATCGCCTTCTCGGAGTCATCTCTGTCGTAGACGCTGAAGAACCTCTGGATACCGATAGCCTTCCCATAACTCTGAAGCAACTCGCGTCCGAGCCCGTGAAATGTAGCGACGAAAGGAATGGGCCCGTCTTCTCCCAGTAGTGCACGAACACGTTCACACATCTCTCTGGCTGCTTTATTTGTAAATGTGACGGCAAGAATTTTATCGGCAGATATACCTTCACGAATAAGATGATATATACGCGTGGTTAG
>Ga0209542_10018021_pt1 | contig 11481 bp, 12 predicted proteins | sample RifCSPhighO2_01_FD_184028 | JGI IMG/M metagenome (GOLD analysis project Ga0209542, IMG submission 184028) | Soil microbial communities from Rifle, Colorado - Rifle CSP2_plank highO2_0.1 (SPAdes) (version 2) | ecosystem: Environmental > Terrestrial > Deep subsurface > Rock core/Sediment ...
CAAAAATCCTAAAACTAATTTGTTCAATTTAAGATAAAACCAATTTGACGGAATGGTGGGCACACGGATAAACGCCAAACCATTCGGTTTTAAGGCGCCATGAAAGCGACGCAGCAGCCAATGGGGAGACGCTACATGTTCCAAAACATTGGAACACCAAATGGCGTCAAAAGACTCGGGTTCTTCCCGCCACTCATCTTCAAAATTATATTCGTTCACATCGAGACCGACGGCCCGTGAGAATTTTATCGATTCCGGTAAAACTTCGATGCCTCTGGAGCCGGGTCCGAAATGAATTAAAAATTCCCCCCAAGCCGAACCGATATCCAGAACTTTTTTATTATTAAGTTTATATTTTTTAAGCGGCAACGCCAGCCTTATCGGCATAAACCGAAAATATTTATTCCATATTTTTTGAGTCGATTCAAACTCTAAAGGAGAATTTTCAAAAATTCTTTCTTTTAATCTTAAATTTTCTTTGAAAAAAATTTTTTTATATAAATTTGCGAAATCCATATATTTTAATGATTCCTGATATGAATAACACGATAAGCGGCGGAATAGCAGGGATAAAATAGCGCAACTGGCTTTGGGCATCAACAAAAAACACATAGAAACCAATATTTAGTAAAGCCCAAAACCCCAAAACTAAAGATGAAACTTTATTTTTTAAGAACAAAACTTTGAATCCTAATATTAAAATAAAAACTAAAATTGGCAAAATCCATATAAGCGCCGGTAAGTTAAGCCAAATTTGTTTAAAAAATATCGCAGCATTTCCAAATGAAAACCAGTCGCCAATAATTTTAGTCCCCAGGCCGTGACCAGAAAGCTCTTTTATCCGATAGCCATAGGTAAGCGGCGAGCCGAAAAAATAAAGATTATATATCCACTGCGGCAAATAAACCGCGAAAGAAACAGCGCCAAATCCGATGGATTCGCGGTATTTTTTCAAATAAAAAAGAATTATGAAAATCAAAGGCCAATAAAGAATATTGGCAACCCGCGCCAGTGCTGACGCCGCAATTATAGCGCCGACTAAAGAAGCAAAGAATAAGCTGATATTACCGGAATTATATTTCTTAATAAAAATATAAAAACCCAAATATAGTAAAACGGCCGATAAATAATCGGCGCCAATGTTTATCCACATCTGGTAATGAAAAGCAGGAACGGCGCGGGAAAAATTCGCCAGTTGAAGAATTCCGAAAAATAAATAAGGATAGGCTGTAAACAAAACGGCCGCCCCAATCGCGAGTTTTCTGTTCTTAAATATCTCCAATCCGATAACGGCTGTTAAAGTGATAGCCAAACTAAAAAATAAAAATGCCTGGATGACAAATACGATTTTAGCAATATCTTCGGGGCCGGCGGCGCCGGTTAAATAAACTATCGGCGCTAAAAATAACGGATATCCGATATTAGCGACGTTAGCAACCGGAGTAAATTTGGCGAATGACTGCGCCAATTCAAAATAATGGACCTCGTCCGGCCAGTAAGAACCGCCGAAATTAGGGCGGAAGCCGCCGGATTGCATGTCGGTAAAAGGAACATTATTCATCAATAAAAAGACAAGCAAAAACCTGATGGCAATCAGGCCGATAATTATTCGCCAAAAAGTTTTTTTGCTTATATCGTTCATTAGAAATCGTTTATTTTTTGATATTAATAAAAAAATCTAAATTTTAATAATGTCCAGATACTAACTAGGCCATCGCTAAATCCTAATTTTTTCCCTTCTTTTTTGGTTCTTGGAAAATACTGCGTTGGTACCTGGATAATTTTTTCTTTCCTTTTTAAAAGTTTTGCGGTAATTTCTTCGCAGATCTGAAAACGGTCGCTTTGTAAATTTAAATCGCGCCATAAATCGCGTGTCATAACTTTATAACCATTGTTAACATCTTTTATGTTTCCGCCATAAAAAAGTTGGGTAATAAAACTTATCAATTTGCCGCCCCACCAATAAATACTTGATGGATTTTTCACGATTCTGAAACCAAAAACTGCTTTAGTTTCCCCATTAGTTATCGGCCCGATTAAGGCATAAAAATCTTGCGGGTCCGTTTCCAAATCAGCGTCTTGAATGATAACAACGTCGCCAGTTGCTTCTTTCAACCCCGATTTAATCGCCGCTCCCTTGCCAGAATTTTTATCATGTTTAATTAACTTAATTCGACCCTCATTTGCCATCTGAATTAAAACATCAAGTGAACCGTCAGATGAACCGTCGTCAACGGCAATAATTTCTTTATTTAAATTCAAGACCTCAAGCCGTTTTATCGCTTCTTTAACGGTTTTAGCTTCGTTATAGACCGGAATAATAATTGAAGTTTTCACTTTTTTGCTTCCACAAAATGCCCTATTGGGCAGGGTTGTTGAGATTTTAACCTCATAGGAATTAATTCATCAAGCGCCAGCGCTAAAGAGTAAAATATAAATTTAACCGGCCAAAAAAACAAAAACGGACTGATAAGATAGGTAGCGGCGGAAAAACGCTCACCGACAGGAACAATTGAAAATTCTGCAAAATCAGATTCCCTTAGCATTTTTTCCAAAGCCATACTGGTAAATCGCCCGTAGTCGGCCGGTTCTTTGGCTTCGTTAAAAATGAAAGGACTGGTTAAAAATAACTGGCCGCCGGGTTTCAAAACTCTGTAAATTTCCTTCAGAACCGCCGCGGGATTCTCAAGAATGTAAATGACATTAAAAAGAAAAATTGCGTCGGCGAAATTATCGGAAAACGGCAATGGTTTATTTAAATCGGCAACAATATCCGGCTCGGTTTTTTCATTAACGTCAACACAAATAAATTTTTCCGGTTTAATCTGCCAAAAACGCTTATAGCTTGGGTTTTTTCCTCCGCCCAAATCTATAACAACGCCATTTATACTTTTGACGCGTTTTTTGATTTCCAAATTAAAAAGAGAGCGGGCAATGGTTTTTCCTTGACGAGTTTCTTGTAATAAATTAGTCATGTTGCTCGTGTTTGAAGTTCAATTTAAAAATGTAAAAAATTGAAACCAGGGTAAAAGCAATCAGAAACCCATTAACCGGCATTCTGAAACGAGGATCCATTTCTGGAGTTAAAATGGCAAGACTGGCAAAATATAATATTAAAAAGGCAAAGAAAATTAATATCAAGCGGCAATTTGCCATTTTTTTATAATTGATAAAAACACCAAAAAGACTAAGTAAAATAACCATTGACCAAATAACTCTTCCCAAAATAGGCAAAATCAGTTCAGACGGGGAGAATTTTTGGAAAGCAGAAAATATTTCTTTAAATTGCAACTTAGCCACAAAATCGGCAAAATCTACAAAGTGAGGTTTTATATCGGTAATGTAAGAAACAATGCCTTTGTAACCGTCAATGGTAAAAAAGGAACCCGCCCTAAAAACGTAAATTTTAATAACGGACGGCCAGTTATTTTTAATTCCCACTAAAGATTTTTTTATCAACACGCTCATAGACTGCGATGTTTCCCAACTGCCGCTAAAAATTTTTTCTCCGGGGATGCCTTGATATTCCTTTAAAGTTTCTAAAAAACCCAAAAGATGGGTACCTACAATTGCCGAGGGCTGCCAAGAACCAATTATCAATCGGTTCCTTATTGACCAGGGTAAAATAAATGAAATAAAAATTAGAGTAGCGATTCCTAAAATCTTAAAATTTTTGATTATATTTTGTTTTTTATACAATTTCAAGAAAAAGAAAATAATCATAAACGGCCAAAGAAAAAAGGTAACTAACCTTATTGGAGCAGAAATGCCGAGCGCTGCGGCAGACAGTAAAATATAATTTTTGTTTTCTGGATTAATAAAAAATTTAACGGCAAAAAACACCGCCAAAAGAAAAAAAGGAAGAAACACTTGTTCCGATAAAAGAAACGGCGCCGAAAAAGCCATGCGCGGTTCCAAAGCGAAAATAATGCCGGACCAAAATGCCAATTTTTCGGAAAAAACTTCCCGCATAATCAAATATATAAGCGGCGCTGATAAAGAAAAAATAATCATTCCTAAAAATATCGCCGGCTTAAACGAGTTAAAAATCAAATAAATAGCGGCTAACCAAAACGGGTATCCCGGAGAACGCGAAAAATCCGGTAAAAATGGTGCTTGAGAACTTCTTGAATAAACCTGATGTTCGGCCAAATTGCGCCCGAGAGCCAAATAGTCGTTAGTGTCAAATCCGATCATATATTGATTTAGCGACCAGCCGGCATGTCTTGCAACCAAAATTAAAACCACAAACTCGAGACTAAGCATTAGAAAATAAATTAAAGCAGATTTTTTACTAATTAGCATCATGTTTGCAGTAGCCCCAAATTGTAAGAATCGCAAAAGTAGTTAATAAAAATAACGGCGCATTAATTGCCAATTTATAGCGAGACACATCTCCCCAGGCTACTAAAAACGGAAAATATCCTATCCATAGTATTAAAAACCAAAGCAATAAATTATGCCAATTTTGTCGAATTAATTTTAAAATGCCGATAACCGCCAAAAAAATAATAAGAGGCCAAAAAAGCGTTAAGGCAAGTAAAATCTTGGCGCCTGAAGATGTGCCGGCTATTGCTTCAAATGTCTTGCCGATTTCCAACTGACTTAAATAATTGCCGATTGTTGACTGAATATTGCTATTTTTAACGCCAAGATCAAAAAAGATATTGCTATAAGAATTTTTAAAGAAAAATAACGCCATATTTTTAAAATGCATCTTTAAAAATAAACTTAAGTTATCTCTAATGCCTTTTGAGGCAACTTTGGCTAGTTTTTTTGAATTTTCTACCGTCGTTATCGCCTCTATATCGTTGCTGGCTCCTAATATTTTTTTAGCTTCTTCATATATATCCACATGTTCATTTGTTTTGCCAAGATGCTTTTTCAGCGTTACATAATCGCTAAAAATCCTTATGCCGGAAGCTGAAGAAAATTGCCAGGAATTTAAAACGATTTTATTTCTTATCAGCCACGGAATTAAAACGGCGGTAAAAACTAAAAAAATAAGCGCCGATATTTTAAAAGGCTGCCAAAGCGAATGTCTAAATTCCAAAATGAATGCCAAAAATGCATAAATAATAATAAAGAAAAGAGCCGCTGGCCTGGTTAAAGCCGCAATCGCCAAAATCGCAATGGCTGGGTAAAGATACCGAGCCGATCCCGATTTAAGATAGCGACAGAATAAATAAACGCTTAAAAGAAAAATAGGCATAAAAATTTGTTCGGCCGCCAGGAAGCCCGACTGATAAAGCGCCCACGGTTCTAAGCCGAAAATAATTGCTCCGATTGTGGCAATTTTTTCAGAAAAAATCTCTTTTCCTATAAAATATACAATTGGCGCCGATAAAGCAAAAACAAACGCGCCTATAAAAATCGCGATATTATAAGAACCAAAAATCAGATAAATTAAAGCAAGCCAAAGGGGGTAAACCGGCGTCCGAAAACTTGTCGGCGCGTATGGTGATTCGGGAGTTATGGCCAGCATTTTATTATAAATCAGATTATTGGCTAAATTTTCGTAATCTCTGCCGTCGCCTCTTAAAAATATCTCAATGCCATTTATATTGCTTAAAGCAAAAATTACCGCCAGTTCCGCTGCCAGTACCACCACAAAAATTAAAATTGGCTTTTTGTTTAAAATAAAAAAATTTTTAATCATTAGTAAAATAGAATTTTATTGCCAAAAACTTATATTTTTGATAAATTAACTTACATTATGATTCCGCGCAACATTTATAGAAAAGTTTACGGAACTGTGAAAAAGATTGCCGAAATTATTGGTTATAATTTGGTTATTACACAAAAATATGGCAATAAAGACGAAACTTATGAATCAATACTGCCCGGCGCCACCTATGCGCCCTGGCTATTAGATTATACATTTAATGAAACGTATCGGACAATAAAGAACCATACTTTGGTTGATAAATACAGATGTTATGAGCTTTGGCAACTGGTTGCCGAAATATCTAAATTGCGAGGCGCGTTGATTGAGGTAGGAACGTGGAAAGGCGGAAGCGGCGCTTTAATCGCCAAAAAAGCCAAAATAGCAAACATTAAAGACACCGTATACTTGTGTGATACGTTCAAGGGTATCGTTAAAGCCGGAATTAACGATTCGTTTTATAAAGGCGGCGAACATTCAGATGCTTCAGAAAAAACTGTTAAACAAATAATCGATGAGTTGGAATTAGATAATGTAAAGTTGTTACCCGGGATTTTTCCTGATGAAACAAGCCGAATGATAACCGCGAAGGAATTTCGTCTTTGCCATATTGATGTTGATGTGTACCAATCGGCAAAAGACGCTGTTGAATGGTTATGGCCCAAGTTGGTTGTCGGCGGACTTATTATTTTTGATGATTACGGATGGGAAGGATGCGACGGCGTCACAAAATTTGTTAACGAAGAAAAAGGAAAACAAGATCGGTTGATTTTTTACAACCTGAATGGGCACGCAATAATGATTAAGTTAAAGTAATTTTTTATAAACTTCCTCAATTTGAAGAGCGACAACGGGCCAATCTTTTTGTTTAATGTCTTCAAGATTATTTTTGGCCATTTGTTCTCGCAAATTACTATTGTTAATAATGGCAATAATCGATTCTGATAAAATTTGCGCATTTTTTGATTCAACCAAAAAACCGTTTCTGCCTTCTTTAACGAGATAAGAATTGCCACCGACTTTTGTGGCAATAACCGGCAAGCCGGATGCCATTGCTTCCATAATTGATGTGGGGGTGCCTTCGCGGTCATTCGGCGTACTTATTGACGCTAAAATGAAAACATCGGCGGCTTTTAGGTACTCTACTATTTTATCGTGTTCTCGCTGGCCCAAAAAATAGATGTTATAAACTCCGGCGGCTTGTTTTTTCAAATTATTTTTTTCCGGACCGTCTCCTATGATAAACAGGGTTGCTGAATCAACTTTTTCTTTAATTTGCCTAAAAGCTTCAATTAGATAAGTAAAGCCCTTGTTTATTCTTAAAACACCAATTGAAATTATTATCGGTTTTGAATAACGATTGCGCAATTTTACTATTGCGTTTTCGTCAGCATTGTCGAATTCATTTAAATAAATTCCGCTGGTTATTATTTCTATTTTTTCTCCTTTGACGCCAATACTCTCTAAATCTTCGGCAATTTCATTGCTGACACAAATTATCCGGCTGATATTTTTAAAAAACTTGGCATTTTTTAGCTTTAATAGCCGCTTATTCAAGCCAGCATGAATTGTTATCACGGCCGGTACTTTTAATTTTTTGGAGAGTCGCCCACCAAAATATGCTTCTATAAAATCACCGTGAAGGTGAATAATATTGTAGGGATTTTTTTGGTGATTTTTGTTAACTTTTCGACAGGCCCAAAGATTAAACCAGAGGCGACGCGCTTTGCTATAAGGCGGCAGAAACTGAAATGGCGCCTTATAGATTCTGAAGTCCGACTTCGTGGCATCTTTCAAATCACCGTCGTAGCCAATAAAAACTTCCACTTCATGACCAAGTTTAATCTGTTCTTTTGAAAGAATTAATCCGTGCCTTTCCATTCCTCCAACATGCGACGGAAAATATTCAATTATTCTTGCGATTCTCATTATTTTAATTCCAAAAACAAATTAGCAAACTTACGGATTCCATCATTCCACTCATAATTTTTACTGACATGTTCTCGGCCAGCTTTACCAAATTTCTCACGCAAATTCTTACTGTCTATTAATTCTCTAATTTTATCAGCCAGCGCTGTTGGATTGTGCGGTTCAACTAAAAAACCGTTTTCGCCATCCTTGACTAAATCGGGTATGCCACCGACTCGCGTTGCCACTACGGCTTTTTCCATCGCCAGCGCCTCCATAATAGAACGGCCAAATCCCTCGTGCCACGATGGATAAACAAAAATATCAATTTCCGACAGCGCTTCCGGCACTTTGCCATACGACACAAACCCTCGCCATTCGATTTTATCGCTTATGCGTAATTTTTCAGCCAATTTTTTCAATGTGGTCTCAAGCGGTCCTGTCCCAAAAATTAATAACTTGAAATTTTGATTTGAGATTTGAGATTTGAGATTTGAGATTGCCTTCATCAGATCTTCTAACCCCTTGCCATCCACTAATCTACCAACATATCCAATTTTAATTATCCCCACCTTATCCCCACTTTTATAGGTTTCGTAAATCCATAAATTGGGATTAAAGGCTGTTAAATCAACGCGGAGAGAAGCGAGACGGATTTTAGATTCGAGGATTCCTTGTTCTCTAACTTGTTTAGAAATTACTTTACTTATAACTCTTACTCTGGTCGCGCGGTTCATTGTAAAACGACCGATCCACTTAAGCAGTTGGTTTTTTAGATTTTGCTCATTTTCTAACTTTCTAAAAATCTCTCCTTGCACTTCAACAACGGTCGGTTTGCCGGTTAAAAACTTTAAAATAGTTACCGCCAATCCTCCGCCAACAACTTCCGAAGCGTCAAACACATTGATATCATATTTAATATTCAAGTAAAATCCCAGAATAACGGCTAACTTTATAAATATCAAATAACCAAGCCGGGGTATAAGATAAATCGAAATATTATTTTCTTTGCCAAAATGAAAAAACAGATCCGGAGATTGCGCGATCACAAAAACCCGGCCAAAATATTCAGCCATTGACCGCCAAGTTTTCATATCTTGTTCGTTTGAAAAAATATCTTTCGGATATTTATGTTTTCCTATAAAACAAATGGTCATAATAAATAGTTTTTACTACAATACATCGATGTATTGTAGTATTTTATATTTTACCTAAATTGCGCCAACGCCCCTTACCAGTTATGGGCGGCAGAAAATCAGGTTGCAATATTTTCTCTATAGAGCAAAAAAAATCTTTCCAAAATTTTTCTTTCTCAAGACGACGGAATATTAATTTATAGCCTTCCCCACCACGATCAAATCTGTCTCTCATACTACTAATTGTTGATTCGCTAACTTTAAGTGCCCTGCTTATAACCTTGAAAGGGTAACCAACTTCTAGCATGGTAACTATTGCCAATCTTTTGGCTAACATTATCCGCTCTGTCTTAGTTAACAAATCGTTAAAAAATTGGGAAACCTCTTCTTCATGTTTTAAATGTTTTATAGCTTTAAAAAGCTTCTCACTAATCTGATATAATGTTTTATTATCTAACTTATTTCTGGAAACATGCGGCATGTATGTTCTATTTAATTTTTGATAAATCGCCATTAATAATAATTGGTTTGACAGCTTCAATTTCTGATTTGCAATAAGGTATGTCGGGGATTGGACTATATAAAAATATTTTTTGATTCAAAACGTGGGCAAATCCAATCTCCATTAAAGTATTGCCGCCAATATAATTTTTAATACCGTTTTTATCTAAATTCATGACAAGCACAGCATCAGCTCCTTGCATTTTATTCCAGAATTCTTTAATAGCATCAAGATGAAGTTTTTGATAATGTTTTATTTTTTCTATCTCTTCTTCCGACTTACCGATAAATGGAGTATGTAAATCAGTTATAAAAGCATCAAAACCAAATTTAATCAGTTCGTCACGAACTTTAACCATTTCTTTTGTGAATTGCATGCTACCAATTATTCCAATTCTCATAATTTTTCCTGATTCTTGTTTTACTACAATACATCGATGTATTGTAGTATACATGATTGTTATTTTCTTTCAAATAAGTAGTAGACATTTATGCCGAGCGGCAGAAATTTTTGAAAAGGTTTATAGATAAAATCGCAGAATTTCCAAATTGGTAAAATCAGGAACTGAAGTTTTTTAGGAAACCAACACACATTCCCAAAACTTGCTTTTTCAATCAACTTAAAATCTTCAGTAAATAATTTTTTGACAACTCCCGGACGTAAAGCAATTGTTTTCATACTGACGATGCTACGCATCAAATTCAAATCGTTATAAATATTAGGAAAAACCACTATTATTTTCCCGCCTTTTTTAGTTAATTTTTTTAATTCATTAAACAGTAGTACCGGGTCAACATACTCCCACACCCCTATGGTTAAAACTAGATCAGCAACTCCGGCCGGTATTTCATTTTTAAAACCAGAACTGCAAATTATTTCTTTATTGTTAAAATTCTCCAATTTTTTATAGCAGACCTTAATCATATCTTGTGAAATATCAATGGCGTAAATTTTCTTTGCAGATGTTGCCGCTCGAACATACTCGCAAGTGCCGCAGCCCCAGTCAATAACCGTTCTGCCATTGCTAATTTGAGAAATTTTGTTTTTTAAAAACGGCTGCCATAAACCTAAAACATAATTTTCCAAAACAGACGACTCGCCTCGCCGATCATATGCTTCCGCGTCGATATATTTAAAATTCTTATTTTGATAGTCCATGTTTTATTTTGTATGCCACGATCCATAGTGGCGCAAAAATTGCGTTAATCACACAAGTCAAAACTTTTTTCCAAATAGGAGCCTTTTGATACCACAAAGCAAGTTCATTAAAATCGCCAATTTTTTTTTGATTGTTTTTTATAAATTTTTCCAGTTCAGAAAAATCCGCCTCATTCATTGTATTGTGATGAAGAGCAAATGTTAAAAGACCTAAAGGAAATTTCCTCGGTCGCCAAGTAATCTGCGGTAACCAAACAATATCGAATTTTTTAAACGGCCACAATGCAATGCCGTCGCTTATAAAATGAAAACCGTTTTGTTTAAGTGCCCTAATTGTTTTTTTGTCAAACGAATGGCGCGGAGCAACAAAAACATCGGAGCTTACCGTTTGCGCTTCCATTATTTTCCGGCCGGAAATTATCATTGCTTCTTGGCTTTCAAAACTTAGCCCACCAAACTCCCCGTTTTTATGTATCGACAAAACGCCGCCGTCGCCTTTGGCAAGATGCTGGTAGCCGTGCTGCGCGATTACCCATCCGTCTTGGCTCAATTCTTTAATAATCCGCCAAAAATCGAGATCAATCGGATATCTCAAAAGCTCCGAATCCTTATTATCAGGAATAACGGCTAATAATGGCTTTATATTATACCGCCCGAAAAGCGAAACAATAAAATTAAACTTGTCCCAGTTCATATTGGGCGTAATATCGTCCAATCTGAAAAAAATTCTTGCCATTTATTTAATCAATTTATTATACAAATCAGTCCATTTAGGAAAAACTGCTTCCCAACTGAATTTTTCTTTGATTTTTTTGCTGGCCGCCCGGCCGATTTCTTTTCTTAAATCAAAGTTATTCATCAATTTAAGCAATTTATTCTGATAATCCTGATGACTGGAAGATATAAGGCCGTCTTTTTCATTGCTGATTATTTCTGAAACGGCGCCGATATTGTTGGTTACGACCGGAAGACCGGAAGCCATGGCCTCCATAATCGCGATAGGCATATTGTCTTCGTAAGAAAAATAAGCAAAAATATCAGAATCAGAAAAATATTTTTGCGGAATATTAAAACCGAACCATTGGACGCTTAAATTTTTTGGTCGCTCCAGC
>Ga0209542_10018022_pt1 | contig 11479 bp, 19 predicted proteins | sample RifCSPhighO2_01_FD_184028 | JGI IMG/M metagenome (GOLD analysis project Ga0209542, IMG submission 184028) | Soil microbial communities from Rifle, Colorado - Rifle CSP2_plank highO2_0.1 (SPAdes) (version 2) | ecosystem: Environmental > Terrestrial > Deep subsurface > Rock core/Sediment ...
AGTGACATACTCTCCCTCTAAAAGAGAGGAGCCTCTTGCTTCACTGACAGAGCTACCTGCTCCATCTCCACAAGCGTTGATTCGGCTGTGTCCCAGCCTATCTCTTTGAGCGTTAGACGCTTTATTTCAAGTGCCGAATTGTAATCTCTCGGTGCAATAAAACCACAATTGCTGCATTCATGTGTTCGCTGCCATAACTCTTTCGGCACTATTGTTTGGCACTGGCTACATCGTTGTGTCGTCCCTTTCGTTGCAACAGGTATCAACAGCTTACCAGCACTTGCAGCCTTGTACGCTATGAACTGTCGCAGTCGTCCCCGCGATGCGTCCTGCCTTGATTTTGAAAACTTATCTTTCTTCAATGTTTTTTATTTTTTCATGTCTGCAAGCCACTCTTATCCTCTGTTTAACACGATTCTTGCTTCCTTTCTTTTTTCGTGAAAGATTTTGTTGGAGCTTTGTCAATTTTATTTCATTATGTTTTAGATGTCGTGGATTCTTCACAACATGACCATCACTGTCATACACAAAATTATCCAGTCCAACATCAATCCCAACGACATTCTTGATGGGCTGCTGAACAATAGATTTCTTTTCATCGCTGACAACATAAGCAAACCATTTGCCTGATTGCTCGTGTTTGATTGTGACTTGTTTCACCTGACCTTTGATAGCACGATGACAGCGAATTGGAATATCGCCAATCTTTGACAAGCGGAGTGTGTTGTAGCGCTTGTTTGTTCCTATGAGTTTGAAACCACTTTGATTGTAGGTAAAAGTCTTGAACCAGCCTTTGCCTTTGAAGCGCAATGAGCCAACGTTTCTACCTCGCTTCTTCGTCTGCGACAAAGCACGCAGGTTTGAGAACAAACGATAGCATTCGTACTGCATCGTCTTTGAGTAAAGCTTCTTGAATCTGCTGTCGCAGATTTTCATGTCAGGAATGATGCCCTGTATCTGTGCTTTGTCAATGACCTTTTGTTCCTGTAGCTCGCCAAGCAGAATGTTGTACGTCTGCCTGCACAATTCAATAGTGTAAAACATCTTCTGCTCGACATGCTCGCTTGGATATAGACGAAATTTGTAGGTCTTCATCAAAATCTTTCTTGATTTTTCCATTTATATACCTCACGCGCACGGTTGTCCAGTGGAGCTTATTTTTTGTCCAGTGGCTCTGAAAAAAGCAAAAATGAGCTTATTTATCAGCATTTAGTGAAACATATCATGTGTCCAGTGGCTTTTTATCGCTCAACTATCTCGCAAAGCAATGGAAAGAGTTTGGAGACCCATGATATGAGCTGACGATGGCAGCATTACACAAAAATCAGAAAGTACTCACGGGGTTTTTCTAAACCCCTCCAAATTAGAGGGGACTTCGATTCTTATTAAAATTCTCTGTAAAAATGGTTTTCAGGCGATACGACAGAAACATCAGAGTTTTCCATCAAGTCTTTTTGACTGTTAGTATTCAATTGGAAAACCCTGAGTGTGTTCAAAAACCACTAACAGTGGTATGAGTTGCAACATCACTCACCATCTAATAGGCTGTGGTTTTTGACAGGCTCTCATGTTCGATTAGAAAAAATGACTCCAGATGGTCCAATAAAACTCACTGTTCCTTCGCATAGGCTGCTTAAGAAAGGTACTCTACATCAAATTGTTAAAGCTTCAGGATTGAGTGGAGATACTTTCAGATAATTACTTGTTCTTTTCCAACGTAATCTCAATGCTGCTTACTCTGACCTGTTTGCCTTCTTTGTTCGTGAATTCTTCGCTGTCTATCTTGACATCTTTCATTGCAATCTGCCCTTCGAGAAATCGTTTTGCAGCAACTTCAGCAACATCAACTGCACGGCTGATGAATTTTCCTCGTGCCTTGACTATGACTTCCTGCGCATCTTTGGTTGTAAATTGCATTACCACACCGGTAACGTAATTCATAAAAGGTTTTGGACCTATAAAAATACTGTTGTCGTTCATGTTATCCCTCCTACTGCACTGTCATCAGTTTTCGTTTGCGTCGTGCGACATAACCAGCAATCATGTTCCGCAGCTTTTTACTCTGCGTGTCGAGCTTTAATGTAATCAGCTTTTTGCTTTCCTCAAACGAGGGGGTTACTTCGTCGCCAAAATTCTTTAGAATGTCATTTGTAATGCGCTTCACGAGCTTTGTCTTTATTCGACCCATGCAGGCTTTTGGTTGGATGTTGTTTATATAGTTTGTGTGGGGGAACTGCGTTGTGAAATATTCTTAATGGACACTTTTAAGTAGTAACAATAGAAACATTTATAAATGGGCGAAATGCTGATGTGTTATGGACAAAAGTAAAATACTCCTCCTGCTCGGTCTTTTTGTCTTTATAGGAGGCTGTACCAGTCAAACTCAATCCTTGCCTTTGAATGAGAATGCTGTGCTTGTTACTTATGAAATTGCTGATGAACAACGACCAGACGATTTTGCACGCTGGCAGGCAATGAACGAGCAGCGCGTTGCGCTCGACCGATGGGATGCTACAGTAGAGGATGTTAATCATGAACTTGTGATTGACATTGACGTTTCTGACGATTTTGTTGAATGCAATGAGAGCATTGAAGTAACTGTTGACGTTGAGAATAAAGGCGACGAAACCGAGAATCTTCGTGTGCAATTGACAGAGGATAGATTGTTCGACGAAGAAAAGTTTGTGGAAGTCGAGCCTGGTCATGTCCGTTCGGTTGCTTTTGATGTTGATACCAAAACACCAGAAGGACGATATACATTTGAAGCTCGTGTTTTCAGGGATGTGAAGTTTGACCGTGATTTCAATGTTCGCGATGGTGGAGAATTCGAAGCGAGCGATTCAAAAAGCATATTTATTGCGACATGTCGGGATTAATTTCAACGTCTAATTTCTTTATTTTGTTTTCTATCTCCGTTCTCTTCACGCGTGTTTCCCACCAGAAATAAAATGCAACGGAACTCACCATTCCAATAATGAAAAATGTTATTATTGTAATGATGATAAAATCCAATTTGTCGAAATCTATCAGTTGAGCTTGCTTCAATCCAATAACCAATCCCAGTAAACCAATCGCGGTTCCAAAGAAAAAGTCCCAGAAAGAAGAAAAAATCGTATGTGATTTTGAAACTTCTCTTTCATACTGCAATATCAATATTTGTAATTTTATGTCGTTTTTGCACATTTTCCTCTCTCATCTTTGTGTATTTCACGAGATAAACAATCGAAGATATACCTATACCAATATAAAAGATGGCAAGTATTAAATAAAGATTTGAATGTTGTATGAAATTAATTATAAACAGAAATATTGCAAACACAAAACTTATCATCGTTAGTGCTGAGTATTCCAACAATTTAATCTTTCGAATTATTGGCTTATCTTCCTGAGCATTTCGCAAGAGAATATTTTTCATTTTTAAGAACCTCATCGATGTCTCTTATTTCGACTAAACTATTTTGATCTAAGTTGTTTATGGAACACTTACTTAAATCATAAATTAAACCAGTTTTAGCATCAACGACATATCGGTTTTCTTCTATTATTCTTTGAGAGGTAATAATCCCTCCTATAATCACGGCTGCCAGAACTATTCCTCCTATTATTTCGGCTAATCCTTTCTTGTTCATTAGTAGGAGGAGGCTGTCGAACCTTAAATAACTTACGAAATACGATGTTACTTGTTAATCTCTTTTTTTTCTTCGTCTATCTCTTTTTCCAAAAATGCTTTTTTGAGCATATGTTCGGTTTGTTGGATTTTCGTACATTGCTGCGTATGCATGAGGAATTTCTTCTCCGTCGAGTCCACAGAATAAAGCTACTTTATCCATCTGGATGCGAATTACTGTATCTTTTATGATGCCAAGATCTTGCAGTGCTTCAAGTGCTCGTTCGTCGTCTTTGCATATGTCGTACAGTTCTCTACATTGCTCGGCCTGTAATGGAACGTAATGAGATGAATTTGAGAAGCTGTCGCTGATATCATATTTGCTCAGTGAAAATGAAGTCCTCACTTCTACTTCTATTGGACCCCAACGGAATGTACCATGTTCATTGGAGCCGTTTATCCAACCCATACGTATTCCAGTTCTTCTTTCTCTTTTGTTGAAATATCTCGACGATGATGGGTTGTTTATCTTGAGAATATCATATTCGACCAAGGCGTCGAGCGCTGCGGAAGGAAGGCGAGCAAGTTTTGCATAAGTGTCCGACCAGCAGTCAAAATTAAGGTTCACATCTTCAAATTGTACTGTTCCATTGCTACTCAATCTGTAGCTGCTTCGCGGTGTATATTCTCTTTTCCATCCTTCACTCGGATGGTCGTTTCCCTGATAAAACGGTCGGAGACGTGCAGGCGGTCTATCACTATTTCCAGCATCTTTTGCTTTTCGTCGTGCTGCTTCATGTTCAATTATTCTGCTTGTCAGCTCGTGAACTCTGTTTTGCTTCTTTCTCTGTGAGCGTCTGATTTTATCTTCCAAATCTGACATGATGAAGAATTTGAGCGTTTTATTTATAAAATTTTGCACATGTTCGTGGTCGTTGAAGCAGAAGGAAGGCGAAAAAATACGTAAAAACGTTTATTTTTTTCTTCCTTTCGTAGCGGCGTGGCTGGGAGTCCGTCGGCAAACGTTGCGTGAATATTATCTGACATTCTCACTTCATTGGCATCGTTTGCTACTACGTAATAAGTCAGGTTTTTCTGTCGTCGATAAATTTTCAAAACTGATGAGAGCTCAAAGCCACTTTTTGGGGTTATACAGTCTGAAATGCCACGTTTGTAAGCCATTAAGACTTTGAGTAGACTTATTACGTACGTTTGCTAAAAACATTTAAAAGCACTAATAACTTTCTCTCACAAAAAGAGGTTATCATGGTTTTTGAACAGCTGATAAAAGCAGAGTGGGTGTACAAAAAGTATCATGCATTTCTTTTAGGATTACTTTACACTATCCTTGGCATTGTCTCTGCACGGCTTGTATTTCGTTCAAGCTCAGGCATCATGAGTGTTGCGTTTACTTCGATATTGCTTGTCCCTTCGCTCGCAGAACTGCTGCGCATTGAGGCAAACCAAGCGCTGGAATCCTATAACTTTTCAATCCGCAGATTGTGGAGAGACCATTCTGACATTTTTGCAGTGTATATATTCCTCTTTTTGGGCATCTTTGTAGCTTACAGTTTTAGTACACTACTCATGCCACAAGCTGATGTCGGACAATTGTTCACTGCACAACTCAGTACAGCGGGACTTAAGGGTTTTGCCGTTGTGAATGCGCAGCTCATGTCCATCATCATGAATAATGTACTCGTATTTGTTGTTTCATTCTTACTTTCCTTGGTATATGGCGCAGGGGCAATTATCTTTTTAGTGTGGAATGCGTCGGTGTGGGGTGTGGTGTTCTCATTATTTGTAAGAAAAGCTGCGATGGCGAGCGGCGCTGACCCTGTCGTTTTGTTTGCACAAGATTTACTGCCATTTCTTCCTCACATGGTTACTGAAGGAGCCGCCTATGTCGGCGCGGCAATGATAGGAGGCATCGTATCGAAAGCAGTGCTGCGTGAAGAGGTTTTCAGTCAGCAGTTTAGATATGTCATCTACGATGCGCTCGCCTTTCTGATGTTCGGCATTTTGCTGGTTGTTATTGCGGGTATTATCGAAGTCAAATGGTTTGCAGGACTGTAAATCCCTTCTTTTTGGAATGACAACATTTTTTAACTCCATGCGTTTTGCGGGCTTTATGTATCACGAGCTTGAAAAAAGTGACGATGAAGCTGAAGATTTTGATAATGAAGCTCTACAATCTTTCTCTATTGCAGGAAAACAAGCCGCCGAAGCGCTTGAGTTCGGCAAAAATCTGATTAAAAAAGGAGCGCGTATTATTGACATTCTTGATAAAGTTGAAGCAAAGATTGGAAAAAACATTGCTTTTCCTGCACAACTTTCCATCAATGATGTCGCTGCTCACAGCTGTCCAGATGATGGTGATGTTTCTGTTCTTGGCGACGATGTTGTGAAACTCGATGTCGGCGTTCATGTCAATGGTTATATTGCGGATAATGCTGTTACCGTTGATTTGAGTGGCAAGTGGAAAGAGCTGCTGAAAGCAAACACTGAAGCGTTGAATGCTGCGATTGCAATTGCTGTGCCGGGGACGAGTACAGGAACTATCGGCAAAACTGTTCAGGAAATACTGTCCAGCTATGGATATAGTGCTGTTCGCAATCTGAGCGGTCATGGTTTGGGAAGATACAAAGTTCATACACTGCCAAGCATTCCTAATGTTCCTACGGGTTCGCCTACAAAATTGCGCGCGGGTATGGTTATTGCTATCGAGCCATTTGCCACCAATGGCGCTGGTGTTGTCTATGAAAGCGGCGAAGCAGGCGTGTACATGCTTGAAAAAAAGAAGTCAGTTCGCGACCCTATCACGCGTTCTGCGCTTTCGTTCATTGAGAAGTATAACGGACTGCCGTTTGCGCGCAAATGGCTCACTCGACAGTTTGGAAAAGGACGAACGAATTTTGCGTTGCGACACATGGAACAGCAGGAGATTTTGCGCGGCTATCCTCCGCTTGTTGATGAGAAGCATGGCATTGTCTCACAGATGGAGAAAACGGTGCTTGTTGCAGAAAAGCCGGTTGTGTTGACGAAGGTTTAGTATGTTTCTACCTTCACACTTGCAATTCTTTGGAAGTGGCTTGTGTTTTTAGTGAGCACGGGTTCGTTTACTTGTGCTGCGGTCGCTGCAATAATACAATCAGGTAATTCAATCTCCAATCCTTTCTTCTTTAGGGAGGACGAAATCTCACCTGCAGACCATGCAATTTCGAATGACACTGGAACTGTAGTGATAGCTTTCAGTGCGGTTTTTACCCTCTCTTTTTGTTCTTCTGAGTAGTTTTTCATTCCTGCAGAAATTTCAGCAATACATATTGAAGAGGTGATAAAATATTCTCCGTGCACCATTGCTTTCTCTCGTGCACTTTTCTCACCACGCAGGAAGTCTGCCAGAAATGTGGTGTCAAGCAACATTGCGTTTTCTCCACGCTTTCCTATTCTCTTTTATTTCTTCAAGAAGTGATTTTCCTTTGTCCGTGCTGAGGGCTCCAAAACCTTCCAGAAACTGGTTTCCACCAGTTATTTTCAGTATTATCTCCGAGAAGCTCTCACTCGTTGTTTTTTTAGCTGAAAGGCGTTGATAAGCCTCTTCTGAAATTGAAATTGTTCTTGTGGGCATATTCTGTGTGTGTATGTGTATGTATTTAAGCTTTTCTAAATGCAGACGATGAGCTTTTAAATCCCTGAAAAATCATTCCTCCATGCGAAAAAGACGTGTTGTTAAAAAGAAGTCAGATTTTATGCAACATCTGCTTCAGGAATTCTTTATTGCAATCTTTATCATTCTGCTCTTACTCTTTGTGTTTGCGTACAGCACTGGAAATAACGAAGATGAACCTGTCGGTCTTGCTGCTGGCACGCTTGCTCCATTTGACGAAGAGCTTCAGGAGTATGTTCGATTATGCAATCAAGGACAACAGTACGCGTGCGACAAAGTTTATGATGCTGCTCGTTAATTTTTCTTCACAATAGAAATAGCCTGCTCTAATGCTACAAGAAATTCTTTTCCAGTCTTCAAATCTTTTAATTTTACTTTTTTTGCTTCCAATTCCTGCTCGCCGACAAAAACAACAAATGGAATGCCATACACATCTGCATGATTAAGGCTTTTGGATGGGCTTCTCCCAAGCAGGTCCATCTCTGCGTTAATGCCTTCATCTCTGAACTTCTGCACAATGGCAATACTTTCTTCAACGGTGTTTATCGGGATGATGTACGCCTGTGTCACTGATTTTATGTCTGACTTGAGCGCGGCTGTTATAGGCTCTAACCCAAATGAAATGCCAACTGCCGGAAATGGTCTTGTTGTGTCTAAACATTTGCTAATCATCGTGTCCCAGCGCCCACCTGCAGCGATGGATGATGTCATTCCTTCTTTAAGATACACTTCGTAAATGGTTCCCGTGTAATATGCTAAGCCGCGTGCAAGCGATACGTCGAGCTGAACTTCTGTATTCGTTTTCACGCGGCTTGAGGTAATGGAGAAGCTCGCGCAATTCTTTTATTCCCTGCCCACCTTCACTATCATTAACCAACGGCTCGAGTTTTTTCAGGATTTGTTCGTTTGAACCTGTCGCTTGTGTAAGTTTCAATAATTCTTTTATCTGCGTGTCATCAAAGCCTTTCTGTTTTAACTCAGTCTTTACACCTGCTGCGCCAATCTTTGCGAGTTTATCCAGAGTAAGAATTGCGTCTTCTTTGTTTGTTATGCCTGCGGCGGTCATGATGCCGTTGAGCAGTTTTCTGTTATTGACTTTGATGACGACGTTCATGTTCAATTCTACAAAAACGTCATTTGAAAGCTTCAAGAGCTCTGCTTCTGCCAACATGCTTGTTGTGCCAATGACATCACCATCACATTGCCAGAATTCTCTTAATCTGCCGGCCTTGATTGGACCGTCACGAAAGACCTTGCCTATTTCGTAACGCTTGAACGGAAGTTTGATGTTTGGGTTTTCGCCGATGAAGCGTGCCAATGGCACCGTCAGGTCATACCGCAAACCGAGATTTCGCTTTCCCTGGTCCTTGAGTTTATAAATCTCTTTTACTATTTCGTCACCGCCTGCGTATTTTGCAGTTAATGTTTCAATCGGCTCGAGAGTTGCTGTTTCCAATGGAGCGAAGCCGTAGAGTTCGAATGTACGCTGGATTATTGCTACAATTTTATTTCGCAGAATCTTCTCTTCCGGCGGATAATCCTTTGTGCCTTTGGTGGGCTGCATCATTTGTCATCATTGCTCGTTTGTTTAAATAGATTTTGCTGGCATTCACGTACTGCTGCTTTTGCCAAGACTTGTGTTGTATCTATTATCTCAATATCGCTATCGTCTTGTGTTACAATCAGCGGTAAATCTGTACAACCAAGAATAATTGCTTGTGCTTTCTGCCTGCTAAATCGCGTGAATATAAGTTGGAGCTCCTCTTTATCTGGAACTTTTCCTTCGAGCACTGCCATTATTATCTGGGTTACCTTTTGCTGCTCCGCTTCTGTTGTCTTCAACAGCTCCACATTACTTTCTTCGCATTCTCTGTCAAATACTCTCTTTCTGTTTGTTAGGCCTGTGGAAAGAAGCCCTACTTTTGTGTATGATTTGCTCTTTAAGAATCTGCACACTTCTTCCGCGATGCTGAGTATAGGTATTTGTACGCTTTCTCTCATCTCTTTCATCCAGATATGCACTGTGTTGCATGGAATCACAATGAAGTCAACTCCGGCCTGTTGCAGTTTCCTTACTCCAAAAACAAGTGCCTCGATGATTTTCTGTTCTGTGCCTTTTTCTTCAACGACATCTGGTAGTGGCAGGCTGTAAACGACAATCGGAGGGAAGTCACTGTCGTATTTTGCTCCGAATTTTACCTGGAAACTTCTAATGATTTTCATATACAAGTCTGCAGTTGCTTCTGGACCCATCCCTCCCAAGATGCCTATCGTTTTGTATCTCGATTTCATTTTTGTTCATCTCCCTTAACAAAGAAGCTCTCTTTCCTTCCTCCAAGCTCGCCTTTCAGACGAATTGCACATTCGACAGTTGTTTCTCTTTCTCTTCTGAACGGTTCAAGATAGCTTTTGACGAACATCCTGTATTCCCTGCTATTTTGGTCTTCTGCCGGGTTGTCGTCTGCAAGAAGATCTTCATAATATTTGTCACGATTGCATAGCAAGAGGACCCTCTTTGTCGATATTTCCGCGTCTGTTGCCCGTTCTGGAATGTCTCTCTGTTTGAGATAACCTGGTGGTCGTGGTCCAAGCGGGCACCATAAAGTAGTGTATCCTATTTCTCGTTCTTCTTGCAATCCGAGAATGCATTCGTCAAAGAACTGTTCACTCTTAGGTCCGAACTTTCCTATCACCACTAAACTTTCTTGGAGATACACTGCTTCTGCAATCTCTAATGGCATGTAGAGTCCAGCACCAGAGTTTCCATTCTTTGGCACTATTTTTTCGACTAGTTCAGGATTATCTCTCTTCAGCTTTTTTGTGTACTCAAGAGCGATGCCCAGTGCATCTTCAAATTCTCGTTTAGTTCTGAAAACTGCTTGTGCATTGATTACTTTCGCATCGATGCCTGTTGCCATGCTGAATGTGACAAGACTCAAAAATCGTTCCTTACAATTCTCGCGTATTTCCTCGCGTTTTGGCCTGTCAAACTCTTCAATCAGCGTATCAAGAACATCTCGCGGGCTTGGATTTTCGCCTAAACGGTCTGCATTCTTTTTTGGAAGGACATTAACTATTTGGTAACTGCTTGCGTCCCACAGCGTCCATGACACTCCTTGCTGTTGGAGTGCAGACATGTACGCAAAATACTGAAGCATGTCGAAACGTTCGAGTGATGGCCAAGACGTGTCTTTTCTCCAGAGGTTTCCGTTGTACCCAAAACCCATAAAAACTTTTTTTGGTTCATCTTCTCTGGCGTAAGAATTTTTTGTTCTTTCCAGTTCTAACGTGAAGACAATCAGCACGCTCTCGTGCCTTGGCCTCAATTTTTATTTTTCCGGTTTTCATTTCATTCTCCCACGTTTTGAGCCCGTGCGGCTTTTTGTTGAATAAAACTTTGTCCAGATTTGTTTCTGACAATGAAGAAAATCACCAACGGTGTTAAAAGATATTGAACTACTGATGAAGACAATCACTTGGTTTCACGAGCTTAAAACCATTGAGAAGTATCTGTTCACTGAGCGTGAAGATAATCAACTCGTGTCATAATTGGATAAAAAGTGCAACCTCTATTTAAACTTTTGGTTTGTAATCTCTTGTGAGTGACATTAAGTTTTTATCTTTCTTCACTTTACTTGTCATCATGAAGTTCAAAGCAGAGCTCAATAAAAATAAAAAGTTTACAGATTTTAAACCGTTTAGAGGCGGGAAGGGAACTGAGCATGTCAGCGAGCAGGTTGACAAGATTTTTTATGAGTGATTTTGTATTACTTCTTCTTCATTTTTACCGTTACCTATAAATAACCTCATGTTCTCATTATCTCTATGGAGCGTTCTATTGGTGATAGGAACATCTTGGACAAATTCTGCACTGAGTTCTGTTCAATTGTTGAAAAACACGCGAAATACATCATCGTATCAGGGTTTGTAGCTATTGCTGCGGGCAGGACGCGGGCTACTGAAGACATTGACATGATTGTCGAGCGTATGAGCAAGAAAACGTTCAACAAGCTTCATCACGACCTCGTTGCACACGGTTTTGTCTGCATGCAGTCGGATGTTGCTGATGAACTCTTTGATGACTATCTTACGAAAAAAGCCAATGTGCGTTACACCTACAAAGATAAGCACGTGCCTGAAATGGAAGTGAAGTTTGCAAAAGACGAACTTGATATGTTGCAGTTACAATCCCGTATCAAATT
>Ga0209542_10018024_pt1 | contig 11479 bp, 14 predicted proteins | sample RifCSPhighO2_01_FD_184028 | JGI IMG/M metagenome (GOLD analysis project Ga0209542, IMG submission 184028) | Soil microbial communities from Rifle, Colorado - Rifle CSP2_plank highO2_0.1 (SPAdes) (version 2) | ecosystem: Environmental > Terrestrial > Deep subsurface > Rock core/Sediment ...
CAGCACGCCCAGCACGGCTTCCTTCACCAGCACGCCCTCTTTTTGCGCTGACAGCACGCGTTCCACCATTTCCCGGGAAACGTTGTCCACGTCCACGCCCTCGCGCTTGAGCTTGGTCAGCCCCTCCAACAACAGCACGGCCGTCGAAGTGGGCTCGAAGCCCCGCTTCACGAGGTCCGCGAAAAACCGGGCCTCGTTGCTGAGCTTCATCTCGTTGGCCAGCTTCTCGCCGAGCTTCAATTCCTTGGAGTAAAACCGAAGCCGTTCCTCGGCGCTCTGTGGCAGGTTCTTCCGCAGCCCTTCCACGCGCGCGGCATCCGTTTTCACGGTCGGCAAATCGGTTTCAGGGTACATCCGCGCCGCACCCGGCAGGGGCCGCAGGTACTCGTTGTTGCCGTCGGGCAGCGGCCCCCTCGTCTCTGGGGGAACGCCTTTCAGCGCCTGCCTGCAGCGCTCGACCAGGATTTTCATGGCTTCTTCGGCCTTGCCGGGTTCCTCGCAGACCAGCACAAAGGCATCCAAGGCATCCTCGCGCAGGCCCAGTTGCCGGGAAAGGCCTTTCACGTCGGCCTCGGTCAAGCCATAGTTGGGCAGTTCATCCGAGTGCAGCAAGCCCGCTATGCCGAGCCTAGCCTTCAGGTAGCCGGCCAGTTCCTTTCCGAAGCGCCGGCCGGGCTGGACTTCCCGGCCCAGGATTCCCTTGAAGCCCTTGAGCCGGAGGCCCAGCACTTTTTTTCCCTGCCGCACGCCGTCCGCGAAGAACTTGCACGCCGAACCTTCGGCCAACGCACTCACGTCCAAGGCATTGGGCACCAAATCGGCTTCCTTCACCCGCTTCAGGAGTTCGCCCCGGATTTCCAGCAAGGCCGCCTGCCGCTGCGCTTCCCTTCGCACGAACTCGTCCAGCAAGTCGAGTTCCTGCACGCCCTTCAATTCCACGCGCGTCCCCCCCCGGATGCTCACGTTGACGTCCTGCCGGATGGTGCCGAGGCCGCGCCGCGCCTTGCCCGTGAGCCGCAGGAGTTCCCCGATTTTTAGGGCCACTTTCTTGGCGTCCTCCGGGGAATGGATGTCAGGCAGCGTCGCAATCTCGATGAGGGGAATGCCCTGCCGGTCCAGCCGGTAGACGACTTCCTTGTCGCCGCGCACCACGGGCCTTGCCGCGTCCTCTTCGAGGACAATGGTGTCGATGCCGAGGCATTTCCCGTTGAAGTCCAGGCAGCCGTTGGTGGCGATGAGGGCCGTCCGCTGGAAGGAACTGGTAGTTGAACCATCCACCACCATCTTCCGCATGACGTAGATGTTGTCCACGAGGTGGGCTTTCAGGAGCAGCGCCACTTCCAGGACGGTGTCAAAGGCCTCCGCGTTGAAGGGCCGCACCGGTTCCTCGTCGGTTTCCACGAGGCACGTGGTGTCGGAATAGGCCTGGTAGGCAAAGGTCTGCCCCTTCTGGTAGGCTTCGAGTGCCGCGGGGTCGTATTCACCCAGCTCGGACATGACCGGCCGAATCCTTCGTTTCACGAGGATGTCGGGCGCGTCCTCACGCATGACGCTGGGACAGTTGCAGAACAGTTTCCGCGTGTTGAGCTGCTGGTGGCATTCGAGGCCGCATTTGAGGCCCAAGGCCAGGTAATCGAGGTCCGGCATGCAATCACTAATTCACTTCCGCGAAAAGGTTTATAATGTCTTTCAACGCCTTTTGCCGGGCTTCAGGCGCGCGCACTGGTTGCGGCTTATGAAAGCGAATTTCCCTTCCGGCGGGCCCCTGCCCTTGCTCGGGCCCTTCACTCGAAGTAGGCCATGGTTTCCTCGCGTATCTGGTCGGCGAGTTCCGCGTCCCGCACGACCTGCACTTTGATTGAAACCGGTTTTTCGTGCAGGAATTCCAGCAGCCAGCCCAGGTCGAATTCCTTCAGGTTGCTGGCCGAATTGAGTTTGTAGAGCATTTCCTCCCGGGCCTGGGTCGGGAAATAGGCCCTGGCCACGTAGTCCCCGACCACTAGGACGTCGGAGTCCAGCGCGACCAAGGCGTTGTACCGGAGTTTCACGGAAGCCCCAAGGTGTTCCGCCATTTTCGCGAGCGCGTTCCCATGGCATTGGTCCATCATGCCGCCGGAGTTGACGAGGATGTAGCATTCGGTGCGCGAAACCAGCCGCGCCAGGCGGTGGAGTTCCTCCCGGGACAGGCCGATGAGCGAGTAGACGTGCTTCCAGTGGAAGACAGAGGGCTTGCCGGCTTCGTTGGGGTATTCGAAGTAGTTGAACAAGAGGAACCGGTAAAAGTCGAGGATGGTTTCGAAGCCGTACTTGGCGTAGTCTTGCCGCGGCATTTCAGCGTTCTCCTGGAAAGGGTTTTCATTCAACGATTTTTCGAGGCTGGAAACCAGGTTCCGGAGGTTCTTCAGCCACCGGGGGCTCAAGGCATACTTGCGGTCGGTGCAGGAGAGGATGCCCTCGGCCGCCATTTGCCGCAACGATTTGTGGATGGCCTGGTAGCTTACCTCGACGCCGTGCCGGGACTTCAGCTTGGAGTACACCTGCGTGAGCGTCAGCGGCCAGTCCAGGGAGAGCACGGACACGATGGCGTCGCGCGTGGACTTGGGTTGAACCGTTGGAACAGCCGTTCCCAGGCTCACCGGCTGGTATTGAGTCACGAGATCCATGCTTTTCCTTGCCTCGCCCGTGGGAGCTGCCAGAGTCGGATTCGAACCGGCATCACCTGAGTAACAGTCAGGCATCCTTCCATTGGACTATCTGGCTTTGAGCCGGTTATCATGGCATTATACCTTACTTCGACCTTTTATTTAATCACTTCGACAAATTTTACGTCATTTTCACGCTTAAGTGATGTATTTATAACATAATTGTAGTCATTTATTCGGTATGCTGGACAAAAAGGATGCAATTATCCTGGACAGCCTGCGCCAGAACAGCCGCAAAACCGTCAAGGAAATCGGCCGCGAAACCGGCATTCCCCGCACCACGGTTTTCGAGCGCATCAAGCGCATGGAGCACAACCAGGTCATCAAAGGCTATTCCGTGAAACCCGATTACGAGAAAATCGGCTTTCCCACCACGGCCTTCACCATGGTCGCCCACAACGGTTCGGCCGGCGTATCCCAGAAGTCCGTGGCCAAGGAAATCGCGAAACTCCCCGGAGTCTATGAAGTGCAAATAATTGCCGGAGAATGGGACATGCTCGTCAAGGTGCGTGGCAGGTCCTTGGAATCCATCGGTGACCTAGTAGTGGGAAGGATGCGGGACATTACGGGCATTGCCAGGACGCTGACCTACTCCGTTTTCTACACCATCCGCGAAGACTGCTGACGGTTGAAAACGCTCCCGGTTCCCTTACTCCGGCTCAAAGCAGTCGATGCGGCTCGAGGCCGTGATTTCGCCGCGCAGGTTCTCAGGCACTTTTTTCACGGCTTCCTCGCGCTTGAAGTTGCCCAGCAACCACGCCAGCTTCACGAAAGCGGTTTCGGGCAGCAGGTCTTCCGCGAAAACGACGCCAATCTCGGAGAGCCGCCGCAGGTTCGTGTAGACGTACGGGTGCACGCGGCCATACAGGCATTGGGCGGTCATCACCACCACGCAGCCGGATGCAATCAGTTTCTTGAGCGCCTCGTAATTGGGCAGGTTTTCCGGGGTGTTGGTGGGCATGTGTCCCATCCCAGTTCCCTCTACAACGAGGCCTTTGAACCCGTGCTCCAAGTAGAACAGGATTTCCTCGGGGTGCATGTTGGGGTGCGACTTGAGCAGCCCGACCTTTTCCTCGAACCCGTCCTTCACCGTGAACGGCTTTTTCTTGTCCACCCTGGGATAGTCCTTTTTCAGGTACTCGACCCTTCGCTCGTTGAAGTGCACGCGGGCAATCGGCTGGTCGTTGACCGCCTTGAAGGCATCCCGTCGGGAGGTATGCATCTTCCGCGCCTTCGTTCCCGGCAGAACCACGCAGGCCTGGTCATCCGAGGTCTCATGCATGCAAATGGCCACTCCCGCGAAATCCGTTTGCTTGATGAATTCGGCCGCGCACAGGAGGTTGATGGCGGCATCACTCGAACCCCGGTCCGAGCTCCGCTGGCTGCCCACTAGGAGCACGGGCACCGGCGGGTTTTCGAGGGCAAACGACAGCGCGGCCGAGGTATAGGTTAGGGTATCCGTGCCATGGCCCAGGATGATTCCCTTGGCGCCGTCCCGGATGGCGGCCTGGATGGCTTGGACCATGAGTTTGTAGTGCGAGAACCGCATGTCCTCCGACATCAGGTTGGCCACGTGCCTGGGCTCGAAGTTCGCGACCCGCGTGAGTTCCGGGAACATGGCAATCAGGTCCTCGGTCGAAAACGAGGCATACACCCCGCCCGTGGAATAGTTGACGCGGCTGGCAATGGTTCCCCCCGTGTGCAGGACCACGATTTTCGGGAGGGAAACATCCATTTTCAGGGCCTGGCTTTTCACGCCCGCCTTCGCGGAGGGTTCCCCGGTCTTCTTCAACTCCATGCCGGCTTCCACGCGCACGCCCATGTTGTAGCCGGTGTGGAGCTTGAGGGAAAGCGTTTCAGGGTCGGCCGATGGAAGGACGTGGCCCCGGAACGACTGCCCGTTCTTCGCCAACTCGACGAAGTCGCCTTCCTGGACCCCGGATTTCCGGAGCAATTCCCGGTAATCGGCTTTCATAGCGTTAATTACAGCTGAACGGTTTTTAAGCCATTCCCAGCCGAATTTTTGACGATGCGATTTGTTTCCCTGTTTTCCGGCGGCAAGGACTCGACCTATGCGCTCTACTGGGCATTGCGGGAAGGCCACCAGCTGGCCAGCCTCCTCACCATCCGTTCTTCCTATGCCGAGTCCTACATGTATCATTTGCCCAACATCCACCTGACGGAGGTCGCGGCCGAGGCCATGGGCTTTCCCCTCGTGGTCGCGGAAACCAGCGCCGGCAAGGAAGCCGAGCTCCAGGTCCTGGAGGACTCCCTGGCCGACCTCAAGGAAAGCCAGGGCATCGAGGCCGTGGTCTCCGGGGCCTTTGCCTCCCGCTACCAGAAGGAACGCGTGGACCGGATATGCGAAAAGCTCGGCCTTGAAAGCCTGGCGCCCCTCTGGGGCCGCGACGGCGAAGACCTCTTGAACGACATGCTGGCCGCAGGCTTCAAGTTCATGCTCGTCGCCGTGGCCGCGCAGGGCCTGGACGAGAAATGGCTGGGCCGGCTCATCGACGAAAAAGCGGTTTCCGACCTCAAAGCCCTGCACGAAAAATACCAGGTGAGCCTGGTGGGGGAGGGCGGCGAATTCGAGTCCCTCGTGGTTGACTGCCCGCTCTTCCGGAAAAAAATCGAAGTCGTTTCCGCGGAAAAAAAGTGGGACGGCTGCCGTGGCGAACTCGCCATCAAGGAAACCAGGCTCGCCCCAAAATAATCAAATGCATGGAGTCAAAGGCATTGCTCGAGAGGTTCCTCGGCCCACACGCTGGCACGGCTCCAGTCCCTAATCGTTTCCTCGCCGAGCCTTGGCTCCCAGGCCAGCTTGCATTCGTAGTCGAACTCGCAGCCCTCGCAGAGGAATTCCTGGAGGCACGTTTCCGCTTCCAGCCGGTCCCGGCCCTGGACCGTGGCCTTGCACCGCCCCTCCCCCGGCTGGCCAGAAGCCTTCACCAGGAATTCTTCGACGGCCTTTCCCGCGTCCCCGCCCCGGGCTTCCAGCCGAACCCGGTAGTTGCCGGCCTCCCGTATCTCGAGGGGCAGCGACAAGCCGGTCTCCCCGGCCGGCGCTATTTCCCCCACTTCCCGGTTGACGGGCCCCGAGTGGAGGGCTTCGACCGGTTTCCCGTCAAGGACTGAAAGCCGGTAAACCCTGGCCGAAACGATGACGTCAGAAGCCTTTGCCTGCCCGGCATTCTTCACCTTGAAAGAGACCAGCGGCGAATCGACGCCCAACTCCATTTCGCGCGGCGCGCGCACGCCGGCCAGCTCGAGTTGCGCGGGTTTCCTTCCAAGGTAAGCAGTGCAGAGGTTGAGGCCCTGTTCTTCGACGCAGCGGAAGCCCACTTCCAGCAAGGCATCGCGTTCCACCTGCAGCCTCCGCTCGTCCGCGGCCACGAGGCAGCCCGGGCCGATGTTCTGCCGCGGGCAACACCGCAGGACATCCATGCAGCGGAAGTTCACGGACCGGGTCATGGAATCCAGGGCATCGGCCAAAACCATTTCGCCTTGCCGGAACTCCACGTTCTTTGAAAAAACCTTTCCATTGAGGCCCTCGGCGGCGTCCAGCGATTCCAGCAGCGCGTGCTGGAGCGGGGCCCTGGGCGCGAAGCCCGGCAAAATATAGGCAAAGAAAATCCACAGCAGGGCCAGGGCCGCAACCGCGACCGTCAAAAGCTTGAAGGGGGATTCGGCCATGGCCTCACCTCGCGAACGTGGCCCGCACGTGCCATTTCAGCAGCCACTCGAAGATTTTTTTCAGCACCAGCAACCCCACGAACAGGTAAAGCAAGGACGTTACGTCTCCCGTCAGCAAAAAATAGCGCCGGAAGTAATCCGCCCACACCTCGAGCCGGAACAGGAACCAGACCACAACGCCCAGGGCCAGCAACACCAGCAACAGCTTTTCCGCCAAATCCAGCCAAGCCAGCAGCCGCCGCACGTCAAAGACCCCTTAAACTATGGTTTGACGGCTTAATAAACGTTTCAGGCGCTGTCATCGCCTTTCCCACTTTCCTGGGTTTTCTGCGCCTTCTGCCGGGCAAACATGTCCCGGATTTCCTTGGTGGAAGTGGCTTCCTCGGCCTTCTTGTCCGTGCGGAAGGAAACCAGGCGCGGGAATCGCAACGCGTATCCCGGCTTGCCGGCTTCCCGGCCGCAGGCATGCACCGGGCTGCGCGTGATTTCGTCGGCGCGCACCTCGATGACGTGCACGGGCTCGGTCCACACGTCGGGTTCAAGGCCGGACTCCACGCGCGCGGGCTTCCGGTTGGCCTTGATTTTCTTCAAGCGCTCCTCCCATTCCGCGAGCTGGGCCTCGCTCAAGCCCGTGCCAATCTTGGCGATGCTTTCAAAGCAATCCCTTTCCCCATTGTAGGCGGCGGCCAGCAAGGCCCCCAACCCGAACCGGGTGCGGATGCCCTTCCCCTTGAAGTAACCGATGACCGCCAAATCCACGGAGTCCTGCAACTCGCCCTTGTAACTGCGCTTCAGTTTTATCCACGCGAACTTCCTCGCACCCGCGATGTACTTCGCGTCCAGGTCCTTTGCGACGATGCCTTCCAGGCCCTGCTCGATGCACCGCGTGAAGAAAGCGTCCACGGCTTCCGGCTCCTTCGTCACTATCATCGGCGTCACGTCCAGCACCCCGCCCCTTTCCACGATTCGCTCCAGGGTTTTCCTGCGCTCCCGGAACGGCAAGGGCATGAGGTTTTTTCCGTCCACCATCATGACGTCAAAGGCGAACAACTTCAGCGGCAGCTCCTCGGAAGCCCTTTCGATGCCGTGCTTGCGCTTCCGCTGGATGGTCACCTGGAAGGGGAAGAACTCCCCGGTTTCCTCGTTCACCGCCAGGGCCTCCCCCTCGATGATGGCAGTCCGGGCCTTCAAGTGGGTTTTGACGCCTTCAATGACTTCGGGGAACATGGGTGTTACATTCTCGCTGCGGCGGCTGAAGATGCTTACCTCGTCTTCCCTCTTGTGCACCTGCAGCCGGAAACCGTCGAACTTTCCCTCCACCATGCATTCCCCGAGCTTTTCCACGATTTCTCCCGCTGAAGGCAGCCGCTCGGCCAGGGTGGGCCGGATGGGCACGCCAGGCGTCAGCTCCACGGCATCCAGTCCCTTGAGGCCCTTTTCCTTGAGCAACCGCGCGATGTCCCCCAAATCCGAGTGAATGTTGTACTTTTCCTCGATGCGTTCCCGCAGCAGCTGCCGCACGCGCCGCTCGAACTCCTCTCCCCGCTTTTCCTCTTTTTTTTCCTTGAGCTCGGCCTCGATTTTTTCGGCGGCCCGCTTCTCCTTTGCCAAAAATTCTTTCGAGTAAACGACGGCCAAGGCGTCCATCAAGGTGGGGTCGCCGATGCCCAGCCGCATGGCCCCCAACGGAATCCTTGTGACGAATTTGGCTTCCAAGGGAGAGGCGCTGTTCAGGAGCTCGGCCAGCAGCTTGAGCTTCTGCTCCTGGCTACCGTGGCCCGAGGCCTTCGCGATGCGCAAAAAGTTGTCGTACACCTTTTCGACGGACAGTTTTTCGCGGAAGAGACTTTGCTGCCGCTTTTTTTCCGCGATTTCCTGGGCCACCAGGCCGAGGTCGCCGAGTTTCTGGAACCGCTTCCCGACTTCCTCCCGCGCGTACCCAGAAGTCATGGCCAGGGCCTCTTCCACGAGCTTCTCCCCCAAGCCGATGTCATAGCCCTTGAAGCCCGGGGCAATCTGGCCCTGGCACAGGTAAATGACCTTGGAGACAACGGCGGCATCGGTCTCCCGCTCCCGCAGGAGCCCCCCCAGCAGGGAAGTCATCTCCAGGCGCGAGGCAGCGGCCTCGATTCGCTCCCAGTAACCGGCCAATTTCCCGAATTCCATGCCATCATAGGGAGTCAATGGCCTTAAAACCCTTGTTCCCAGCCTTTCCAGGCCCCCAACAGGGAAATATTTAAATGGCCGAACTCCCTATATTCTGCCGTTCCAGGGACTTGCATGGCGAAACCAGGTGCATCGGCCGAAGACGGGGGCGGCAGCACTTCCACGGGCATCCAAGAATTGGCACCTTTCTGGGGGGCGGTTTCCCCAAGGGAGCCGTGGTCCTCGTGGCCGGTTCCTCGGGCAGCGGCAAGACCATTTTCTCGTTCAACTGGCTGTTCGACGGCGCCCGCAAGGGCGAGAACGGCGTCTACGTCACCTTCACCGAGCCCCTGTTCAAGTCCGTGAAAAACCTGGAAGTCATGGACTTCTACGACCGCAAGCTCATCGAAGACGAGACCATCAAGATCCTGGACATCCGCGACCTCTACGCCGAGCAAGGCTTCGACGCCCAGCGCATCCTGGACACCGTGGAACGGCAGGTCAAGGAAACCAACGCCAAACGCCTCTGCATCGATTCCGTGACCGCGATCGCCTACAACCTGGACGACAAGGCGAAGACCCGGAAATTCATTTTCGTGGACTCGCTGTCCACGATGCTGATTTACAACCGGCCGGACGTCTTCGCGCGGTTCATCCACAGCGTGCTCGTGAAAATCCGGCTGAACTCCATCAGCGGCCTGCTGTTGTTCATTGAAACGCAGGCGGACCGGGAAGTCCGCGCCGAAATCGCACAGTTGTGCGACAAGGTCCTGCGGGTCTAGGGGCTTTCACCAGCCGTCTGTTTTGAGGTTTTTCACGCGGTCGAAATGTTTGCGGTTGTTGGTGACCAAGATGGCCTCATGGCATACTGCGATGGCCGCAATCATGAGGTCCAGTACTTCGAGGCGGTTCCCCTTGCGGATGAATTCTGCGTCGAGTAGGGCGACCTGTTCGGCGGCATCAACTTCGAAGGGAAGCGGTTGTAGCGAGGCCAGGAATTTCCTCGCAAGGTCGAGGCTGGCAGGCGTGCCATACAGCCGCTCTCCAACCAGCACTTCGTATATGTTGATGCAGGTAGTGGCGATTTCCTTGTCCTGCTCCGGTAGTTGCCGTAATTTTGCGGTCGCAGCCTCTTTTCCGCGAAGATAGGCGATGATGCAATCGGAGTCAAGGATTATCATGCATTCTCGCCTGTCGTTTCCAGAATGATGCCGTCGAGTCTTTCCTCAGTCGCCTGTACAAGGCCAGCCGCTTTTCGGCTTCCTCATCGGTCATCGGGATGCTGCCGAAATACTTCATGAGGTCGGGTTGTTCCTTTTCCGCCAGCCGCTCGAGCAGGTCGCTGAAGCTCTCGCCTTCGTGCTTGGCCCTGATGAGCTTCTCATAGACCTTGCCCTTGATGGTAAGGGTTTTGAAGACCATGCTATGTTTAAGGTTAAACATATATTTAATCCTTGCTTCCATCCTTTTAAGCAACAAACTATTTTTAAGGCAATTGTCGTAATATTGGTGTGTTCGGAGAGTAGATTAATATAGCCATAAAGCAATATAGCTATATGGCTACAACTACGTTGCGGGTGCAACTGCCGGAGGAAAAAGCCAGAAAGGTGCGGGAGCAAGCCATGAAACGCTTCGGTTATTCGAAAGGGGCCATCAGCAAGGCGCTCAATGTGGCCTTGGATGAATGGTTGGGGAAGGCGAAACCAGCCAAACCGCCTATCACGGCCAAGGACTTGTTAGGGCGGCTGAGTGGCGTAAAGGAGTCCTCCGTGGAACTCCAGCACAAGGCTCGTGACTATTGGTAGGCTGTGCCATGTATTTGCTGGACACCAACATTTTTTTGGAAATCCTCCTCGATGGCGCACGCGCCACCGAATGCCTGCGCCTGCTCTCCCTTTTGCAGGGCGAACGGCTGTCTGCGGTTGTTTCGAAGTTCGCGGTTTATTCGATTTGCCTGATTCTTTTCAGGAAAAAACAACCCGATCTGGCCCGGGATTTCCTGGCCTATCTGGATTCCCTTCCAACCCTGCAAATCCATGGGACCTCCCTTGAGGAGGATGCCGAAGCCTTCGCCAGCGCGGAGAAATTTGGCCTTGACTTTGACGACGGCCTGCAGTTTACGGTTGCCAAGCGCTTGAGCGTGGAAGCCATCGTCTCCTTTGACCGGGACTTCGACAAGACCCCCTTGAAGCGCCTGGAGCCAAGTCAAATCCTTTGACGAGAACCGCTGTTTCACTCGGCTTCCGTTTCCTGTCGTCTGACCCGAAGGAAGATGCCCGCCGCAATCAGGGCCGCGAGCGCCATCGTGAGTTCGTCGTACTCGGGGATGACGTTGAGGGTGTTGCGGCTGCCGAAGGCGCTGGTCGTGGTTGGACGGGAAAACCGCTCGTTTCCCATATCGTCAGTAAAACATTTGGCGGTGAAATATGACAGTCGAATATTCTTTGCCAAATGTTTTAGTATTCCTCGATGTTGAGCCCTGGTACGCGCTTGAAATGCCTGGCGTTCCCGGTCAACAGGGTTTCCCGGGCTTGGAGGGCAATGGCCGCAATCATGCAGTCCTGTGGTTCGATGGGTTGGCCGGTTTGCCAGAGTCCTTGCTGGATTTCGCCTGCCTCGTTTGCGGCTTGGGCATCCAATGGCAGGGCAGGCAGGGAGGAAAAGAGTTCGCGGACGCGTTGCCTTTCTTCTTTTCCGGCGCGGTGGAGGCTTTGAATGACTTCAAACACGGTGATAGCCGTCGTCAGCAACGGTTCGCCTTTTCGCTTCAACTCCTCCGCCTTGGCGGCCGCACCCTTTTCTCCCCTGATAAGGTCAATGACGTAGCTGGTGTCAAGAATCATGGACGGAAGCCTTCCATGAGGGCGCGACTCCGCGCCAGGCCGGTGGCTCTCGACGCTTGCACGGCTTCCTCCACCGTTGCCGTGGTCTTCTTGGAC
>Ga0209542_10018026_pt1 | contig 11478 bp, 12 predicted proteins | sample RifCSPhighO2_01_FD_184028 | JGI IMG/M metagenome (GOLD analysis project Ga0209542, IMG submission 184028) | Soil microbial communities from Rifle, Colorado - Rifle CSP2_plank highO2_0.1 (SPAdes) (version 2) | ecosystem: Environmental > Terrestrial > Deep subsurface > Rock core/Sediment ...
TTTTAAGTATTCTTTAACTTGTCTTATTTTTTCTAATAAAGATTCTACATTAGTGTTTTCATCTATTTTTATGTCAAATTTAAATGGTATTTCTGAGTCTTTTTCCTTATTTTCAATTTTTTCTGACTTAGAAATGATCCCAGAATATGCATCTACATTAATGTACTCATTATCTTCTAAGAGTTGAGTCGCATTGTTTGTGTTGATTATGCATGGAACTTTGATAAGATCTTCAATTTCACTTGAAATTTCTGAGTCTGAAATTACTGCACTTGCTTTTTCAATAGCACCTATGAATTCTGGCTTAACAAATCTACATACAATAACATCATTATAATTAACTTTACTTATGTCATCAAGAGAAAGCACAATTTTAACGTTTCCGGATGCCTTACCAGAGTGAAATGATTTCCCATTAATTTGATTTGAGTTAATAGAATAATCTAAATTTGGTTTTTCTATAACATTAAAGGCTGATTCAAAACTTTCCTCAGAAGTAACTTTATCTTCTTCAATTTTTTGTTGGAGATCTATTAAAAAGATTTTATTGTTTTCGAAAACAAACTCAAGTTTGTAATTTGGCTGAACAAATTCTTTTAATTTATAACATATTTCAATTATTTTTTCTATTTCATTATAGTTTAATTTTTGTTCTTCTCCCCTCATATATAAATTTCTTCTAACTGTTCTAAGTAGATTTTCATCTCTAAATAACATAAATTCTTGTTTATTTATCTTGTATTCTTTTATTTGGAGAGTATTCTTATCTAGAGTATATAAATCACCTTCAATTTCATTGTTCTTTAATGGTTCTGAAGTTCCAAAACATGCATTGATTTTAATTTCATTATTAGTAACTTCGAGTAAAATTGACTTATCAGGATTTGTCATTTTTTGGACTACTAAGTTCAAATTAGTTAAATTATCATTGTAAATTGTGTCTGGAGTAAAATATTGAGCAAATAGGCTTTTTAGAGCTGCTACTAAAGTATCAGAGCCTTTAATATTATCAATGCAATCTAATGCTTGATTATTTTTTAAAAAAGGCCTTATAACAAGATAAGGAGCTGTTCTACCAACTCTAATTAAGTCTATGGTTTGAATTGAAGCTGACTTAAAAATATCATTATGAATAATCATGTTATCATATGCTGTTTTGATGTCATTAAAAATTGAGTAAGGAACTTCAGAATTTAAAATTAAATCTTGAATTTTTGATGATAAAATATTTAATGAGTCTTTTGTTATTGAAGTTGAGTCTATTAATTCCTTTATTTGATTATTTAAACCAGTTTCGTCAAGGAATTTAGTTAATACCTCATTAGTAATTATAAATGAATTAGGAGTTTGAATTTTGTTGTTAACTAGGTCGCAAAATAAGAAAAGTCTTTCTCCTAAAGTGATTAAATCATCTCTTTTTACATCTTTAAATTGAAGGATTAAAGACATAGTAATTTAGTTTTTATAAGCTTATATAAATTTTTCTAAGGTATAAGTGTTATTTCTAGTGTTAATTCCCTACTTAATAAATTATTTAAATGCTGGAATTAATTACTATATATGCAAAAAGAAGAGTTAATTGAAGAGTGGAAGAGATCTAAATTTGTTAATAATCAAGAAGTTATTAGAGCGTTTAGAAAAGTAAAAAGAGAGAATTTTGTTTTGCGTGATTATAACAATAGTGCTTATTTGGATGAGGCATTACCAATTTTAGGTGGTCAAACAATTTCTCAGCCAAGCACTGTTGTTTGTATGTTAGATAATTTAGAATTGGAAAAAGGGCTAAAGGTCTTAGAGATAGGGACTGGGAGTGGGTATAATGCAGCTTTAATTTCTATGGTTATAAAACCTGGAGTTATTTATACTGTAGAATTAGTTGATGAAGTTTATAACTTTGCTAAAGAGAACTTAAAAGGGTTTGATAATATTATTATTGTTAAATGTGATGGAAGTGAAGGATTAAAGAAATTTATGCCTTATGATAGGATTATTGTTACTGCTGCCTGCCCAGAAATCCCAATGAATTTAGTTAATCAACTTAAGATTAATGGGATTTTAGTTGCACCTGTTGGAAAATATGATCAAGATATGATTAAGCTTGTCAAAACAACTAGTGGGAATAAAATAGAAAATTTAGGTAAATTTGTATTTGTAAAACTTAAAGGAAAATTTGGTTTTAAGTGATATCTATTGTGTAAGTTCCAGGAAGTCTTGGAGTTGCTGTTTTTAAAGCAAGTCTCGCTAAATCTATGAATTCTTTATTTACTTTAACTGTGAATAATGTTTTACCTTTTGGAACTTGTGCCGCAGTGCCTATAGCTTTTCCAAAGGAATGGCTCATACCTGTTTGAAGTCTATCTGCATGAGCACCACTTAACATTCTATTTTCTCTTAAAACATGATGTGGAAATGTATTTATTTGAAAGAAATAATTTGAAGGTCCCACTTTTTCGTTTAATGCTCTATTGACAATTTGCCTAGAGCTTTCTAAGGCATTATGTCTTATTTGAATTGGCTGCTTAGAAATTAACTTGACATTATATTTGAATTCTTTTTGTGGATCTCCCATTGAATATCTAACTACTTTAATTGTGGGTATTGCTTTAATAAATCCTTTTTTCTTGTATTTTGATTTTCTTGTGTATGGCCTTGTAATAGTACTATAACAATGACCTTTTCTTAAAGTTGCCATGGTTTTTTAGTACACTATTAATTTATAAAGTTTCTGATGGCCTAAAACGAACTTGTACTTCTTGCTCAAGTCTATTTTTATATGAATACAAGGCAGTAATAAGTCCTTGTCCAAGATATCTATCTTCAAAACTTTTTGTAAATGATATATAACTTGCACCTTCAGGATTAGAATTGAATTTAATTAACTTTAATTCTGGGTTTTTAGGATCAGCTTGTTCTAGAGTCATATGTGCAACTGTAACAATTTCGTATAAACTTCTATATATTTCTTGATTTATCCCAGCAGTGAAAACATCTGTTTCTACTGTCATATTTAAGCCTCCAGTGTCTATTTGATAATTATTTTAGAAATGTGTTTATTCTATTTTTACTTTAGTTCCTAATGCTTGGCCTGGCAATCCTTTATCAAATCTAACTCTAACAGCTCCTTTATTTCCATGGGCTTTGGTAATTTTTCCAATTATTTCTTTTCCTGTAGGCGTGGTCCAAATTACCTTCTTGGCTGCTAGTTTGCTTGCCTCTTCTTTAGAATTAATTCCTTCAATTAAGACAATTAACTGATTAGGGTATTGGGTTACTGCCCCTCCTCTAAAGTTTGATAATATTCCTTCCATGGATTTGATGTATTTGAAATCTTTTAAAAGCTTTTCTATTGAACTTTATGTTCTAAATCTTGAGGGTTAGTTAGTTTAACTTCAATAACTTCAGCAGCTTTAAAGTTAGGAGTTAAATGGCTTGTTCTTACTTCTTTTGGTAAATACAGAGTAGGATTTCCTCTATATAGTGATAATATCTTTATAGCAGCATCTTCTGCATCTTGCGCACTTACTATAACTGCTCTAGAGCGAATTGTTACATGAGCGTCAAAGCAAGAAATATCTAGGTAACCTATATATGTTTGATAAGGCATAAGACAAAATTATTGATTTAATATTTATATTTTATTATATTGTAGAATATCCAATGAAATTATATTTAAATATTTTTTCTTCTATTTAATAATCTTTATATATTCTTAATTACTAGACAAATCATGGCTAAATATAAGGTAATTCTAGATAGAGATAGGTGCATTGGTACTGCTTCTTGTGTAGCAGTTGCCCCCAGATTTTGGGATTTACAAGATGATGGCAAAATAATGTTGATTGATTCTAAAATTAATAAAGAAACTAATAAATGGGAATTAGTAGTTGAAACTGAAGAAGATTTAATGGAAAATCAAGAAGCTGAAAGTGTTTGCCCAGTAACAGCAATAAAAGTAGAAAAATTAGAAGATTAATCTAGAATTATTTCTATATTCTCACCATATATTTTTTTAAGCGAATTAAATAATTTTTCTTTTATACTTAAAGCTTTATAAGAATCAAGGTTTTTACTAACGAAATCATCTAGATCGTCTTTTGTTGACTTCTCTGTTTTAGTAATATTTAAGTCTGCATCTATAGTGGCTTTTATTATTTGTGAATTCTTGTCTTTGGTGTTTTCTACAATGAAAATTACTTTATCAAAGATGTATAATTCTCCAGGAGTGTCTCCATACTTAAATCTTAATTTAGATCTAAATAATGAAAATGCTTTTTTTCTTTGAATAAATTCTAGCATGATCCTTGTCATAGCTCTTGAATCTTTTTTTACTTTCTCAGCTTCAGCTTTAGTAAGTTTTTTAAGATCATAGTCTTTCTTAGCCTTTTTTAGTTCTTTAAATACTTCTGAGATGAAAGAAGGTAGTTTACTTTTTTTTATATAATCTTCAAAGTTTTTTTCTAAGGTTATTTCTGTAAACTTAATCTTGTCGAAATTAAGGCATTCTTTAATTATATTTAAGACAGTTTCATATGTTTCAGCTATAGTCTCTTTTTCTCTCCTTCTTTCTATTTCTTCAAATACCTTTTGAATTCTGTGTAAATAATCATCTGCTTCTTTTATTAATAGATCAATTTCCTTTCCAGAGATATCTTTAAGGTTTCCGTGCTCAATGTCTTTGAATGTTTTTACTGCTTTTTCTAGGATCTTTACATATTTTGGCTCTATTAATTTTTCTTTTTTTACTAGTAATTCTTCAAATAACATTACTGTTTCTTTTGGTGTTGGTGGGCTTACACCATATAACATTAAAACTGCTTGACTAGGGTTTAAAACAGAATAGTAAATGTCGTCTGCTGCAATACCAAGAAGTTTTTTCTTAGCTCTGTCAAGTAATTTTTCGCCAATATCCATTTGCATATCAATAGCTTCTGAACTTGGTCTAATTCTACCCATTTTTAAAAGAAGTTTCCAAGGCATGAAAGTGCCTCTGTCATATAAAGGAACACCGTCTCTTAGGAATGTAAATATTACAGGATTAGCATCTTTAATAGATTCCCAAAAGTCAGTCAAAATATATATTTGTGGATGAAATTGTTTTTTTACTCCAACTATATCTGCTGCATCAAAACTCATGTCAATAATTATATTTCTTAATTTGTCTCTTAATTCAAACCTAGACATTTTTTTAACATCTGTGTCATCTACAACAATATATACGTCTATATCATTTGATTTTTCTCCTCTGAATAGAGAACCTGCTGCGACATAACTAACAATGTACTTCTCAAATTTCTTAATAACCATAGATTTATGAATTTCTGCTACTTTTACAGCAACAAGCATGTCAGCAGAGTCATATAAAATGGCAGAATTAGCAATTAATTGGATTAAATCATATTTTGCATCAAAGCAAGCTTCTTTTAGTTCGTCAACCATCATAACTTGAGGTTTTAATCTTTTGTCAGTTTCTTGAGCTATTTTTTCAATATCTACAATTAATTTGTCTCTGACGTCAAGGACTTTTTTTATGTCTTGTTCATGAGCTAAAATGAAAACATGGAATTCATCATCTTTCTTGTCATCCTTAGCTTTTGGAGGTGGAGGAAGCAGAGACATTCCAATTACAGATTTTTTATAATCTTTAAGAACTTTATTCTTAAACAAATCTAGCTTTGTTTTAATTTCCTTAAGTTTTTCTTTGACTTCTTCAGGAATATTAAAAGCAGGTTCTTTGACTTCTTTAGAATCCTTAGCGTCCATAATTTTTTTATATTATGATTATTTTATAAATGTTTTGATTTGAAATAGTTTTTCAAGTATAATAATGTTTAAATTTAACTGTAAAAACAGAGATTTATGATTGATCTACAACGAGAGAATTTAGATGTCTTAGTTAAAAATGATGGTTTTAAATTTATAGATACTTTTTTTCCTTATACTTCTGGGCAAATAGGACCTTATTATGTAAATAGCGAAGTAGTTCAAAAGAATGGATCAAGTTATTTCATGGCTGTTTATTCAATAATTCATAAAATTGCTGAAATTGAAGATGTAGAAGTAATTTCTGGTGGAGAGTCAAGAGATTGGATATTTTCACAACCAGCTTCAATTTTATTTCATAGGCCTCATTTAATGATATATAAAGATGGAAGGGTTAGTGGGGCAGATGTTAAAGGAAAAAAAGTAGTTCATGTGGCTGACTTGAATAATGAAGGATCTTCTATTAGAGATTATTGGTTACCTGTAATAGAAAGAGAAGGCGGCCTTATCAAAGATGTTGTATTCTATGTTGATAGATTAGAAGATGGAGTACAAGTTGTTCAAGATTTAGGCTTAAATAGACACGTTGTTGTTCCTTTAGATAAAAATGCATGGGATTATTTAAGGAAAGTAAATGTAGTAAGCGATGAAGTTTATGGAAATTTGGTAGAAAGAATGGAAGATAAGGATTCTTGGGCTAGAAATATGCTTAGAAGTGATAAGGGGCTTGAAAGATTAGTAGTTTTGTTAAGAGACCCTGAAAAATGTGAAAAGGCTTTGAAAGTACTTAGAGTTGGTTATCCTGATTTAAAAGACGAACTAGTTGATAGGTTAGGAAGTAGATTAAGAGTTGGAGTTAAGATATAGGGATTGGTTCAATATGGGGATACATCTTTCAGACCTAGAAATACAGGCAAGAGAAGCTTTATGCCTTGCTTTAGATGATATTACTAGTTTAGGGTCTTTAGAGCAAAGAGTTACTGAAATGGTTGATATGGTTGGAATTTTTAAGGTTGGAAGTGCATTATTCACGCAATTTGGACCTAATGTAATTAGAGCAGTTCAGGAGTATGGTGGGAAGGTGTTTTTGGACTTAAAATATCATGATACGCCAGAGCAAGTTTTTAAATCTGCTTTTAATGCAGCTTCATTAAATGTTTATATGTTTACTGTCCATGCAACTGGTGGTTTAAAAATGATGCAATATGCTCGAGAAGGAGCTATTTATGGATCTAGAAAGAGCGGTACACAGCTTCCAAAGATAATAGGTGCGACTGTATTAACAAGTATAGATCAAGATACGCTTAGTAGGGAATTAAAGATTGACGGCAAAGTTGAAGATCAAGTTTTGAATTTAGCGTTATTAAGTTATGTTTCTGGGCTTCATGGAGTAGTTTGTTCGGGATTAGATTTGCCTTATATTGAAGGTAAATTACCGAAGAGTTTTATGTATGTAACACCAGGGATCAGATTCAATACTGGAGATACTGATGGAAGAGAATGTACCCCTGAAACAGCAATAACAAATGGTTCAAGTCTGCTTGTACTTGGAAAAACAATAAATGAAATAGCTGATAGTGAGGAAAGAATTGGGGCTGTTTATAAAGTACTTCAGGCAATTGCATCTAATAATACATGATTAGCTTTGCAAAGGTTTTTAAAGTAATTCTATATATTTAAGAAGCTTAAAATGAAAATCAATGAAGTTTTTAAAGTAAATTTGGATATAGATTTATTTAATGACATAATTGGACAAAGTAAAACAAAGAAGCAATTACTAAGTGCTTTAATTATGAACAGGCATTTAATTGTGGTTGGTTATCCTGGTGTTGGGAAAACTACTTTAGCTAAAAATGTAGCTAAATTACTACCTGAAATAACTGTTAGTGATTGTGGTTTTAATTGTACACCTCAAAATCCGATCTGTCCAAAGTGTATAAATAAAAAAAGCAAGCAAATAAAAATAAAAGGAGAGAAAAGATTTGTTAGAGTTCAAGGAAGTCCTGATTTGACTGTTGAGGATTTAATTGGGGATATTGATCCTATTAAAGCGTTGCAATTTGGGCCTTTAAGTATTGAAGCTTTCACTCCAGGAAAAATTTTTAAAGCAAATAATGGAGTTTTATTTTTTGATGAAATTAATAGAGCTCCTGAGAAATTGCAAAATGCATTACTTCAAGTTTTAGAAGAAGGTAGAGTAACAATTGGAAGCTATGATGTAGATTTAACTTCTGAGTTTATTTTGATAAGTACAATGAATCCTGAAGATTTTGCAGGGACTGAGAAGTTAAGTGAAGTTTTCTTGGATAGGTTTGATATTATTACAATGGACTACCCAGAAAATATAGAGGTTGAGGAAAAAATAATTAAGGCTAAAGGTGAAAAATTAAAAGAGGTATCATTTGATCAGGAATTAATTTTATTGACATTGAAATTTATAAAAAGTTTGAGAGAAAATAAGGATTTAGAAAGGGCCCCAAGTGTTAGAGCCTCATTAGGATTGTATGAAAGAGCACAAAGTAATGCTCTAGTAAATAAAAGAAAGAAAGTTCAAATAGAAGACATTATTGAAAGTATCCAAAGCGTATTATCTCATAGAATTAAATTAAAAGCTTCTTTAAGATATACTATTAAGCCAGAAGAGTATTTAAGACAAGAATTTAAGAGATTTATTGAAGAAGCAGATAAAAGTGGTGATTATCCCTAACGTAGATACTAAGTTAAACTTAGATAATATTTCTAATGTTGAAGAGCTTTCAGGAGAACTAAGCAAAAGTGATGAACAAAAATTAATGTCTTCTTTAATTGAAGGAGATAAAGAAAGTCTTGATGAAAGCAAGTTAATAAATGAAAGTATTAATCAGGGATTAAATTCTTTTACGCCTGATGCAATTTTTGAAAATTTAATTAAGGATTATAAGACTGCTAAAAATATTTATGGAAAGTCATTTCTGAGACATATAACTGATGAGGATGAAGCTAGTCTTGAAAGGAACATTAAAATTCCTGAATTTCAAAGAAAAATTAAAAATGTTATTGATAAAAAAATAGATAGGTTAAAGGAAAAAAGACTTATTGATAAAGAGTTAAAATTAACTGAAAGAGCATATTCTTTAGCTTCAATTAAATTGTATTTAGATGAGTTAAACAATATGAGGGCTAAAGGTATTATTGGCTATAGGATTAATAGAAAAGAAAGCCATTATGGTGGTCAAAAAGACTATAGAGATTATAAAAAAGGAGATAGATATAAGGATTTAGCATTAAAAAGAACTATTAAAAAGACAATAAGAAGGGGACATAAAAAGATAAATAAAGAAGATTTGAGTGTTTTTGACAGAGAAGCAAGAGGAAAAGTTTACATTATTTATGCCTTAGATGCAAGCGGAAGCATGAAAGGTAATAAAATTGATTTATGCAAGAAAGCTGGAATTGCTTTAGCTTATCAAGCAATTAATGAAAATGATAAAGTTGGTTTGTTAGTATTTGGAAGTGAAGTTACAAATCAAATTAGGCCTACTTCGGATTTTGATTTTGTTTTAAAAGAAATTGCTAAGATTTATCCTAAAAAAGAAACTGATATTGCATCTACAATCTTAAAAAGTATTGAGTTGTTTCCTGATGAGAATGTAACTAAACATCTAATAATACTAACTGATGGAATGCCTACGATTGGAGAAAATCCAGAGCAAGAAACAGTTAATGCAACTAGTGTTGCAAGATATACCGGGATTACAGTTAGCGTAATTGGCATAAACTTAAGTAAAGAAGGGGAAGATTTAGCTAGAAGTATCACTGAGACTGGTGATGGGAATTTGTACATTGTTAAAAATCTAGAAAATTTAGACAATATTGTCTTGGAAGATTATTATTCCTTAGTTTAAAAAGTATTTTCATCAATAATAACATCAATGTCTTCTATATCTTCATCGCTAATTTCTTTATCAAGAATATTAATTTCCTCATTTATTGATTCTGGTGTGTTGTTAGATGTTGATTGTTCTGGGGTTGTATCACTTGTTTCGTTATCATCAATTAATCCACTTTGACATCCTGATATAATTATTATGGAAATAAAAATTACTAATAATATCTTTCGCATATTTGTATATCTTTCTATTGGTTTATAAATTTTTCTAAATCAAAAAATAAAAAAATTACTGCATTGTCATTTGCATTGATCCATCAGCATTAGTAGTGATTGATGTGTCTACCTTGCTGTCTTCTGCCATAATTTTTTTCTGGCAAGTTCCTTCATGCATTATTTCATTATTACTACAGAAAGGTTTGTCAGCTGGTTTTCCTGTTAATGTGAATGGAATTTCTGCTGGATTTTTCTTTGGTTTTCCTATGTAAATTAACTCTTTTACTTGTTTACCGTCTATCATTAAGTTATATGTGACTTCTGTTCCTGTAGTTCTAAATCTTAATCCATCAAAGCTTGTACTAACATAAGCATCAAAGCTTATCTCACTGTCACTCCATTTGAAACTGTCTTTCCTTTCAAATCTTCTTGGTCCAACATCTATGAATTTACCATTAGTTCTTATTGTTCCAGTAACATGGTATGGAGTTCTGTTTTCTGTTGGGATTGGTCTTTCTAAGTCTGTTAGTACTTGACATCTACCTTCTATACAATCAATACCTTTAGCTTCTACACACATATATTGACAAAATCCTTGATAAGATGAAAGTAATTCTTTGATTTTTGAAGCTTCATTTTTGTTTACGGCTATATTACAACCATATGGGCAAACGCTGCCAACTATTTCACAGTCATCTTTTGAACTGCAGTAGTTTGCTTTCTTAATCTCACTTTTAATTCTTATTGTTTTTTCATCAGTGTCTCTTTGAGATTTGTCAAAACCTCCAGATATATTACTAGTAATTCTTCCTGTTACTTCATCGTCATCTATTTCTTCTTCATCTTCAACTTCTATTTCTGCTTTTAATTTCATTCTTTCTTTAATTCCTAGTCTTTCTTTGAGAAGTTTCATCTTTTCTTCTCTTAGTTTTTCCATTCTTTCTAAGGTAAAGTCTTTTTCTTCTTTGATCTTCTCAGATATTCTATAATCTTTTTTTCTTAGATCGCCACTCCAATCTAAGAACCAAGTATTATCACAAGTTCCCTGCCAAATAAAGTATCCAAGTTCTTGGCCAGGTTCATAAGATGGCTTATCACCCCAACATCGTGTTTCTGCGTTATCTCTTTGACCTTTTATCATTTGATGGAGCTCAACTAAAATAGCATGAGCATCTTTAAGGTCTTGCTGCGCTTCTTTTAAATTTGTATGAGCTTCTAAAACTAATCTCTTTGCTTCCTCAACATTTGTTTCTCTTAGATCTTTGGCTTTTTCAAAAAGATCTATTGCTTTGTAGTACTTTGATTTTGCATCATCAATTAAATTATTAAATTTTAAAACTAAAGGATCAACCCTAGTTGTATTTACACCTTCTTCTTTTAATTCTTCTAGAATTGAGCTTAGCTTAATTTTTAGGTGTTCAATTCTTTCAATTATCTCTCCAACTCTGCTTATTCGTAGTTTTTCTACGTACAATTTTGATTGTACTTTAATATTATTATTAATTAAAGTTTTCAGTTCATTACTTAAGCTGATAATTTCTTCTTTTGTGGTAGCCTTATTTATTCTTGATTTTAAATCTTCAAGTTTAGTTAATAACGATTTAATTTCTTCTACTGATAATTTTGCTGTATCT
>Ga0209542_10018027_pt1 | contig 11478 bp, 11 predicted proteins | sample RifCSPhighO2_01_FD_184028 | JGI IMG/M metagenome (GOLD analysis project Ga0209542, IMG submission 184028) | Soil microbial communities from Rifle, Colorado - Rifle CSP2_plank highO2_0.1 (SPAdes) (version 2) | ecosystem: Environmental > Terrestrial > Deep subsurface > Rock core/Sediment ...
CGCGCCGGCGGGATCGAATTCGTAAGAGTGGTCAGATTGTCGGAACGCTGGCTACCGAGCGATTGACGGCACCGATGACCGCCGCCAAATTCGCCGTGGTCGTATCGACATTCATGCCCACCCCCCAGACCGGCTCGCGGCCAGGAAAGTGAATCGGTACAAACGCGATAGCCGGGATATCCGACCCGCTCCTGCCTTTGATGGCGTACTCCTCAAGGCTAAGCACATTCATCTCGATGCCGAAGCGTTCTCGCATCGCACTTGCCAGCGCATCAACAGGCCCGTTACCGACGCCGACGAGTACTTCGGCCTTGCCGTACACTTTAATCGTAGCGGTGATTTGCCGACCGCCTTTAGTCGGCAATTCAAAGTGCTCGACAAGTTCGTACGGCACCACCCGATCCAGATACTCCGCTTGAAAGATGCGCCACACGTCAGTGGCGACAACTTCCTTGCCGGTCTCGGTCGCAACCTTCTGGATCACAGCGCTGAAGTCGAGCAGGAGGTCGGGAGGCAGTGTGACCCCGTGCTCTTCTTCCATGATGTGGCGCGTGCCGCCCTTCCCCGATTGACTGTTCAACCGGACCACCTCCTTGAGACTCCTTCCGATATGGGTCGGGTTGAAGGTCAGGTATGGCACTTCGAAGAAGTGGCTATTCGCACGCCGCAGTGCACGCAGACCCTTGTTGATCGCGTCCTGATGACCGCCGGAGAATGCCGTGCATGCTAACTTCCCGGCATACGCATGACGCGGATCAACCTTCATGCCGGTGCATTCTTCGTAGATCCGTACGATCTCTGTGATATCCGCGAAATAAAAACGCGGATTGACCCCTTGCGTCATCATGTTGCCACCGAGCGTGATGATGTCGAGGTTACCGGTACGTTCTCCGTTGCCGAATAGCGTGCCTTCGACGCGGTCGGCACCTGCCATGAGGCCTTGTTCGGTCGCCGCAACGCCGGTACCACGGTCGTTGTGCGTATGCAGGCTGATGATGATGGAATCCCGGCGTGAGATATGCCGGCACATCCATTCAATCATGTCCGCATACACATTCGGCGTCGACATCTCCACCGTCGCCGGCAGATTAATGATGACCTTGTGGCTCGGTGTCGGCTGCCACACATCAATAACCGCATTGCAGACATCACGGGCGAAGTCGAGTTCGGTACCCGTGAAGCTCTCCGGAGAATATTCGAAGGTCCAGTCGGTCTCCGGCTGCGCTACCGCCAATTCCTTGACCAGTTTTGCGGCGTCGACGGCGATTTTCTTGATGCCGTCTTTATCGAGACAGTACACAACCCGGCGTTGCAGTTCCGATGTGGGGTTGTATACGTGCAGGATGACGCGTTTTGCACCGCGTACCGCTTCGAAGGTCCCGCGAATCAAATGCGCACGAGCTTGTGTGAGCACCTGAATCGTTACGTCATCAGGAATCACTCCTTCGTCGATCAGTTTGCGGACGAATTCGAGTTCGGTATCCGACGCGGTCGGAAAGCCGACCTCGATCTCCTTGATATCCATGTCGACGAGCAGCTTGAACATCCGACACTTATTCTCGACACTCATTGGCTCCATGAGCGCCTGATTACCATCGCGCAGGCATACGCTGCAGATGATAGGCGCCTTGGTGATGGTCTTGTTGGGCCACGTCCGGTCCGGTAAATGAATCGGCGTAAACGGCCTGTACTGTTCGAACGGCATCACTTGTGTGGGCTGGTTGCCTTGTACATTCATGACTCAGTCTCCTCAGTGTTCGATGCTCCGCAATAGGAGCGATTGTTCCGATTACTCCCTAACGAATTATCAAAGAACAAATGTACGCTCCCAAAACGAGCGGAGACCCTTCTTTGGTGAAGGGCCTCCGTGTGTCTGGTTATTTATTGTTGGCTAGACACAAGCAGAACCTCCACCCGAAGTGGTAAGGAGGAGGCCGAGGAGGTTACCCTGCTTGTATTGCATAGATTCAAATTACCGTGTGTAGCAAAACTGTCAAGCGCATAAAAAGATTGCCCCCGTACATACGGGGGCATACTCACTGCGACGCCGACGGGTCGGCCTACTCTTTCGGACCGTGCCATTTCATCGCGTTCGTAAGAGCGATACCGATTCCACGCTCTATTTCTCGGAGACCGTGAGGATTGCTCACTGTCGCCACAAGCCTCGGCGATAGATGCGTCTTCACGATGCTGACGATAGCTTGCAGTGCGACCTCGTTCGGATCGTCGGGCTGCGCTGTCGTGCTCTCCGGCACTCCAACAGGATAATTACCGCCGATACCGACAGCCGCTGAAGCCATTTTGCCGCTCATGTATCTCTCCTCCCTCAAAAGACCTGAACTAAAAAGACCCCCTTGCGGGAGTCTTTTGAGTTTGTTGATTCGTTTGAACCTAACAGCTCGAAAACCCCCGCGTGGAGGTTTCAATAATCGCAATAATGCTCAACTGCCGACTCATGAGAAAGATGCTACCACCGGTATGATTGCCGTCAAGAATCACTTGAGTCTGGTCGCGGCAATAAAACTGGTGAAATTGAATTTGAGGTCTTGGATGGATTCTTCGAGCACGTCGAGTTTGTATACGGACGCGGCGGCTCGTGCGGCGATTACCGCGGTCGAGGCGGGCAGCTTCCCTTTTGCCAAATCTTCGGCGGCTTTTGCGGTGTCTTCATAGTCGCGGACTTTCACCTTGGGCCAGCGACGCTTGAGATACATTCTGCACTGCTTGATAGCTTGGTCGTGCGAGGTGATGGTCTTTACCTTGTCCGAGGTGACGCCTCTGCGGACGAGCAGGCAGTGGTGCACATCTATCTCAAATATCTTCTTGATGTGGAAACGGTGCTTCGCCATCGCATGTATCGCCTCCAAAACGACCCCTCCGTTGCTGTTCTCTATCGGGAATATGCCGAGGTCTATAGCGCCCTCCTCAAGCCCCGACAGCACTTTCTCAGCCGTAATCAGATACTCGACGGTGAACTTCTTCAGCCCCGCCTTGTGCGCATACGCGCGCCCCGCCTCTTCCGAGAAGCTGCCTTTGGCTCCCATGACACCGATTTTCATCGCGTTATCCTACAGCGGACGATGCTCATTGACAAGAGACGGCGGCGTGATGTGGAACTCTCCGCCCTTGTGCACCGTGGAGTGATTGCTATGCTCTTATATAGTTTGGGGCTGCAGGAATCCTGCAGACCTCGTCACGGCCGAGAGAGGGACAACAATGTTCGATTCAAGCAGGCTGTCCTACTACGAATGCTTGCTGATGGACAACTACTGCCGCAAGCATGCGATTGATCCCGATAATCACGGCTTAGGACCGACGCAAGTTGCGGACATTCTCGCTGCCGAGAAACGTCGTCTGCACCTCTTGCCAATGTCCGAGCTGCGCGCCGCGCAACCCGCCTGAAACAACGGCAGAGCTCGTTTTAGCGACGCTATTGAGGGAAGGGGCCGCCATCGCGGCCTCTTTTCATATGCTTGACAATGCTCTGGCATGGGCTATCCTGCAAATATATGAGCATTATCAAGGCAACCCAGAGCTTCTATTTCTTTGCTTTCTGGACCAAGGGGGCCTTGGCTTTTGCGCATAAGTAAAGAAACCGAAACGCAAAAACCGACGCCCCCTCCCCAAGAGGGGGCTTCTTCGTTAAAAACTGCAGTTTGGAATCTGCCCCGAGCGTCGAGTCAGATTCCAGATCACAGTGATCTGGCCAGCTTTAGTAACTACTGCTGCGCGTTCTTTGCAGCTCTTTGTGCATCCTTAGGAAGAAGGACGACGAGAATGGTGGATGAAAACACGCGAAAGGCAAACGCCCGCGCAGAATTGGTCAACAAGCACGGTGAAAGCTTGCGAGAATTGCTCGGAAGCAACTTCGAAGAAGATTTCCGCTTTATCCAAGCAGTCAACGAAGTAGCGGCGGGGCGATGTCCTCAATTCGTCATCATGGACCTCCGCGGACACTAATCGCGATGACCTTCCAATCGACAAACGCCGGCAGCTTGCTGCCGGCGTTTTTCTTTTTCTATTTTCCGAGAATTTCTGAGACTTTTTCTTCCGATATCTCGAATCGTTCCAATACATCCTTGCAATACGGATTGTACATGTAGACATCTTTAAAGAGTTTGCCGTCGTGCTTCACGCTCTCCACCGCGTCCATCAAGTAGCCGAACGATACGGTGTCTATTTCGGTGCGGTTGAATCCCCCTTGTGCGACGATTTGCCCGATGAAATGTGTGAGGAACAGTGTCTCGGCAAGGTGTTTGTCGTGTTGTTCCGGCGTCATCTCAACGACATCAAAACCGCACTGCTTCAAAAATGTGATGGAAGCTTGATATATATCTTCCTGCAACGAATGTGCAGTAAGTATGATGCGCATGCCGTTCACATCTCCGGCTCGTTTTTCATAGCTCTCCGGACCCCACATGGGGTGAGTGGCAATATACGGCTGATTCCCCGCCAAGCGCTTCAATATGTTGGTCGTGTGTACCTTCACCGTCGCGATATCAATGATGACGGTATCCCTCCGCATCAGCGGCAAAATTTCCTTGAGTGCTTCTTCAAACGCGCGAATGGGGACCGCGAGGACAACCGCATCAGCTTGTGCAGATTCTGCCAGCGTGAAGAATTTCTTTCCGTCCGGCTTCTCACGCGACGAGAACACGCGGATTTCCACGGACGGCGCAAATCTGCCGACAAGCGTATACAGAAGCTTTCCGAATGCCCCGTACCCGACGATACCGACGGAGCGAATAGTCATTTCTTGGCTTTGTTGCGGCGTTTTTCTACCCATACGAGAAGCGGGGTCGCAAGGAATATCGATGAGTAGGTACCCGCGGTGATGCCGACGAGCAATGTGAGCGCAAACACTTTCGTTGACGAAGGACCGATGAAGTAGAGCACGAGCAATGTGAAGAGTACGGTGAGCGACGTGTTGATGGAGCGCACGAACGTCTGATTGAGCGAATGGCCTGCGGTCTCCGCAAAATCTTCCTTGCGGTTCTTTTCGTGATTGATGCGCAGATTCTCACGCGTACGGTCGAAGACGACGATGGTGTCGTGTATCGAGAAGCCGAGCACGGTGAGCACTGCGGTCACAAACAGCGTGTCCACCTGCGCACCGGTCAGATACCCGAGGAATGCGAAGAAGCCCATGGGAATGATGACGTCGTGCACAAGTGTCACGAGTGCGATGAGTCCGTATACCCAGCTCGAGATTGGCTTCGAGACTTTGCGAAACGCGAACGCGATGAAAAGCAGGATGCAAAGCAAGACGAGTCCGAGCGCGAGAATCGCCTTGTTGCGCAATTCAGCGCCGATGGTCGGGCCGATTTCAGTAAGCTGGTCTATATGCGCCGTACCACCCTGATAAGAGAAGATTGCCGCGAGCTCGCCCCGTTGCGTGTCCCCGATGTTTTGTGCACGCAGAGCGTACCCGTTTGCGCCGGTCTCACGAAGCGAGAAGTCTTTGAATCCCGCATCGTCGAGCGTGTTGGTAAGCGCCACCGGGTCCGGCCGCACCCCGTCGTAGCTTACCTCCACCAGCGTACCGCCGGTGAACTCAATGCCGAGGTGAAGACCGAACACAGCGACCGAAATCAGCGCGGCGAGCACGAGCGCTCCCGTGAGTGCAAAGAATGCGTTGCGATGTGTGATGATGAACATAATGAATAGGTGCTAGGGACTAGGTTCTAGGTTCTAGAAATGCCGGAGCCAAAGAGGAAGCGGGTGAAGCCGTACTTGGCGTCTACTCCGAGTGCGAAGAGGAACGTGCGTGACACCGAGATGGCGGTGAGCATCGAGACGAGCACGCCGAGCCCGAAGACGAGCGCAAAGCCCTTGATGAGCGATGTCCCGAGCCAGAAAAGAATCACAGCTGTTATCATGGACGAGATATTGGAATCGCGAATCGAAGGCCATGCACGCGCGAAGCCGTCACTGATGGAGTCCGCCGTACTCTTACCGCCGCGCAACTCCTCCTTTATGCGCTCGAAAATGAGTACGTTGGCGTCCACCGCCATACCTACCGAGAGAATGAACGCGGCGATGCCTGCGGCCGTAAGAGTGACGGGGATGGATTTGAAAAGAGCGAGCATAACGACGATGTAGAGCGTGAGCGCAATCGTTGCGAGCAGTCCCGGCAAGCGGTACCAAAACAGCATGAAGAGGGCGACAGCGCCGATGCCCCAGAGACCTGCCATGATGCCGTCTTGCACCGCCTTCTCGCCGAGCGTTCCCGAGACAGTCTGCGTGGAGATGAGGTCAATGGGGACCGGCAGTGCGCCGTAGTTGAGATTGCGCGCGAGTTCTTTTGCGCCAGTCGCCGTGAAGCCGCCGGAAATCACCGCTGTGCCGTCGGGGATGGATTCGCGGATGACGGGAATGGAGATAGGCTGACCGTCGAGGAAAATCCCGAAGTAGCGCCCGACGTTATTTTTGGTGAGATCTGCAAATACCCTCTTTCCTTCTGATGTGAAGTGTAGTACGACAACCGGCTCACTGATACTTGCGCTCCCTTGGAACTGCAGTTCAGCGCTCGCAAGGTCCTTGCCGGTGATAGCCGCGGGCGCGAAATCCTGATTGACGGTCGTCGTGGAGAATGTGTCCGGCGGGGTCACGCTCTTGAGCATGCGGAATTCAAGAACCGGTGTTTCTCCGATGAGAGCTATCGCCTTTTGCGTGTCGGTGACACCCGGCAACTCCACAATGAGCCGCTGTTCCGACGTGCCGGAAAGCGCGCTCGCCTGCTCCGTTTGTACCAACGGTTCAGACACGCCGAAGAGGTTTACGCGTCGCTCGATGGTATCGCGCAGTGCCGACATTGATTCGGCAACATCGCTTGATTGAATCGCATTGATGTCCGCGCGGTAGACGAGCTGTGTGCCGCCGGATAGGTCGAGCCCGAGCTTAAACGGCCACGAGGCCGTCACTTCGCTGTGATATACGAAGTACCCGATAGCAGCTCCGATGAGGAGAACGATGATTGCAAAAACCCGCTTTTGAGCCATGGGCAGTAGTATACGCGCTGAACACAAGCTTGCAATATGGCCTTATTGCGGGGCTTTTTCGAGCAAATCGAACAAATTTTTGAATATCATAGCGACCGCGACGGGGCCGACGCCGCCGGGGACTGGCGTGAAGACCGAGGCTTTGTCGGCGCAGGCGGGGTCGGCATCGCCCTTGATGACGCCCGCTTGTTCACTCGCACCCGCGTCAATTATCGCCACGCTGTCTTTGATGTGCTCGGGCTTGATAAAACCGGGATTCCCCGCGCCGCATATGATGATGTCGGCATCCTTGAGGTCGTCGATGCTCCCCTCGTCGAGCGTGAACATCGAGACGTCTGCACCGAGGCGCTTGAGGAGCACGGCCGACGGCGCACCGACGAGTCTTCCCGCGCCCACGACGACGGTCCTTTTACCCTTCGGGTCTACCCCGCCGCGGCGAAGCATTTCAACGACAGCAAGCGCCACGGGAGCGCAGACGGGGTGTGCGTCGGCCGGAATCGTCGGATTGATTGCGTCGACATCCTTTTGCGCAGGAATCGCGGCTAGTACCATTTCGACGTCTATGCCTTTTGGAAGCGGGAGTTGCACAATGACGGCATCCGTTTTCGCAGAAAGTTCTTCCACTGCGGCAACCGCTGTCTCGACCGTTGCGCCCTCCGACAAACCTGCCTGCGCAGGCAGGTCAACGCGGACCATTTCAATGTCGAGGCGCCCTGCAGCGCGCGATTTGATGCGGACAAACGACTCGATGACGGGGTCGTGGCCACCGACCAAGATACCGAGCCGCACCGGCCGCCCGATATGGGTGCGCCGCGCGGCAAGTTCAGCGTATATTTCCTCGGCAATGACACGTCCATCTAAAATCATAAATACAACACCCTTACAAACTCCAGAGTATGTAAGGATGTTCATGCGATGCCGAAAATCTTTTTTAATTCGATGATTCCCTCTTCGAGCCTGACCTTGGGCTCCCACCCGAGCAGTTCTTTGGCTTTTTTGTTATCCGCCTGTGAATCGTGCGCCTCTACACGCGGAGTCCCGTACACTATTTCGCCGCCCACGAGCTCCGCCAGATATTGAATGGTAACATTGCGGCCGGCGCCGATGTTGATAACCTCTCCCTTCCCCACCTTTTTGCTTTCGGCGGCGAGCAGGTTCGCGCGAGCGACATCCCCCACATACGTGTAGTCGCGGGTTATCGTGCCGTCGCCGAAAATCGTCAGGGGCCGACCTTCTTTGCGGGCGAGCAGGAATGCGCCGACCGCAAGCGCATACGGACCTTCCGGATCGAGCCGCGGGCCATAGACGTTGAAATAGCGTAGCGATACCGTTTCGATACCGTAGATAGACGGCCACAGAGAAGCAAAGAGCTCGCCGACATATTTTTGCATTCCATACGGGTTGACTGGGTTCGCGGCCATCGTTTCCGCAAGCGGGAGGGTCGTCTGGTCGCCATAGGCGGAGCCGGAGGATGAGTAGACGACTCGACGCACCTTTGCCTTCGCGGCGGCAGTGAGTACGGAAACGGTGCCGACAATGTTGACGTCGGTCGTCTCAACAGGATGCTCAATCGAATACGGCACACGCGGTATCGCCGCGGTGTGATAGACAATGTCGGCGCTCTGAAATATCTTTTCAATTTCGTCGGTCGAGCGGACATCAAGCTCGTGATACGTTGCCTTTGCATTCAAGCGGTCTTCACGCTTCCCCGCCGAGTAATTGTCGACGACATGCACTTCATCGCCGCGCTCCACGAGCGCTTCCACGATGTGCGAACCGATGAATCCAGCCCCGCCCGTAACGACCGATTTCTTTGCCATGGGAAACAGTGTACCAGAAATGACTATGTTCCGCGCGCCGTGACGACGATGCGAATGGTCTGAAGAATGACAAAAATATCCATGAGGAGCGAGCGGTGCCGGAGGTAGTAGAGGTCGTACGAGAGCTTTTCTTTCGTCTCGGCAATATCCGCACCGTGATGCGGGTGCTTGTCGTGACGCAGTTGCGCCCAGCCGGTGACCCCCGGCGAGACTAGGTAGCGAGCGTTGTAATATGGGATACGAGCGCTGTATTGAGCCGCAAGCGCCGGCAACTCCGGGCGCGGGCCGACGAGTGAAAGGTCGCCTTTGAGCACGTTCCAGAGTTGCGGGAACTCGTCGATTCGCAGGACGCGGAGCCACTTGCCTACTCGGGTAACCATGAGCTTTGATTTGCCATTCTCGCCGTAGTCACCCTGGTCGTTGCCGCTCATACTTCGGAATTTCAAGACACTGATAGGCCGCTGGAAGCGTCCGATGCGGCGCTGTGTGATGAAGATCGGCCCGCCGTCGTCGAGCTTGATAGCGAGATACACGAACGGATATGCAACAAGTGACACAGTGCCCACAATAAGCGCAAAGACGATGTCGATAAGACGCTTGAGCATGTCATAGATGCGCGACGCGCTCACGTTGGTGAGCACCCACTCGTAGTCGATAAGCGAAAGCGGCACGCGATCAAACACTTCTTGGTAGAGCTCCGATGCTTCGATAAGCGCGAAGCGGTTCTTTTGGAACGCGGCGTCGTAAATGATGGGGAGCGCCGCGGAGACCGCGCGGTCGGAGAAGTCGACGACAAGAAACGTCACATCGTCTTCTGCGGCGACGCGGCATGCGCGCTGAATAACTTCGTGCGACGGCGCGACCGATGTGTCTATGACATAGTCAAACTTGAATGGTGCGTGTTTATCGCTCTGTATCTCCTCGGCGAGCGCGGCGGCATCCGATCCCGAGGCGATGAGTACGCCCTTGAGCCTGCGCGAGCGCGGAACGTGAGTGAAGACAACGGCACGCCAGAAAAAAATCAGGAAGAACGAAACCACGAGGTAGAAGAGCAATATCGTCTTCGGCGCGAGACCAAAGACCGGAAGGAAAAAGAAGAACAGTGCCGCGAGCACCATATTGATGGTCTGCGTATAGAGAATGGTCGTGGAGAGCTTATTGCGGAAAATGCGCGTATGGCGCCCATAGAGACCCGCGAGGAAGAACACGACAACCCAGAGTGCGAACAGGAAACTGAACGGCACAAGGTGGAGCCGGAACAGCTCCATGCTCGGAAACTCGAAATAGCGCAGAGCGAGCGTCAGCCACAGTGAAGCGACAAAAACAATGAGGTCCCCAACGAGAAGGAGGACATACTCCCGCTTAGGCACGAGGGTCATACGATGGTAGTATGATGCCATGATTTCGGCCTTAATACAAGCGCTGGAATCCCTACCATGACGAAGAAAAAAATCCTGTTTCTTGTGACAAAATCCAACTTTGGAGGCGCACAGCGTTATGTTTTTGACCTCGCGACGCATTTGCCAAAAGACCGCTTCGAGTGCGTCGTTCTGTGCGGTGCTGCGCAGGGAACATCATCGGCGGGTCCCCTCGTTGAACGACTGACACAAGCGGGAATCCGTACCGTATTCGTCCCGAAATTGAACCGTGACATCGCGGGGAGCGATATTACTGCGTATAAAGCCATTGCACGCGTTATCCGCGAAGAACGGCCGGACGTCATTCACCTCAACAGCTCCAAGGCCGGAGGTCTGGGCGCTCTCGCGGCACGACTCGCCGGAGTCCCCAAAATTATTTTCACAGTCCACGGCTGGCCGTTTATGGAAAATCGCAATATTCTTTCTCGCGGCATCATTTGGATGGTCTCGTGGCTGACGGCACTTCTCTCGCACACGCTCATCGTTGTGTCCGACTTTGACCTTCGCGTTGCCCAGAGCATGCCGCTCGTGAGCAAGAAAACTGCGCGCATTTACAACGGCATCGAGCTACAGATGCAATTTGGTTCTGGCGACATCGTTCGCAAAGCGTTTCCTGTCGGTGCAAAAATTACGGGTACTATTGGAGAGCTACACAAAAACAAAAATCAAGTATCGCTCATTGAGCAGGCAAAAAACAATCCGTCCATGTACGTAGCCATTGTGGGCGAAGGAGAATTGCGCGCTGAACTTGCCGCACAAATAGTGAAAAACGGCCTGCGTGATCGCGTAAAACTGCTCGGATACGTTCCGGCACGCGACGCCTTGAAAGGATTCGACGTCTTCGCGCTTCCCTCACTCAAGGAGGGCCTGCCCTACGTGCTCCTCGAAGCCAAGCTCGCGGGACTACCCATTATCGCCAATCGCGTCGGCGGCGTCGGTGAAATCCTAGATGCCAAAGACTTAAACGAATTCTCGCTTGAAAAAATGGTCAAGCAAACTGCTGCGTTGTATCTGACTGAGCAGACAGGCTAAACCGCACCGAGGATTTCCGTTTCATCGCGCGCTTGGCGCGTCGAGCGTGCGTGGCGGCGCATACCCATCAGGATGCCGAGAGCGGCATATTCGGTGATGAGATGCGAGCCGCCGTAGCTCATAAAAGGCAGGGTTGTACCCGTAATCGGGAGCAGTCCCATATTCATGCCCACGTGCACAATAAATTGCGAGAAAAAATATATTGCG
>Ga0209542_10018028_pt1 | contig 11478 bp, 11 predicted proteins | sample RifCSPhighO2_01_FD_184028 | JGI IMG/M metagenome (GOLD analysis project Ga0209542, IMG submission 184028) | Soil microbial communities from Rifle, Colorado - Rifle CSP2_plank highO2_0.1 (SPAdes) (version 2) | ecosystem: Environmental > Terrestrial > Deep subsurface > Rock core/Sediment ...
GAAGATCAATTGCACAACAGGCTCAAAGCGGAGCATCCGGTGTAAGCAAGCATTATCAGGAAGCCATTGACGAGTTTAAGAGATTTATTGGGAATGAGTGCGGTGATATGCTTGTGGTATCAATTTCTACAAACTTATTGCAGCAGGAATTTGAGGAAGCAATGACAAGAGAAGGAAGGCTTGCAACGTTCTTTATTCCATTTCCTTCTTCGATACAAAAAGCGAGAATGTGGAAGCATTTTCTTGGAAAATATAAGGTTTTAGATATAACTCCTGAGCAGGCGAAAGATATAGAAAAATTATGCTCTGGAGCGAGCGGGGCCTTCATTGAAGAATTTTCAAGGGCATATAAAGGCTTAAGAAGAAAGGCTTTGTTAAGGGCAAAAGGATATCAAAATTTGATTTCTGCAATGAGGAAAGAAGAGGGGATAAGTGAGAAAGAAGTTATGAGAAGCATTAGCTATGATACCTTTGTAAGAGATTTGGCTGAATCTGTTAGCAGAGTGCAGTTCAGGAACGGCGGAAGAGAAGGAAACAAAAGAGAAGCAGGGTTTCATACTTCAATGAAGGAAAAGCAATAGGCTTATCTTTTTATTCGCTTGGCTGTCTTGCAATAAGGGCGAAATCTTCCGGATTAAGATTGGAGAGAGCAATGTTTTTCTCAATTTCTGCCATCTAAATGGGGGGGTGAAAGCAACTTTTTATAAGCTGCTTTTTCAGATATAATCCATGGCAAACTTATTGTTTATGCAAAGGGGAAGATATAAAATACAATAAGGACGGAAAAGTTTAAATAGTATGTATGTAATACATAATGTATGATAAACATACAGTTTATTGGGAGAGAAGAAGAAATAGCTAATCTTAGAGAACTTGTAGAAGGGAACTTTTTTCTAATTGTCCGAGGCAGAAGAAGAATAGGCAAAACCTCCCTCCTAAGAAAAGTATTTGGGCAGGCAGTTTATATTTTTGTCTGGCCTGACAAATCTATTGATTGGATTCTGGAACAAATATCTGAGGAATATCGTTTTCCTAGATTTAAGAATTTTGGCTCCCTTTTAGAATATCTATTTGAGCAAAATAAGATGGTTATCGTAGACGAATTTCAGAATTTTCTTAATGTAGATAAGTCTATTTATGGAGAAGTGCAGGAAATTATTGATAGAAGAAAACAGGAAGGGAAAGCTTTTAGGCTGGCAATTGCAGGCTCAAGCTATTCATTAATAAATAAGGTTTTTTATGGTTCAGCTTCTCCACTATATGGCAGAAAAACTAATGAGATAAATCTTGGCAATCTAGATATTCAGAGCCTGTTTAAGGAGATGGAGGTTTCTTTAGAAGAATTCATAGAGTTGTGGTCGGTTTTTGAAGGAGTCCCCTATTACTATGAGCTTATAGAATTAAAAAAAACAGCCTGTGATAATATTTTTGACTTAATATTATCCCAAAATTCACAGCTTAAAGATGAGGGAAAGTCAATCCTATCGGTAGAATTTGGCAAAGATTCAAAAACATATAATACGGTTTTAACTGCTATATCTGAAGGAAAGACAAAATTAAATGAGATTGCGAGCCTTTTTAATAATAAGAAAAATGAGGCAGTAAAATACATAGATATGCTTAGGAAAGATTTTAATTTGGTGAGAAAACTCACCCCCCTGACAGAGAATCCTGCGAAATCGCGAATTGGAAAATATGAAATAAATGACAATTTTCTATCCTTTTGGTTTTATTTTTATGATAAAAACCGCTTTTATATTGAACAAGAGCGGTTTGATGAGATTAGGGATTTTTTTAACAACCAATTTAACAGTTTTGTGGGAAAGAAATTTGAAAAATTTGTGATACAATTGTTTAAGACTAAGAAAATTTTGCCTGAGTTTGGCTTTAATCGGGTGGGGAATCAATGGGGCAAGTGCGAAGGAGGAACTTATGAGATAGATATTGCAGCTATAAATGTAAAGGATGAGATATTATTTGGAGAATGCAAATGGCGTGAAAATGTGAATGCCTTGGAGATTTTAAATGAGCTTGAAAAGAAAGCTAAATATGTTTTATGGAATAAAGCGAAGAGGAAGGAGATATTTGCAGTTTTTGCTAAGTCCTTCTCTAAAAAGGCTAAAGAGTTTGAGGGCAGGAAGGTTTATTGCTTTGACTTGAAGGATTTGAAGAAGGCTCTGTCCTGAGTTTTTCTGATTGAAAAAACATTTAAGAGTTTTAAAATAAATAACAGGAAAATATTCTTATTCTTTTAGGATGGAGCGAAGTTAACGCTAAATATTTATAAGTTGCTTTTTCAGATATAACAACCCGATTAGGTGCTTGTCGTTGCAAAATTAATTACTCTCGCCCCTAAGCTCGACATTTACTCTTTTGACTCAAGAAATAGAGAGCGAACTTAAAATCCTGCTTCGCCAATATTTCGCAATATATTCTTAATCTCTTCAATTACTTTTTGCTGGTCTTTCTTGTCGGACATCCTGACAAATTTCATCAGCAAATCATCAAGCTCCTCTTTTTGGAGCATTTTTAATTTGAATCCATCAGTAATAAAGTAAAATCTATAATTATCATATTTTAATTCTTTTATTACAATTCCAGATACTTGGCCAACTGGCTTTCCTTTATATGGGCTATTTTCAAGCTCTTTCATAGATTCAAGTATTTTTATTGATTGCTTCTTGAAGATTTTGTTCACATCTTCCTCCAGCTTTTTTGTGATGATTACCTTTGCCATTTCCTCTTGGAATTTTCTATGGCCTTATCTATAGAAATTGTATCTTCTTCGTTCATTAACAGGTCGTGTAACTGCCTCTTTTTTGCACTTTCAATTAGTCTTGCTATTATTTCTGAGTAGGTTTCTCCCTTATTCCCAAATTCCTTTATCTTTTCTTTTATTTCATTTGTTATTGCTATTGTGGTGTTTTCCATTTTATAATTATTATAGCTGTTATAATACATATAAGCATTATAATATTTAAGCTTTACGCATTGAGTGCGGTGCGGATAATCCTAGAATTTCACTAGTTTTCTTTATTCGCGGGCAATTCGCTTAGGTGCTCGTCATTGCAAAGTTAATCACTCTCATCCCTAATCTCGGCCTTAATTCTTCTTACTCCCGCGGCAACAGCTTCTTCTTTTGTAATCTTAAAATGGTCAAGCTCGCTTGTGTTGCCCGCATGTGGCCCAGTGCAGAGCTCTTTGCTGAGCCAGCCGCGCTTGTCTCTTTTGTCTTCAATTGTGTAGACCGAGACAAGTTCAGGATATTTGGCTCCGAATTCTGACTGGGCTCCGGATGAAAGGGCGTCCTGAAGAGGAACTTCTTCTCTCTTTACCGGAAGAGATGCTTTTATCTTGTCATTTACCCACTCTTCTACTTTCTTTATTTCTTCTGCTGTTAGTTTGCGGGGGAAATTGAAGTCAAAGCGAAGCCTTTCGGGAGTGATGTTTGAGCCTTTTTGCCTTATGTTTTTATCTAAGATTTGCCTTAGAGATTCATTAAGAAGGTGCGTGGCGGTGTGAAGCTTCTTTACTGCCTCCGAATTGTCTGCAAGTCCTGACTTGAATACTCCTGCGCTTGCTGTCCTGCTTAAGTCCTGATGCTTTTGAAATTCAGAATTGTATTCTTCCAAATCTACATTTAATCCTCTTTCCTCTGCCAATTCTTCAGTCATTTCAATGGGGAAACCGTAGCTTTGGAATAAGAGAAAGGCTTCTTTTCCAGGTATGATTGATTTTAGCTCCTGGACTATTTCATTGAATTTCTTAAGCCCTTTCTCAAGAGTTGAATTAAATTTAGTTTCTTCTTCGTCCAGTTGTTCGGCTATGAATTTGTGATTCATGTGCAGTTCCTGATAATCAGGGTAGACTGGAAGAACTGATTTTGCTATTTTAGATGTGAAATTGGAAATGCCTAGAATCCTGCCATATTTTATAGCTCTTCTTATTAATCTGCGGAGGATATAGCCCTGACCGACATTTGAAGGCTTGATTGCTCTTATGTCGCCAAGAATAAATGTAGCTGCCCTTATGTGGTCTGCAACTATACGCATTGCCCGAGTTGTTTGCTCCTCAGAACCATATTTCTTTTTTGAGAGAATCTCAATTTCTTTTATTATAGGCTGGAAAATTGAGGTTTGATAATTATCCTGCAAGCCGTTCAAGGCTGCAAGTGTTCTTTCTACACCCATGCCGGTATCTACATTTTTTTGCTTAAGAGGGATGAATGCATGAAGATTATCTTCTATGAATTTTTTTATTGATTTGACATTATCATAATGCTTAGATAGAATACCTATATTTTTTGCAATTTCAACATTTTTTTCATCATGATCAAAATAAATAACTTCTTCAGGTATTAGGCCAAATTTCTTTAGCAGTATCTTAAAATATTCAGGATTTTCTTTTTTTATATCATTTTCTTCTAATGAAAAGGCCTCCCAATTTGTATCTTTAGTTAGGTCATAATTTTTTACTAGGTCGCATCCTTTTTCTCTAAATTTATTAACAACTAATAGATTATGACTATTGAATCTATTGATTACATTTAATAATTCTCGATTGAGATTAAAATCCTTATCATAAAGGCAATACATTCCATCTACTAGTATAATTCTCTTGTCTTTATGGTATTGCATGAAGACATCATTCCAGATTTCCACCCAGTTTTCATCTTCAGGATTGAAAACTTTTGGAGCTGGCTTGTCTGGAGACCAGAAAAACATCTCTGTGTCAGGGCCGCATGGGCCGGTTTCACCTGCAGGGCCCCACCAGTTATTTTTCTTAGGGAGGAAAGCGATGCGGGATTTTGGGATACCTAAGGAAAGCCAGACTTTTGCAGATTCCTCGTCTTTTTGGGCGTCTGAATCTCCGGCAAAGCAGGTAATTGCAAGCCTGTTCAATGGGATGCCCAGAGTTTCGGTTAAAAATTCAAAGGAGAATTTAATTGCCTCCTCCTTGAAATAATCTCCTAGTGACCAATTTCCAAGCATTTCAAAGAATGTGTGATGGAATGGGTCTCCGACTTCATCTATGTCCTGGGTCCTGATGCATTTCTGGACATCTACCAGCCGATTTCCTAAAGGATGTTTTTGGCCTAAAAGGAATGGGACAAGAGGATGCATTCCGGCTGTTGTGAAAAGGACTGTGGGGTCATTTTCAGGAATGAGAGAGGCAGAAGGAATGTGGTAATGCTTTTCGCTCTTGAAGAATTCTATGTATTTATTTATTAAATCCTGGCGGGTTTTAATTTCCATATGAAAGAAATGAATGTGTGCTATTTAAAGAATTCTGTATGAAAATTGTGCTGCATGATTATCAAACTAAAATGATTCCTTTGAATTTGATTTGCCTTTCTTTAGTTTATGCAGCAAATAGTTGGTTTAGATAAAAAATCTAATATAACTCACTGAACAGAATTTATAAGATTCTTAAATTCCCTATTTGCAGTATTAAAACTGCATTTATTATCTTTAAAAAAAGCCAATAGTGATAATGCAGCCACTATCATATTTGCAGTTAAATATTTAAGAGTATTTTTTCTTTTAAGATGATGACTTCATTTACAATACTTTGGTATAATATCAAAAGAGGATTTCACAAGAAAGAAGAGAATGGTTCTTCAACATTTGAACCTAAGAGATTAGAAGCCGCAAGGAAAGCCATCCTAAAATTAAATCCAGATATATTAGTGCTTGGTGAAGCAGACTTCAATCTAAAATGCCCAGAATTTGGAGCAGTTAAGAATATCCTGAATTATAAAGAGATTTTTGATTATCCTTACGCATTTAATAATGCTGTAAATGAAATAAAAGGCGAGACTATTTTATCAAAGTATCCATTTGAGGCAGAGTCTTTTGCTATTGAATTATTCACGCATATAAAAGTGAGATTACGATTGGATAAAAATGAGATATCTATGGACCTAATTCATCCGTACCCAAGAATACCTGAAAAAGAAAAAGCTGAAAGAATAATTCCAGTATTAAATAAAATGGAAACGCCCTGCATCTTATTGGGAGACTTTAATGCCTTGTCTCCAGAAGATAATTATTCTGTTGAAGAATTAACAGAAGGATTCAAACCCGCAAGAGGAGATAAATCAATTGAGAATGCAAAGGATGCATCCCAATGCCTTATGGTAAAAAAGGTTCTGGAAAAAGGATTAATTGATGCTTATAGGGCGAAAAACAAAGATAGAGGTGATACTATTCCAACCAAGAGTTATACCTCATTCAAAGACAATTTTGGAGATATGAGGCTGGATTATATATTCTGCTCAAAAGAATTTAGGATAATTGATTGCAAGGTAGTAAAAAATAGTGAAACGAATATTGCTTCTGACCACTATCCTGTTTTTGCAAAACTGGAGATATAAAATAAGCCTAATTGTTGTTATGTCTAGGGTGTTGAAAAGAGCACTATGTCAAAAAGAGATATACTTGATGATTAATGGACAAAAGAAAAGGACTGTGAAGAAAGGCGGCTTTCATCTTGCAACACGGTTCGCTTGAATTCTTCTTATGAGATATTCCTAAGCTTTTCCTTAATTAATTCAATTTCCTGGATTAGAGAAAGCTTTTTTGTGTCTTCCTCCAGGAAGGGCTTTTCTTCGGGAAGGGACTTTTTAGGGACTTTTGGGAGGAGGGCTTCCAGGAGAGCTAAAGACTGCTGTGCGTCTTTCACATGCTTTTTAAGAGTAATCTTAAGAATCAGCTCCTGCTTTCTAAGATCTTTGTATGAGTGATAATATTTTAAGGCAGTGAGAATGCCAAGCTGTGCCAGAAGAAGGGTTTTTTGGCTGTAAACCTGCTCAGGTTTTGAGACTCTTATATATTCGTAAGACATTTTAGATTAAGTTTTTTCAAAAATATTTTTAGTGATTTCCTGAATTCGTGATTTTGCCTGCATAATTTCTTTTTCCCAGGCTGCGAGCTCCTGCTCTTCCCTTAATTTAGTCTCCCTTATCTTTTTTAAGACTGATTCTATGCTGTTTAACTGATCCTGGGTGGAAGAAAGAGCCCTTTTTGCAGAGTAAAATTTTTCCATTTTAACAAATATGTCTGAGCTTTTTGGCTCAAATTTTGCAGCCGGAGGAGAGTATGGCTCAGGAATGACAGGCTCTGAAATTTCCTCGTCGGAAGGCCTGGAAGCCATTGAAGAGGAGAATGCTTTGGCAGACCTTTCAATAATCGGAGCAATTCCAGGGGAATATCTCGGGGAGGCATTATCATCTATTTCAACAATCTTGATATTTTTTGCCTCGCTTGGCCCCGCTATATTCTCTTCGGGCTCTTTGCTGCTGACTGCGTCTTTAATAGCTGCCTGGGAAAAACCTTTTTTCATGGGAGAGTCAGGGAATGACGGAAGGCCGTGCATTTCTTCCATATCAGGCATTTCTTCGGAATCCAATTGCTGCAAGTCCCTGCCCGGAATAGGGTTCATCGGCGGCAAATCGGGCAATAAGCCTCTTCTCTCTTTTTTATTCCAGAACATAAGCATAAATTTGCATGCAGATTTATATAGCTTTATATTAATTATAAAATAGTAACAATCATTAGAAAGATTTTTAACGATTCTTTTTTATTGATTTGTATGTATAAGGACCTTCTAAAGGAAATAGTCGGGACAATTGCCGGTGAGAAATCAAAGGGACTTGTTGACCTGCTGTATGGAAAGAAAAATGTAAATGAGTTTTTAATTACAAAAAAACTCAAGCTTATGATAAATCAGACAAGGCATATATTATATAAGCTTGCGGATGATGGCCTTGTGAGCTTTATCAGGAAAAAAGACAGCAAGAAGGGAGGTTGGTACATATATTACTGGACTTTACATATAGGGAGAGGGCTTGCCAAGTACAAGGAGAACCTTGTTTCAAAGATAGAGAATATAAACCAGCAGATTCACAGCAAGAAAACAATAAGGCATTATTTCTGCTCTAATTGCCAGATTGAAATGAGCGAAGAGAATGCACTTGTGCATGATTACAGTTGCACTGAATGCGGAGAAGTGCTTGAGTTAAGAGACAGTGCGAAAGAGACAGTTTCTTTTGAAAAAGAGCTTGCAAAACAGGAGAAAGTACTGCTTGAAATTGACGGGGCATTAAGAGAGATATTATCCAAAGAGGAAAAGGCAAGGCAAAGGAAGTTGAAAGCTGAAGAGAAGAAAAAAAAGAAAGAGAGGGATAAGAAAAAGGCAGATTCCAGGAAGAAAAATGCAGATCTTAAGAAGAAAAAGCCTTCTAAAGCAAAGAAAAGAAGATAAATTAATTTAAGATGACCAGAGAAATATATGGACCAAAAAGAAAAAGCTTGCTGCGCAGAATGCCATTTACATACTGGCTCATTGGCATAAATACAATTCTTTTTGTTTTGTTAAGCATAGTCTTTGCCGTAAGCCCTGAATTAAGCAGGTTCATTACCCTGCAGGCTGGAGAGGTTATACAAGGAAGGCAGATATGGACTGTTTTTACAAGCATGCTTTGGCATCATGGGATTTTTCACCTTCTTGTAAATATGTTTACACTTTTCTTTCTTGGCCTGCTTTGTGAGCAGATTATAGGAAGGAAGAGGTTTATAGAAATTTATTTTGCATCAGGTATTTTTGCAGCAGCGTTTTTTGTTCTATTTGCATATCTTGGGAGCTTTGTTGCATGGGGTGAATCAGTTTTTGGCGGACTTAATGTGCCCGCAGCGGGGGCGTCAGGGGCATTATTTGGAATATTAGGGGTATTAGTAATGATAGTCCCACGATATAAAGTGTATCTTATCATAGGACCATTGATAGCTTTTATCCTGCTCGTTATTTTATCCAGGCTTATACCCGAGCCATATTCATTAATATTCAGCGTTGCCATGAATATAATTATATTTTTCATGATATTTGCCATGTTTTCCAGGAATCGCAAGATCAGGGCAGCGGCATTGCCGATGCGAATGAATCTCTGGATGGCTCCCATTGCAGCCATTGTACCTTTGGTAATAATTAGCTTTTTTGTTACGCTTCCAATTGGAAACACTGCTCATTTTGGAGGCCTGCTGGTAGGGCTTGCATACGGCACATATTTAAGGCTTAAATACTCAAATAAAGCCAGGATGCTTGGGAGAATTTTCAGATGAGCAGAAAAAATAATAAAGAGGGGAGGATTGTAAAATACACTCTGGAAGGATGGAAGTATATGAAAGAAAGCAGGAATTATATTTATGCAGCCGCACTCCTCTTTTTAATATCTTCATTTGGAGGATTTGTGTTTGCCGAGAGCCTGGAGCCTATATATTCAGAGATTATAAAATCAATGATGCAGAGCACCAGCAATCTTGGAGATATACAGCTTGGAACTTTCATATTCTTCAGTAATTTTAAAGGAGCATTCCTGTCATTATTTCTGGGAGTAATGGCCGGAGCTTTCTCCCTGTTTAATATACTTCTGAATGGCTCGCTTTTGGGATATGTCATGAGGACATTATGGGATGACAGCGGAGCGGTGCATTTTTGGAGAATTCTTCCGCATGGAATCTTTGAATTGCCTGCCCTTTTTATTTCATGGGGGCTTGGAATCAAATTTGGAGCTTTTATTTTTTCCAGGAATCCGGGAGATGAGCTAAAGAGAAGATTTGAAGAGTCGCTCAAGACATTTTTCTTCATAGTTGTGCCTTTGCTGATTGTTGCGGCGATAATTGAAGCGGTGCTGATTGCGGTGATTTAGAGCAGGGATAGAATCTTAAAAAAGGCAGGAGCGTTATGAACATAATGGAAATAAGCAAAGAGAGCATTGAGGAATTGGATTCCCAGCAGGAGGGTGAGCAGGCGAGGAAAATAGAGGCGGCGCTGTTTGTTGCGGGGAAATTCATGACAATACAGGAGCTTGTGGCGCTGACGGAGGTGAATCCAATTTTGCTTAAGAAATCTCTTGAGGATTTAAAGGACAAGTATAAGGATTCCGGCATTAATGTGATTCAGAGAAATAATCTCTGGAAAATGGATGTCTCTGAAGAGTATACCTGGCTTGTAAACAAGCTTGCCACAGGAAGCTCTGAATTTAGCAAAGCAGAGCAGGAGACGCTTGCAATACTCGCGTATAAACAGCCGATGAAGCAGTCTGTGCTTGTAAAGATAAGAGGCAATAAGGCGTATGACCATATAAAGAAGTTTGCGGATATGGGGCTGATAAAGAAAAAGAAAATGGGGCATACTTTTGAGCTGACTCTCGATGAGACATTTTATGATTATTTTCATGTGAGCGGGGATGAAAAGCAGGAAATCCAGAATCAATAATATTATATAATCATTAGTTCCCGCTTTAATGGGGGTAAAATGAACTTTTTAATAAGAATCCTGATTTATCTTACAGTGTATGTGGGTCTTTTTTCAACAGCTTTCTTCCTGCTGGGATTTCTGGAGAGAAAAAAGGCAGCCAATTTGAAGAGCAGGAGCTATTTTGTAAGCGTGATTGTTCCGGCTTATAATGAGGAGGATTCTCTTGAAAAGACAGTTGAAAGCGTTGTCAATCTGGATTATCCAAAGGACAAGCTTGAGATTTTGATTGTAAATGACGGCTCAAAAGACAATACTCATAAGATTGGAAAAATGCTGGAAAGAAAATACAAAAATGTAAAAATTTATTCAAAGGAAAATGGGGGGAAAGCAAGCGCGCTTAATTACGGGCTTAAGTTTGCAGAGGGCGAGCTTGTTGTAACTTTTGATGCAGATTCAATTGTTGCACCTGATGCTTTAAATAACATGATTCCATATTTTAGCGATAATAAGGTAATGGCAGTAACTCCGGGAATGAAAGTTTACAAGCCAAGAGGGATTATCCAGAGGATACAGGCAGTTGAGTATAATCTTGGAATATTTTTAAGGAAAGCAATGTCCATGTTCAATGGAATTAATGTAACTCCCGGGCCATTTTCCATATACAGGAAAGAATTTTTTGACAGGCATGGGGGGTATGATGAAAGGAGCATAACCGAAGATATGGAAATGGCGATGAGAATCCAAAGCTTAAATTACAAGATACAAAATTCTGCAAGCTCTCTGGTTTATACAATTGCTCCCCGGAAATTTTATGACTTATTAAAGCAGAGGAGGAGATGGTATCTTGGGGCAATCAAGACATTCATACAATACAGGGAAGTATTCAGCAGAAAATACGGCGAATTTGGGGCAATAGGGCTTCCGCTTGCCCTTTTTTCTGTATTCAGCTCTATAATCCTGACTTCCTATTATGTTATACAGGCAATAAGAGACAGCATAAACCAGATAAATCTCTATTCTATAATTAATTTTGACATTTTAAATACGCTTTCTTTTAAGAGCTATGTGTATATATTAAAATTTTATGAGTATTTTTCAAATGGTCTTGGGTTTTTTGCAATTATACTGATGTTTTTCACAATTTCAATGCTTTTTTTCCTTAACAGGGCGCTTAAGTCCGAAGAAGGGGCAATATCAACATTTATAAGCTACGGCCTTTTC
>Ga0209542_10018029_pt1 | contig 11477 bp, 14 predicted proteins | sample RifCSPhighO2_01_FD_184028 | JGI IMG/M metagenome (GOLD analysis project Ga0209542, IMG submission 184028) | Soil microbial communities from Rifle, Colorado - Rifle CSP2_plank highO2_0.1 (SPAdes) (version 2) | ecosystem: Environmental > Terrestrial > Deep subsurface > Rock core/Sediment ...
CACGATGGCCAATATTTCTATTTTGAAAAACGGGAAAGCGCGAGCGATACGATTTTCCACCTTGGAAGCGATCTGCAAAGCTCTTGAATGTCAGCCCGGAGAGATTTTAGAATTTAAAAAATAAAAATCGATTATGAATACTCTAAAAAACATCGCGCTTGTTATTATAGTAATCGGACTCTTCCTCGGCATCCGTTATGTCAGCACTGCGGTCCGCTACGGTTGCGCCGACGTACCGCTCGAGAACGTCGATGGCGGGGACGATTGCCCGCCACCGTTCATGCTTGCAAGCCGGCTCGGTTGGTACTTGACCGGCGGCTCTCTCATGCCGCTTTGGAACCGCGACGCTATAACGGTCCAGAAAATCAGTTGGAATATCGAAAAGGCGGACCCTGCCATCACAAATGAGGATGATTTCCATTTCTACGAGCAGAAGATCGCCGCTGACGTCACGACTAAGGACGGCAAGACGGAGCGGTACGATCTCGGCACTGCGTACGGATGCACCAGTGACACGAAAAAAGAGATATCGGATAACAAGCGCTTCTTCGGCCGCGTGGATTGTTACTTCGCGCTCACTGGCACTAAATTCGCCGCGTTTTCTCAAAATCGCCGATTTAATATAGAGCGCTATGACGAGTCCGCAAAAGACGGCACTATAAAAACGAGTGTCTTGGTGGAAATCTAAAGTGACGATCTCATCGGCACCCTCGTCCCCCTGTGGACACGAGACTAGGTAACGGCACTTTTCTGTTTTGAAGAATAATGGTTCCAAGTCCTCGGCAAAATATTATGCCCCGGGCGAGAAAAGCCAAAACAGATATAATTCTTTGCATGAAAAATAAAGGCCACCATCACGTTACAGAAAGCTATCAACTCCTCTTTGCAGATGCCAACGATCGTGTAACGGTACTTACTCCTACTGGTAAAATCTTTACCACCAACCCTGAGAACTCTTTTAAAGAAGATCATTTCTATACGGTAAAAATGCCTGGTGGTGGAGGTACTCTTGCAGTTGAAAAAACTCTAGCTCAAATCGAAGGCGCTTCATCTCCGTCATGAAAGACAAGGTCCATAAGAGACTGCCGTTAAGTGTAGGAGATAAGCTGTATGTGGCCATGTTTGTCGCAGCGATGTTTAATCGCACGAAACCCCAGCGCGAGCATGAGAGGAGTATGTTCCAAAATCTCAAACACGGTATGGAGGAGTGGCGAGAACAATTTAAAACCCTCTCTCCTGAACAGCGCAGTACTTTAGATGCTACTCCCAGCAGCGGAGGCCCAACTCTGACTATAGGGGAATTGGAAGAAGGCCTAAAAGATTTTGATAGCCACCAAGCGGTTTCTACTCTCTCGAACACTTCATACATTACCCCTATCCTTTTGGATATGGCATTAATGTTACTTGAGGCACCCGAAGGCAAGGAATATCTGTCCTCAGATAACCCTCTTTGCATGTGCAGCCCAGCACGAGAGAAAAAATATGGTGCTGGTGCGTTTGGTGCTCTGGCTGGTTTAAGACATACAGATGTTGAAGTCACTTTTCCTTTGTCAAAACGCTTTGCGTTAGTCGCTATGTGGAAGAGCCGCGGCGGGGAGTATGAAGTTGCTTACCCCGAAATGGTGGATCAGATTAACTACCGTACTATTCGTTCTTCAGAAAATATATTCTCTGGCGATAAAAATCTATTGGAGGAAATACGGCTTAAGTTCCCTAAATAAGAAAGTCCCCAGCGACGCTCGGATGCACTACCGGGGGAATTGGGGTCAGGCACCACAAAAAAGAGGAGATTGTGACATAATAATACATGCCAAACACTAAAAAAAGACTGGTTGCCGTCATGCGACGACTGCTCGGCTTTCGCGCGGTTGTATGGGCTGTTGTCGTAGCGCTCAACACTCCTCTTTGGCGCGAGGTTTGGGCGACCAAAGGCTATCCTTTTACCACTAAAAATGGTACACTGTAACTGTGAAGAAGACGACTCAACTCCGAAAAGAAAGTTGCTACACCATTGGTCGTGATGCATTTGCCAAAATCAGTGCTGTTGAGGGTATCTATCTGACCAAGGAGATGCATAAGGATTTTCAAGTATTTGAACAAAAAGGACTTTCCTCTAAAGACCGTCGCGAGGCAATCTCCAAGAAGTACGCTCACTGATTCCGGCCTATGTACGATGCGGTAATCGATTCCTACTGCTACGAAGGAACGACGGTTCTAAAGAACATACCGGACATCCACGATCAAGCAGTGCTCGATGCGTTTGAGGCCGCCATTACCACGGAGCGCTCTGATGAGCCGCTACCGGAGGGGAACCTCGACGTTGCTTATTACTACGCCATCCATCGTCACCTCTTTCAGGACGTATATGAGTGGGCGGGAGAAATCCGCACAGTTCGCATCAGCAAAGGCGGAAGTGCTTTTTGCTATCCCGAATATATTGAACAAGAGATGCAGATACTCTTCGACGACCTTAAGAGTCAAGACTATCTCCAGGGACTTTTAGCCGATGAGTTTGCAACTCGTGCTGCTCATTTTTTGTCGACACTCAACGCGGTACACCCTTTTCGTGAGGGCAACGGCCGGACACAGACATCCTTTCTCCTTCTGCTCGCCGACCGTGCCGGGCATCCGCTCAGCTTAGACAAACTCGTTCCTGAACGCTTTATGGAAGCGATGATAGCCAGTTTTGAAAAAGATGAGGGGCGATTAGCCTCGGAGCTTAAAGGGCTTTTAAAGTAGTCACGAGCTTCAAAATGCAAAACATTTCAAAAAGACTGGTTGCCGTCATGCGACGACTGCTCGGCTTGCGCGCGGTTGTGTGGGCTGGTGTCGTAGCGCTCATACTGCTGATACCCCTGGCGATGCAGTTCACCAATGAAGTGCAGTGGAATGAAGCCGTTGCCTATGGCGTCATATTGTTGGTCGCCGGCGGTTTCCATGAACTGTGGCTGTGGCTCCAGACGCGCACCGGGGCGTACCGTATCGCCTTTGGCGTTGGACTTGCGGGAGTGCTCCTTCTCGGCTGGGTCAGTGGCGCTGTTGGCATTATTGGAAGCGAGAATCAGCCCGTCAACTTAATGTACTGGGCAGTACCTGCCGTCCTACTCATCGGCTCTCTTATTTCATGCTTCAAGCCGCGCGGAATGGCGCGCACGTTGTTTGCGGTGGCACTTATTCAGATATTGATTCCCGTAGCTGCGTTGATTATCTCGCCAGAAGTCAGCTGGGGCAACGTAGGCGTTACCGGCGTGTTCGTTGTCAATTCCATTTTCGCCCTGCTGTTTGTCGGCTCGGCTTTGCTGTTTCAGCGCGCGAGCTACGCGGACTCAAACCTACAAACAACTGGCTAGTGTCTGACTGCGCGGCATATACCCCGTACCAATTCTCGGCTCCGGGAGCAGGACTCGAACCTGCAACCAACTCCTTAACAGGGAGCTGCTCTACCATTGAGCTATCCCGGAGCCGAAGCCTGGTGCTGGGGCCATAGAACTACCGCGGAATATTTTCACGAGCGGTATCCGCTCGTGCTAGCCGAGAGTATAGCGAAAACGCGCGTACTTGGAAAGCGAAAGCTATGTATTAACGGACTGAGTAGAAACCGCCGGTGGAACCGGCGGTTTCTATTTTATGCACACTATCCTGAAACACTCCGCGTTCAGAGCCAATTCTTGACGATGTCCCACTTTATCTTCACTGCCATGCCTATTGTCATTAGGATGAGCGCGAATTTCGCGAGCCATCCGACAAAAGGAACGAATGTGAGGAGCGTAAAGAGAACCGCGCCAAGGAGAATGGTCGTCCATGTGATGTCATATTCCGCCGATTTGGATATCCAGCGCCGTACGATACTGCCTAGTAGGATAGGCGCCGCTATCGAAGCGAAGAGAACAATACCGGCGAAGGCGATGAGTCCGAGTGCTCCGAGCGGTATTCCTATCACCGTTATGAGGAAAATCACGGACGCCGCGGGAAGAAGGATAAGCGCTGCGAATCCCCTGCCGAGTTCGAGAAGCGGTTTTGAGGTGACGCCGTTCACGAGCGCCATCGCGTAGCGTTTGAACACGAGCCCGAGAACGAGCGCGCCCGCGAGCGTCATCAAGAATTTCAACAGAAATGCGATGGAAAGGAGCACGAGGATGCCCGTCTTCGCGGTTTTACGCACGTCAGACCGCGGCTCATACGAGGTCTTCCCTTTTATGACCGCGCCTTCCTGTATCTTCGCTTCCTTGGGTGAACTATATGTGAGATCGCCGCCGATAGAAGCGCCGCTGCCGAGCGTGAGCGTGCCTCCCTTGAAATGCACATTTCCCTTGACTGGCGCATTGATGAAAACATCTCCGCCGGCAAGTTCGAGATTCCCCGCAACCGGAGCGTCTATGCGAAGTGTCCCGCCGCCCCATAAGACATCGCCTCCGACACCCGCTCCCGAGAGTTGAACCTGACCGCCGGCTGCGGCGAGATCACCTTCGATGCGCCCGTGTATGATGATGTTGCCGCCAGCGACGCGCTCATCGCCCCCGACATCGCTTAAGATAGTGATGCTTCCGCCTGCGGCGGCGACATCCTCCGATACCGGCCCGCTCATAAGCACGTTCCCGCCGGCGGCGGCGATATCTCCCTGCACTCTTCCGCTCGCCGTGACATTCCCGCCCGCGATATAGAAGTTGCCAGCCGTCCGTTCACTTGCTCCGAGTGTGGGCTGTTCGCCAACCCTGAATTCCGCCGCAGAAGCGATCAACGGCACGCAAAAGAGAACTGACAGTAGCACGCTTGTAAACCCCGCAAACATCGTTCTTGACATATTGTTACGATGATTATGTATATACTTTAATTATATCACGCGCAAAACTATGCAATTCCGGCCGTGCAATGCGGCATGGTCCAGAACGCGTATAATTGCATTTATGGTAGATACAGAACATGAAGAATGGCTCAGGGCTCAAAAAGAGCAAGAAGAAAAACGGTTCGGATGGAGAGCAAAACTTCCGAAAGACGATAAAGAGACCGTTGAGGATCGCGTGGTTAAGAAGGCCGACGCAGAGGAAGAGGATGAAGACGATGATGACGATGTGGAGGGAGAGGAGGATTCTGAAAATGAATAAGGCGAGCAGGGTATGCGTCTATGAGGGGGTCCGCACGTTCGGTCGGAGTACACGTCGCTTTTTCCAACTTAAGCGAGCCCGGGCCGCGCCCATTTGACAGGATATTCCAGGTATGATATCCTTGTCTAATCAATCAGCGCTGATCCAGAGGCGTAGGGATCGACCTTCCACTCCAGCTAACTGCACTTGATACTTTAACCACGAATTTTCTCATTGCTATGCAAGAAGGAACAATCGCCCGACTCACCGACAAGGGTTTCGGGTTCATCAAGCGAGAGGGGCAGGAAAGAGATCTCTTTTTCCACTCCAACGAGCTCGTCGGCGTATCGTTCGACGAACTTCGCGAAGGTGACAAGGTGACTTTTGAAGTCGCAGACAGCCCGAAAGGACCGAATGCGATCAAGGTCAGCAGGGTCTCTTAATTCTAGAGATCCTCGAAAACAAAACGCCGCGTTAAACGCGGCGTTTTGTTTTTGCCAGAAATTCAGAACTCAAGATCGCGCACTACGCTGGCGTCAACTTCTGACAGATTCGTCTCCCTTATGCTTCCATAGAAGCGCACTATGTCCCCCGCCACAAAGCGATTCAGGCTCGCTGTCCCTTTATTTCTATTGAGCACCGACGATTTCTCTCCAAGGTAGACGCTGTAGTCCATGCTTCCCACTTTGACTGTAAGCATTGCCGGAAGCGTCGTACCGGATATGCTCTTGAGAGTCCCCTGGAAATTCCGCGCCGTAAAGACCGCTTTGTTCTGATAGACTTCCAGCTTATTCGCCTCAAGCGCATTAGTCCTGTAATCATACGTGCCTGATGCGGATAGTATCTTGTCTCCTGTAGAAATATCGCCAAATTCTATCGAGCGAGATCCCTTCCTAATAGGCGTTGACGCATTCAGCGCGATCTTCGTGCTGCCGAACGACTTGTTGGACAGCATGAACGACATATCCGAGCGATTTATGCTCTCTACTGTCCCTGCCAATGTCTCTGATTCCCGTTCAAGAGAAATGTCGCGAATACGCGTCGGGTTTATCATGAGGGTATCCGCTCCCGAAACAAGAGCGCCTTCTATATCCAGAATGTCGCCCTCTTTGATATCTGCTATGGTCATCTTCTCCCCATGATTTTTGCTGATGTCAGTTGATTTGTTCACAAGCACGGTTACTCGTATGAACGTCTGCCCCCACCTAGCTCTGGAAAAAAGATTCGTCCCGGCTTTCTGTACAACAATGATCCTCTTGGCGGTAAACAGGCCATCGGGAGTCAGATGGATTTCCGAAGTAGCGTCGGCTATGGCCATGGCCGGGCCGAATATCGCCAGAATAGTTACTGCAAGTAATGCGCGTTTGATGAGAAAGTGCATGTAAATATAAGATTAGTCTCGCATGAGAAATATAGCATCATCTCACTCGGTGTCGAACTCATTCGGACGGGCAGTCTTCCCTATCCGATGAAATCCCATGGAGTATGCTGTTTTCAGGCTGAAATAAAGAGCCAGCATGAACATGAGCCCGATAACTTCTCTGGCAACAAAAGCGGAAGAAGAACCGGAAGTATATAACCGTAGCGCGGCAACTTCGACAAAGACCAAGAACGCTCCGGCCGCTATGCAGTCAATGGCAATGACCCACTTGACTTTAGGGTTGGTAAGCGCGGCTAGCAAAAGAAGGATGGCTGAGCTGAGAGGTATGAAGTAAATAGTGCCAGGCAGTATATTGCCGAATATCGGAGTAAGGACGAATAGAAGGACCGCGCAAATTACGAATAGTACGCGCACTTCGTTGCCGTAGTAGTGTGCGACAAGAGACCTTAGATACGCGGCTCTTCGCCCCGGAGGTGGTGCAGGCATGCAAACATTATAACCTCGGAAGGCGTCCCGAGAGAGCGCACTTCGCGCGATTTAGCGCGGGTACAGTTTGTTGAGCGTTTCCTGCAGGGCCGACAACGCATTCGCTATCTGGCTTAAGCTTGCCGCCGATGCGACGGAAGAGGTGAACGAGACGACATTGCCATAAGTCTTGCCGAATTGGTTTTCCGCGATGGCGCAGTAGTAATACGTGGTACCGGATGTGAGACCGGTGACATTTTCCGAGAACGAAGTCTTCTGATATACCGGGCTGAATGAGGTGCCGCCAGCGGAAGGCACGCGAGTGCCGAACGTGTTATTGCAGGTGCCGGGATTCGTCGTGCCGCCGCGGAACCAACCCGTCGTGCCTGTGGTACCGGCAGGATTGACCGTCCCGTTCAAAGTGGCCGTGCTTGCGGTAATGCTGGTGGCGGCGACAGTCCCGACGATCGGGAGAGAGTTCGGGGCCGAGGTGTCGGTGGTGGTTGTGTTTGCCGTGACGGTGTGGGTAACGGTCGCCGAATCTGTTCCTCCGGGGCCAGTGCAAGTATTCGTCGCTACATACGTTCCCACGGTCGGGGTCGTGAACGTCTGCGGGCCGCCGCTCGTGGGGCCGCTTGAGATAGTGCCGCCACCGTCAGGCCCGGTGTACGAGAGCGTGCAGGAGGTCGCGTTCTCCGACGAGCCCCAGGTGAGGGTGTAGGGATCTCCCGAGACAGTCGAGGGTGTCGATTGCTTGAGTGTGGCGTCGAGTGTAGGAGTCGATGCAGTCCCCGTGGTGCCGCTCGAAGGCGTAGTGAGCGAAACGACATTGCCGTAGCTCTTCCCGAACGGGTTCTTTGCGATAGCGCAGTAGTAGTACGTGGTGCCGGGCGTGAGGCCGGTGACCGCAAGCGAGAATGAGGTCGTAAGATATCCTGCGGCGAACGCGGTATCGTCACTCTCACTTGAACGAGTACCGAACGTATCGTTGCATGTGCCTGGGTTTGTCGCACTCGCTCGGAACCAGCCAGTTGTGCCAGTAGTGCCCGCAGAATTCACCCGGCCGTTCAGGGTGACCGAAGTTGCAGTGATGTTAGTAGATGCGTCCGTATATACGATCGGGAGAGAGTTCGGGTTTGAATTTGCCGTAACTGTGTGCGTCAAAGATTGAGATGCCGTCGCTCCTGTCGAACTGGTGCAGGTGTTCGTCGCAATGAACGTGCCGACGGTTGGTGTGTTGAACGTCTGCGAGCCGACTGTGGGACCGCTCGAGATCGTCGCGCCGCCGTCGGGACCGGTATACGCGACGGTGCATGAGACCGCGTTCGTGGAGTCCCAGTTGAGCGTGTACGCGACTCCAGCGGCCGTAGAAGCGCTCGTTTGAGTGAGCGTGGCTTTGAGTGCAGGTGTCGAATCGGTGGTCGTCGTGGTCCCGCTCACTGTGAACGAAGAACTCTCGACAATGGTAGGATCGCTGCCTACCGCGTACTGCTTCACACGTAAGATGTAAGTGCCTGCGGGAACGGAGCTCACTGCCGTGCTCCCGATGCCCGAAGCCGTTGGCGCGAGCGTACTCAACAGATTGCCGGTCTGTTGGTTAATGAGCTGAATGTAGGAGTTCGCTGGCAAATTCGTGTAAACAACAGTTACAATGCCCGTTCCCGAAACCACTGAGCCAGAGCCGCTTATCGTTGCGGATTGGTTAGTCGGATTAGCGGTCGACGTGACCGTGTGCGTGATCGGTGGCGAGATTGTCGTCGTCCCCCAGTAGCCGGTGCAGGTGTTCGTTCCCGTGTACGTACCCGCGGTCGCGGTCGTGAACGTCTGCGAGCCGCTCGTGGGGCCGCTCGAGATCGTCGCGCCGCCGTCTGGACCGGTGTATGTCACTTTGCATGAAGTCGCGTTCTTCGAGCTCCAGGATACGGTGTACGCATCTCCTGAGGCCGTTGTGTCTGCCGATTGAGAAAGAGAGGCGGAGGGAGTGGAATCCGAGGTCGATGTGGTGCCGCCCACGGTGAATGAAGAGCTCTCGGCAATGATGGGATCAACGCCTACTCCATACTGCTTTACCCGGAGGAGATAGGTGCCTGACGGAACGGAACTTGCAGTAGCGGTGCCACTCCCTGAAACCCCGGATGCGACCGTGCTCTGCAGACTCCCCGTTTGCTGATTGATGAGCTGGATATATGAGTTCGAGGGCAAATTCTTGTAGGTGGTATTTACGGTATTCCCCGAGACGGAGCCGCTGACAGCGGCCGCAGTGGAGGATGTGCCGCCCACGCTGATAACGACGCTCCGCACGATAGTGAAGGGGCCGGTGCATTCCCACGCAGAGCACTGTTCTCTCTCTGTCACCGTAGCCGTGTAGGTCCCGGGCGAGGTGTAGGTATGGGTGAGCGTGAACGGAGTAATCGGTGGAAATCTATCGGTCTGTCCATCGCCGAATGTAATCGTGTAGTAGATGCCGCTATCGGCAGTGCTGCGCGAATTCGTGATAGTGAACGAGACCGTGAGCGGAGCGCGGCCGGATGGCGGGGATGCTTGCACGTTCGGGGTACCGCCTGTTGTCGTTCCGCCATCGCCTGCAGTGTCCGAACAATCCGGCTGGCGCATTGCCATGAGCGTCTTCGGGCCGAGGACTCCCCAACCGGTCGTTTCCGGATCGCCGGACGAGATGATGTCGTGCGACGACTGCCACAGCTGGACTGCAGACTCCGTCTGGACGCCGTAGTAGCCGGTCACTGAGCCAGAGGCCAAGAGCCCTTCCGCAATGAGGAAATTCTGGAGAGCCATCACGTCCGCGCCGTTCAAGCCGCGGTATAACCTGCGCGTGACCGCGTTGCATGCGAGGTGGTTATATCCCGGCGTTCCCTCTCCCGGTGCTAATATTGCCGTGTCCGAACCCGAGCTACTTGTCGTTGTGTTTGAAATTGACGCCGAAAGGGTGGCTATCTGCTGCTGCAGCTGATTAAGCTGGGTTAGGAGCGCGGCTATCTGCTCTTGCACGGTAAGCGCGCTGGTTAGTAAAGGAGTGGCAAGAAGAACCAGACCGACTCCCCCGAACGCTATTTTTTTAAGCATGAGAAAAAGAGGACCACTAGCTGATATACCGAAATGGTGGCATATTTTCGGACTTTGTCGAGAGCGATTTCGGCGATTGTGAGGATAACTTCGAGCACGAAAACATGCGGGGCGCCAAGGGCGCCCCGCATGTTTTCTCACTTCAAAAACCGCTTATGGTGTCACAGTAACTATGGTACCGGATGTGTTTTGCCCCCCGGCGCTGTTCGTCGCGATGAACGTGACCTGGTACGTGCCGCTTGTCTGATACACGTGCGAGAAAGTCATGGTCTGCGCGCCGCCAGTAACGATCGGTTGGGAGTACGACGCGGTTCCTGCCGTACCCTCATCGCCCCAGCGCACGGAAACCCACGCGCTCAGGTTGCTTTGATTATTGGCAGTGATCGTCCATGTTCCCAATGTCTTCGCCGCAAGCAAGGTCGGACCGCTTATGTTCTGTATCGTCGGTGAAACCGCATTGCTTCCTGAGCCGGCAAGTGACGTAAGGGTGAACGGCACCGTGTTGCTCGTCGCGCCGTTCTCATTCGTGACAGAGATTCCATACACGCCGAGAGAGAGTGTCTGCGAGCCGTAACCCGTGAGCTGTGAAGGCACAGGGAACGAGAGCGAGTTGCCGTCGTTCGACGTGATACCGGTGATGACGCCGGAGCCGAAGTGGATCGTGTTATTCCGTCGGCTGAACCCGGAGCCGATGACCGTTATCGAAGAGCCCACCGCCCCGGACATCGGGTACATATTGTTGATGGTCGCGCTCCCGTACGTGTTGTAACTGCCGAAACCGTACGAACATACGCCGGATGTGCCGTATACCGCGCATCCGACAGGGCCGCCAGCTACGACCGTGAACGGAAGACTGTTGCTGATGCCACGCGCGTTCGTGACAAAAATCGGATACGTCCCCGCTCCTATGTATTGCGTGGACAGACAGGAGAATCTGCCGCAGTTGGTCGTGCTGGAAGGAGTGGACACGGGAACGGAAAAAGTGATGGAAGAGCCGTCCGAGGCGAATGTGCCTGTGACGGGAACATTCCCGAAATAGACGCTGTTATAATTCGTATCGAAGCCGGAGCCGTATATGGTGACCGATGTTCCTACGCCGCCAGAAGATACAGAAAGCGAGCCGATGGAGAGAGTATTGACGGAAACCGTTGGAAGCGGGGGCGTGGTCACGAAAGATGTGAAGGACGAGGTCGTGCCACAGGTGGAATTTCTTATCGCAACGCGCGTTTGCACGTCGACACTGCCGCTCTGCGCTATCCCCTGCTGTCCCTGGAAGTTAATGACTGCCTGCCGCGTCGCCGAACCGAAATAGCCGGTGACCATCCAGTTTCCGGAGCCGGGATAATTTTGGCCGACAAGAAAATTCTGCAGAGTAGTAACATCGGAGCCGCGCGAACCGTAAGAAAGGTCGCGAGACAAGCTTGCGCATGCGGAAACACCGGTCTGCGTAATCGTGCCGCCTCCTATCA
>Ga0209542_10018032_pt1 | contig 11477 bp, 10 predicted proteins | sample RifCSPhighO2_01_FD_184028 | JGI IMG/M metagenome (GOLD analysis project Ga0209542, IMG submission 184028) | Soil microbial communities from Rifle, Colorado - Rifle CSP2_plank highO2_0.1 (SPAdes) (version 2) | ecosystem: Environmental > Terrestrial > Deep subsurface > Rock core/Sediment ...
CGGAGTCTGGTGCTGGTCTTCACCGAAAGGCGGGGCCCGGCGGTAACATCCGACACCGTCTACCTACCGCCCTGGGGCAGCTACAATGAGGGCGGCGGCGCGCGGCCCCGAGTGCATCAAGTCGACAGCGTGCTGGCGGTGGCTACGCAGAAAGCAGCCGAGTTCGCCAAAAACACGCCCATCACCAGGCGCTACGCATTTGCCCTGGACGACACGGATGGGGTGCAAGCCGAGGATGGCGAGCGCGTCCGGCGCGTGATCGACGAGTTTGATCCGTTGGCCGGGTTGGCCAACGGCGATACCGTCGAAGTGTACCTCACGCGTCTGACCAGCGGCGCCTACCGCGATTTCCGCAAGCTGTGGTTCGCGGGAACAAACGGCGCTGCTGCCAGACAGGAGTTAACCGACTCGCTCCAGTGGCTCATCGAAGCCCGCGGAGCGGCCAGCCAGTCATCAATCGCCATGGGCATCCTCAACTCAATCATGGAGTTCGAAGGCAAGCCCGCGACGATTGTCGTGATCTCCGATGGGCAGGAGAACACGGGCTACACAGCGAACTTCCAACAGAAGCGCGAGCTTCTGCTGGAAGCGAACTGGGCGTCGACTGACCAAGCCCTCACCCAGTACCTGGAACGCCTCCCGGTCATCCCGGGAAGCTCCATTCACTGGGTGTTCCCTCCGGGAGAAGATGTGTTCGTGGCCGCTCTGCGGCGCTACTGGACGCATCTGCTCTCCAAGACCCAGGCCAAGGTTACGACTGATTATCGGAAGTAACCAAGGCTCTTACCACACACATGACCTTCGGGACCCCGGACGCGACACGCGTCCGGGGTCTTACTTTAATTAGATAGTTTTACCAATACAAGCCCTTATTTTAAGCCATAAAATAACGTTATGAATCCTGTGATACTACCTCGATTGTTCTCCTTACAATCTTGGGGAAAACCAAAGTATTATGGGAACAAGAAAGGAAAATATTTAAAACCTCATTAACTTATGGTCGAACACAAAGGCCCAAGATTATCGAGGTAGATATCCAGGATGAAAATATTCACTAAAGATAGTCACCCGATTTATCCCCTAGGCCACGTCCTTAATGAAAATGAGTCGGTTTCAGAGCCAAATCACCTGACTAATGAAATTGTTGGCCACGTTATCACCAGGAGTGTTTTAGAAAAAGAAGAAGCGGAGAGCGTAGTGGATGAGTACATCTTCCAAAAAGTAAGGCGCGGAGAAATAGAGCCTAATTTGGCAGTTGAAGATTTAAAAACCCGGATATTGGAAGAATGGAAAAACCGGCGGGATCAATTGGCGATGATGGGAAGAGCAATTAGATAGTAATTTAATAATTTCTAATTTTCAATTTTCAAACAATTTTTCAATGTTTAAAATATTAGAAATTAGGTCATTGTCTAGAAATTAAAAATTGCAAAATTAAACTCTCGCCCAAGAGAGTTATTTTGTGTGTTATAATTCTTACACTTATTCTATTTTCTAGTTTCTATTTTCTAAGATGTCAGGTCACAATAAATGGAGCCAAATCAAAAGACAAAAGGGAATTGCTGACCAGAAAAAAGGTCAGGTGTTTTCTAAATTTTCTAAAAATATAACGCTTGCGGCCAAAGAAGGCGGCGGTAATTCTGATTTTAATTTTAAACTTCGGCTGCTTTTGGACCGCGCAAAATCAGCCGGCATGCCGGCTGATAATATCGACCGGGCCATTAAGCGCGGCACCGGCGAAGGAAAAGAGGCGCAAATCAGCGCCGCAGTTTACGAAGGATTAGGTCCGGCCGGATCAGCTTTCATTGTTGAGACCGCGACTGACAATACAAACCGCGCACTTCAGGAAGTTCGTCAGATTTTTATAAAAAATAACGGACAGCTAGGCAATAGTGGAAGCGTTTCCTGGATGTTTGATCATCGCGGGCTAATTTTAGCAACCGTTCCTAGGTCAGACCTGGGAAACAAAATCAGGTCTGACCTATATCTTGCAACAATTGATGCCGGAGCCCTGGACGTTAAAGATCAAGCGGAGGGATTGGAAATTTATACTGAACCAAAGTATTTAATGAAAGTAAAAGAAGCAGTTGAAAATGCGGGCGCTAAAGTGGAAAGCGCAGACATTTCTTGGCTAGCAAAAAATCCAATTCAGCCGACTGATGCGGAAAAAGAAAAAATCGAAAAACTGGCTGAAGCCTTGGAGGAAAACGATGATGTGGTTAATGTTTACACTAATCTCTAATTTTTTAATTTTCAATTTCTAATTTCTAAACAATGAAACAGTTACCTAATTTTAAATTAATGGATTAAAAAATTGTTTGAAAATTAAAAATTTTAAATTGTAAAATTTAAGTATGGTAATACTTGGTATTGACCCGGGCACTGCCACAATCGGTTTTGGCGCAATAGAGACGATCTCCAACAAACCCAAGTTCTTGGGAGTCGGGGTTATTACTACACCTAAAACTGAAAGCGATAGTAAGCGATTGGAAACAGTTTATACGGAAATAAAAAAATTGATAAAGAAATTTCAGCCCGAGGTTTTGGTTTTGGAAAAAATATATTTTTCTAAAAATATAAAAACCGCCATCGCCGTGGCCCAGGCCCGGGGAGTGATAATGCTAGCAGGGCAGGAGGCCAAATTAAAAATCCTGGAGGTTTCTCCCCAGGAAGTAAAACTCTCGGTAGCCGGTTACGGCGCGGCCGATAAAAAACAGGTGCAAAAAATGGTTAAGATGCTTTTAAACTTAAAAGAAATCCCGAAGCCGGATGATGCGGCCGACGCCCTAGCCGCCGCCCTCTCGGCTATTAACAGACGAGTATAGCCCTGCAACAACCATAGCACGGCCGTTACATGAGTGTTGCAAGACAATTTTACTATTCTATTTGAACGAACTGCCTTTTGCCGCGGCGCAAAATTGCGCCCTTTTTTATTTCTATTACTTCATTAGAATCGTTTACAATTGAATCATCAATGGCCAAACCCCCTTGTTCGATGATTCTGCGCGCCTCGCTTTTGCTTGCCGCTAAACCCGCCTTTACCATCAGCTCAACTGCGGAATGCTTGCCGGAGAGTTTGATCTTTTTTATATCCCCGGGCGTACCGTGGCTTCTGAAAATTTTATTAAATTCTGCTTCCGCTTTTTCGGCGCCAATTTTTTTATGGAAAATTTCGGTTATGGTAAAAGCAAGCTTGGCTTTGAAGTCGCGAGGGCCCAATTTTTTTTGCCAAGTCTTAACATCGCTAATAGTAACGTCAGTCAAAAGTTCAAAAGCAACTAATACTACTTCGTCCGGCCACGACATTACCGCACCGTACATATCGGCCGGGTTGGTATCAAGCGGCGCGGCATTGCCTGAAGTCTTGCCCATTTTTCTGCCGGTCGGGTCAGTCAGAAGTTTTACGGTAATCACGAACTTATCACGGCCTTGCATAGATTTTACCAAATCACGGCCCATCAACATATTAAAAGTCTGGTCTGTTGCGCCTACTTCACCATCAACTTTCATGGCCACGGAGTCATAAGCTTGCATTAAAGGATACCCCAGTTCATGCAAATAAATTGGCGCGCCGGCTTTAATTCGCTCTTGGAACATATCGCGCTCCATTAAACGCTGGGTTGTTACCCTCTGCTCCAGGCGTTTGTAATCATGAAATTTCATTTTGCTCCACCACTCATTATTATCACGAACTTTAACCGGATTTTTTTTGCTCTTTAAGCCCAGAACCGGTTCGAGAAGTTTTAAATAGTTTTTGGAATTTTCTTTTACTTCTTTAACGGTCAAAGCCTTACGTACGGCTGTCTTATCAGTCGGATCACCTATGGTAGCTGTGGCGCCGCCAATCAACAGAATAACTTTACAGCCCAGTTGGCGCAGTTGTTCAAGCTTTCTTACGGGAATAATGTGCCCTAAATGCAAAAACGGCGCGGTTGGGTCTATGCCTAAATAAAAAGTAAGTTTGCTTGGATTTTTTAAAGCGCGTTCAAGTGCCTCGCGATTTGGGTAAACTTTATCAACGCCTCTTTCCAAGACTTTATTTAATTGCTGATTTATCATAAAATTAAATAATAAATGTAACAAAGATTGCGATTTGGTGTTATTATATCATACCCAGTTGATAATCCTTAATCTTTAATTTTTGATCTTTGATCAGACAAAAAGAACCTTTTAAACGAAACCTTATCCAAATACAAATTATGAGTTTAGCAGGATTTTTCCGCCGAATACTCCGTAAAATAAGAAAACCAAGCCCCCGCCAGTTGCTTAAAATGATCCGCCTCGGCGCAATTCTCTTTGCGGCCGGCATCGTTTTTCTGGTAGGCCTGTTTTTTGTTTACGCCAACGATCTGCCGGACCCAAGCAAAATCAACAGCCGCGACGTTGTAGAATCGACTAAAATTTTTGATCGCAACAACGAACTGCTTTACGAAATCCACGGCGAGGTCAAACGAACGCTTATCGGCTTTGACGAAATGCCCGAGCATGTCAAGCAAGCGACTGTTGCCGTTGAAGATGCCGATTTTTACGAACACCGCGGCATCAATTTCAGGGGCCTCCTGCGCGCCTTATTCCGCGACATTACCCAGGGCAAAACCGAAGGCGGTTCAAGCATTACCCAACAGCTGGTTAAAAATGCTCTCTTGTCCGGGGAAAAAACTCTGGTTCGCAAATTCAAAGAATTGGTCTTGACCATACAAATTGAGCAGCACTTGAGCAAAGACGACATTTTAAAACTCTACCTCAACGAAATTCCGTATGGACAAAACGCCTACGGCATAGAGGCCGCTTCGCAAACTTACTTCAACAAATCGGCCCGCAATTTGACCCTCGCCGAATCGGCCTATCTTGCCGCCCTGCCCCAACGGCCAAGCTATTTCAACCCTTTCGGCTCGCATCTCGACGACCTTGAAATCAGAAAAAATTACGCCCTGCAAAGAATGTCTGATTTGGGCTACATAACCGCGGCCGAGCGCGATGCCGCCCAAAAGGAAGAAGTGAAATTCAACCCAAGCCGGACCGGCATTAAGGCGCCCCACTTCGTAATTTACATTCAGGAGTTACTCGAGGAGCATTACGGCAAGGCCGCCTTGGAGGAAGGAGGCTTCAAGGTAACGACCACGCTTGATTATGAATTACAGAAAATGGCGGAGGAGTCGGTAAGTGAAGGCGCTCCGAAATTCGAGAGGTATGGCGCGACCAACGCCGGACTCGTAGCCGTAGACCCTTCGAGCGGTGACATTCTAGCCATGGTCGGAAGCAAGGATTTCTTTGATGAAGAAAACCAGGGACAAGTGAACATTGCCCTGCGCGAGCGTCAGCCGGGTTCTTCGTTTAAACCCTACGCTTATGCCACAGCGTTTGCCCAAGGCTTGAACCCGGCAACAATGCTCATGGACGTGCGCACCGTGTTTGGCACGGTCAATGGCCAACCTTATGCTCCGCAAAACTACACCGGCGATGAGTTTGGCCCGCTATCCATGCGCCGCACCCTGGCCGGCTCATTGAACATTCCGGCCGTGAAAACAGTTTATCTGGCCGGCGTCAAGGAAGTCATTAATACTGCCCGAGATATGGGGATTACAACCGAACTCTCGGCTTCAACCTGCGGATTATCACTGGTGCTTGGCGGCTGTGAAATAAAACTCCTCGACCACACCGCCGCTTTCGGAGTTTTGGCAAACGGCGGCATTAAGCATGAAACCAAAGCTATTTTGAAAATTGAAGACGCCAAGGACGATGTGGTTTTTGAAGTTAAGGACGAGAAAGAGGGCAAACGCGTTTTAAATGAGGAAGTAGCTTACCTTATTTCCGACGTTTTATCAGATGATAGCGCTCGGGCCTACATTTTCGGCGCCGGCGGCCAGCTTACCCTCTCCGGACGGCCGGTGGCAGCCAAAACCGGCACCACCCAAAACTGGCGCGACGGCTGGGCCATGGGCTATACGCCGCAATTGGCCGCTGGCGTCTGGGTTGGCAACATGAGCGGCAAAGTTATGAACCCTGGCGCGGACGGTTCGGTGGTGGCTGCGCCGATCTGGAATTCCTTTATGCGAAAAGCCCACGCCGACAAACCAATTCTGCAATTCAAGCGGCCCGAAGGGATAATTGAGGTCGAGGTAGACGCCCTATCCGGCAAGCTTCCCACCGAAGCCACTTATCTTTCCGGGAGCGGCACCAAAATTGAAAAATTTGCCTCTTTTGCGCCGCCTGCCGAATACGACAACATACACCAATTGATAAAAATCAACAGCAATAACGGCCTTTTGGCCACAACCGACACGCCGCCTGAATTCGTCGAAAGCAAACTGTATACGGTTTTTCGATCTGAACGCCCCGAAGACTCTGATTGGGAAACACCGGTCAAAAATTGGGTCATAAATCACGGCTACAGTTATCCGCCTACGCAAAAAGACGGAAACGGCGAACTGTTAAGCCCGGAATCAGATGAGCCTGAAGCTGATAACGATGCAGAGAAGATAAGCTTTAACCCTTCCGAATCCCTATTTATTTCGCGACCTGAAAGCGGGGACGCCGTTTCTGGAACGATGCGAATTACAATTGAGGCAACCGGCCCAATACCAATTGACGACATAAATATTTACCTGCGCGACAGCCAGGGCGTTTCCACTAAAATTGAGGGAGAGGGCACAGTTCAACAATCAAGCAACATAACTACCTTAAATATCAGCTGGCGGCCAACACCCTCGACTTCTGATGGCAATTACACTTTATTTGCCTCCACACCCCAAGGACTTCGAAGCAATTTTGTAAATATTTCTTTGAAATAAAGCTTGCCCAGCTATACATCCCCGATCGTTCTCCTCTTACAGTCTGGGTTTTGATAGATATTGGCATCTCCGAAGTGTAAATAATGAATTTGCCATGTCTCTTGAAGTCGAACGAAAATACCAAGACTACCGGAGCTGACCCCGTGATACTGCCTGGATTGTCCTCCTCACAATCTGTGGCGGGATTAGCATCAAGGGGATAAAAAAGATGCTTTGGATACTATCCGGACAATCAAGGTCGGACAAAGGCTACAGATTATCCAGGCAGATATCCGGGGCTGATATGCTGGGCTTGAAAAATATTCTGAACTTTGCTATAATATAAATAGAGTTAGTCACTCGAAAGAAACAAAAGCACAATCTACCCGCACACCACAACGAATTTAGAATTATGTTCTACGTCTATATATTGCGGAGTCAGAAAAGCCAAGAATTATACATTGGCTATACGTCAGACCTAAAGAAACGCATAAAAGAACATAATTCTGGTAGATCACGGTATACTAGCGGTCATAAGCCCTATGTACTGGCCTATTACGAAGCTTACTCTTCTCAAAAGGATGCCAAACATAGAGAAGAAAGCCTTAAGCTTCGTGGGCGAGCTAGGGTGCACCTACTTAAGAGAGTTGAAGACTCACTTAAGCTCAAATAAATTCGTTTGGCGCGCGGACTAATCCTCACACCTGACTTAAGTCGAGGTGTGAGGGGAAACAAAAATACAATTTAATATTCTCAAAGCCAAAGAGTTCGACTCTTTGATTGCGCGTTAATGGCAAAAACAAAAAAACAACCCAAGGTTAGGCGTTCTAAAACCCGCGCCCCGAAAAAAAGCGCAGTAAAAAGAAAACCAGCCAAAAAACGAACCTGGAGCCCGGTCGGCACCATTGTGGTGTTAGTCATTTTATTGGCCATAGTCTGGTCATTCACTAACGGTGCCAGCGTTAACGGATATTTGGAAGATTTGGGCCAGCCCGGTTATGTTTTGGGTGATACGGAACAAAAATCCGCCACAAACCTGCAGGAAATCGCCATAACGGCAACAGTCATAGGCTATCATTTTGAGGAATGGGCACTGCAATTAGGCAAAGTGGCGTTTGATGCGCTTCAAACTGCGGCTTCGGAGTGGCCGGAAAATATTGAATTTATCTTTAAAAACGGAGCGGTGGGTATCTATGAAGGCCAAAAGGCGCTTTATACCAATGCTTGGATGGGTATTAACTTGGCAGGCCGCGATTTTTACGCCTTGGCTTTCGCCCCGATGGAAGGTACGACCCAGGGGCTGGTCGCAGGTGTTAGCTCTTATTTTAATTCGGAAAACGGCGCTCACCGAAACGACAATGCAGAAAAGGACGCAGGAAAGGATGAAATTAAACAAACAAATCCGGCCGCTAAAGCCCCGCTCGATCATGGCTTACAAATAATCGCCATGGAAACAAAAAACCGTTTTGATGAATTCCACTACCGCTCGCCTCGGGCGGAACTACAGCCAAGCATCTTTGACGGCATAGAAACAAGTCTAAAACCCAAAGCTGTCCTTTTAACGTTAGAATAATTTTTTACATTTTTTACGACCGTCAATTTTTGTTGATATAAAAACCGCCCAACACAGAGAGCGGTTTTAAAATCCCTTCTTAGGAAATCCTTTGTGCTTTTGATTTACAAAACCTTATAATCTTCGGTTTCCAAAAAACTTAAGGAGTCTGGGCTGACTTCCGGCTGCTGGCCTCGGGGAAAAACCACCACCATGCGGTTTGGGTCCTCGCCGATGCTACTAGTTTCAACTTGTTCAGCTTCAGAAAGAACGGCATGGATTACGCGCCGTTCAAAGGCCGGCATACTTTTCAAAACCACGGCCCGCTTTTGGTCAATGACCTGGCGTTTTATCTCCTGAGCCAATTCAGTCAAGAAAAACTCGCGCTTTTTTTTGTAATCCTCAACGTCAATCAAAAAATCCAACTCTTCCTGCAGCTTGCGGCGGGCGAGTATGCGCGCCAAGTACTGCAGGGCATGCAGATTTATTCCGTGCTTGCCGATAAGCATATTGGTGTCATTGGTGCGCAAATTGTACACCACCGTATCCTGCTGTTCGCGTATTTCAATATCGGCTTTAATACCCATCTTGCTGACAAGATCGGTAATTACCTGTTTTATGTTCTCTATTGAATCTTCGCGCGGCATACCCGGCATATTACCTTCCTGAAGCTTTGCGCCTTAGTTTTGCGCTTGTACGCTTTAAATCTTAAAACAATGAAGTTGCGGCCAGTCGATGATTTAAGGCAATGAAACAAAGTCTGCTACCTGGCATACTACTATGCACCCTCTTTAACCGCAACTCCCGGCGGTTGCGAGCGGCGACGGATAATCAACTGCTGCAGGATGGCGAATATAGTCGTGGCCGCCCAATAAAGAGGCAGGCCGGCAGGCAATTTCAGGGCAATTATAAAGGTCATGACCGGCAAAAAGTAAAGCATCTGCTTTTGCAGAATGTTAGCTGTGGGATCAAGCTTTACACCGGGCTCGCGCTTGGGCATAAGCGTTTTGGTTTGCAAAAAACTGCAAAATGGCTGCGACTGCCGCCAAAATGGTGTGCGGTTGAGCCATATTAAGAAAACCAAAAGCCACCGGCTCCAAAGTTCCCGGGTTGCTGACAAAACCATAAAGCCCCTCTATAGTTGTTTTCGGCAATTGGTTATTAAGCACGCTAAATAAGGCAATCATTACCGGCAGCTGAATTAAAAGCGGAAGGCAGGAAGAAAGCGGATTTACCTTGTGTTCTTTGTAAAGTTCCATGACGGCCTTCATCTGCGCCTGTTTGTCGTCCTTGTGTTTTACTTTTAGCGCTTCCATTTTTGGCTGTAGCTCCTGGAGAGCTTTTTGCGATTTTAAAGAACTGTGAAAAGACGGATATAAAATAATCCGGATTACCAGGGTTACGCCGATAATGGCCAGGCCAACGTCATGACCGGGAATAATATCATAAAGAAAAACGAGTAAGTTTAGTATTGGGCGGTAAAGCAGTTCGTGAAACATAAAACTTCGTTAATCGTCAAGATACAAGAGGCAATAACCAAAATAATTAACAACCATAATCGGGTTTTTAAATATTGATTATTGGATTCTGTTTGTTTCTTGTTTCTTGGTTATTGATTATTGGCGTAACTGGGTCATGACCGAACCTGGCCCACGGGTTACAGCGAAGTAACCGCCAAAAAGTCAGGGCAAGCCCTTTAAATAACCCGCGCTCGCGCAAAGACTGCTTGCAGTATTCCGAGCAAGAGGGAGTATAGCGGCAAAATCCATAAGGGAAAAACTCGCTTAGCCAGGAATGGTCGGGGGAAAGCGTTTTTTGATAAATATTAATTAGAAAAATTGTGGCGTTGGTCATTTATTATTTTAATAGGCGGGCTTTTTTGAAAATTTTACCGAGCTCCTCCTTAATTTCAGTATACTCTTTATCCAACGCCGGACGCTTGATAATAATAACTATGTCCAAACCGCCTTTAATCCCGACCAAAAAACCCTTTAACCCAGCCCGAACTTTGCGCTTAATTCTGTTTCGCCTGGTAGCCAATTTGGCCGTATTCTTACTCACTACCACACCAAACCGCGAGTCTGCTAAACCATTATTTACCCACCTAACATTAAACAAAGGGCCGGAGATAGTTCGGCCCGTTTGGTACAAGCGGTCAAAATCATTCTGTTTTCTTAAACGATTATCCGCGGCAAGCATTTGGTAGGTGAATTAAACAGTTAATCTCCTTCGGCCGCGAGCCCTGCGCCTGGCCAATACTCCGCGGCCGTTTCTTGTGCGCCTGCGCGCGCGAAAACCCTGCTTTTTTGCCTGCCGTTTCCTGTTTGGAGTGTAGGTTAAACCTTGTCTCATGTTTTAAAAATTACTGATGTATGCGCTCGTTTCACGTTTAATTATATCTTAATTTTTTTGTTTTGGCGAATGTCCGGCCTTGATTTATGGTTTTTAAACATCTTCTCCACAACTTTTCCACATAGGCTCAAGATGGCCTATATATCACGTTTTTTATGGGTTTGCATGTTGATAACTCGTTTGGTAAGGTGTAAGATACGAAGAAGTATTGATACTAATAATACGAATAGTAAAGAGTATATTAATTATATTAGAATAGTTATTCGTATTATTAGTATGTATTCGTTGATTAGTATCGCGTAGCGTAAGCGTATGGAAATAGAAAACCAACAATTATGGCAGGCGGTTCTCGGAAGACTTGAATTGACGTTGAGCAAGCCCAGCTTTGCGACGTGGTTTAAAGGCACGACCGTCATCGACAAAAATGGGGAGAAGCTTACTATTGGCGTGCCCAACGGTTTTAGCAAAGAATGGCTCAAAAATAAATACCACGCGGATATTGTCAAAGCGGTTCGAGCGATTTTGCCGGAGGTAAGGGAGGTGCAGTATCAAATCATTTCAGGGTCAGGCGGCGGCCGGGGTTCATCGATAGCGGCCACGGTCAGCCCGGGAAGATCGGTAACGAGCCACTCCACACCAACGAGCCTTAATGCAACAATTAACGGTCTTAACCCCAAATATACCTTCCAGACTTTCATTGTCGGTAATTCCAATGAATTGGCGGCGGCGGCCTGCCAAGCTGTGGCTAAAAAACCGGGCACGGCTTACAATCCTTTATTTTTATACGGCGGCGTGGGGTTGGG
>Ga0209542_10018033_pt1 | contig 11477 bp, 13 predicted proteins | sample RifCSPhighO2_01_FD_184028 | JGI IMG/M metagenome (GOLD analysis project Ga0209542, IMG submission 184028) | Soil microbial communities from Rifle, Colorado - Rifle CSP2_plank highO2_0.1 (SPAdes) (version 2) | ecosystem: Environmental > Terrestrial > Deep subsurface > Rock core/Sediment ...
CCCAGACAACATTTACAAACATTTTTGGCTTGATTATGCATTTTTGAAAACAGAATTTAAAAATATAATAAATGAACAGCATGAGATGATGGAAAAAACTGGAAAGAGTGTGGGTGATGAGCTGACAAGAGTATTTAATCAACATGTCGATTTGCCAAAATTTCTTGAAAAAGTTATATCAAGATATCCTACTACAGAACAGGTTAAGTCAGATGTTTTTGAAAGAATTAAACGCGAGTTAAGCTTGAATGATTATTAAAAAAATAAAAAAAGTGGGATCGGCGGGATTTGAACCCACGACACCCCGGTCTTCAGCCGAGTGCTCTCCAAAGCCTGCAGTAAGTAACATTTTCAGCCCTTAACCGCATCAGGCTGAGCTACGATCCCACGTACTTAGATTCGGCAACGAATCCTTTTAAAGGGTTCTTGTTTTTCAGAAAATTAGCAGTTTTATCCAACCTCCATTTTTTTATGGGGTGGAAAAACAGGTTGTTTTCCGCCAAATTTACAATACAACTTTGTCGCTCAATTTGAATGTAAGAACTCCCAATAGAATCGTAATAAGGGCCATTGACTGAAACCCCAAAAACTTCTTTTAACATGTCTTTTACTTCAAACATAAATTGTTTCTGTTTCATTCTAAGTTTTACTCTTGATTGAGAGTTAAAGCCTGCTTCAACGGCACGCGTGTCCCCATCAGCATCAAACAATCCACGCAAAAAAGCTTTTTTTATTTCCAAATGAGAGTTTTTTATTAGGCCAGGAATTTTCAAAGAAAAGTCTTTTTTCCCGCCCGAAAGACCAAAAACATTACAAAGAAACCTATAAACGACAAGGTTTGTGGTTTCCAAATAATATGTTTTTTCTCCTTTTTCAAGCCTTTCTTTTCGAACGGCAATATCAAGCCAAAATAATCCTGCGTATATTTTTTGAATTTGTTCAATCTGCATTAAGTGTTCGTCGGCAATTTTGAATTTGTGGTCTTCTCGCCCAGTAACTTTAACAGATTTTTCAAGGTCTTTCATTCCTCCGTCACCAAAAAAATAGCCAACAAAGTAAGCCAAAGACGGAGTGAGAAATTTAGGCAAACGCGTAATTCTGCCATTTACTTTAAACAGCCTACTTTGTTTACTTTCCTCCACAACTAGTTTGTCTGTTAATTTTTTATCAAAATAAGTCGGCAAAGAAATCTGCGGAAATTCCAGAAAATTTGAAAATGTTAGTTCATTCATAGGAATTTTACCAAATTTCGTTTCAATAAAATCAGCCATAATATAATTAATAAATTTTGAAATAACCTCTTTTCGAAGGAGACCTTATTGCCGGTGCGAAATTTTAAAAAATTTGAAAGCGAGCCCGGAGGGATTTGAACCCTCGACGCCTCGGTCGCCCCGAGTCTGGCAGATCTTAAGAATCTGACCTTAAGAGCTACACCTCTTCCAAGCTTTAAAGACTTAAAAAGATCGAGTGCTCTACCAGGCTGAGCTACGGGCCCACTAGTAGAAATAGCCTTAAGAGAACTTTAAATAGCTTTTGCCTTCAGGGAAACACTTCCGCGCATTCAATAAAACTAAAAGCAAAATAAACTACTTTGACGCCTCAATCAGGCGTTTCTTCACTTTTTCTTTTCCGAATGCGAACACCAAAGAACCTATCTTTGGACCGCGCTCTTTTCCAATCAGAATCAAATAAAGCGCCCTGAACAAATCCTTTGGCTTAACATTTGAGGCTTTTGCGGAATCATAAATAGCCTGCTGAACCTCTTCCGGAGTATTTGAATTTGAAATTTTTTTCGGAAGAGAAGAAATAGCGGCAATGAGCTCTGAGTTCAACTCTGCAAGAACTTTTCTGTCAAGAGATTCTGAAAATTCTATTCTAAAATTTTCAGGCGCGAAACGCGAAACCCAACTCTTTGTTCTTGCAAGCTTCTCTTTTATTTTTTGCTTTTCATCTTTTGAAAGATCTTTTGGAATTTTGGTTGTTTCCAAAATTTTCGGAAGAATTTCCTCGAAATTGTTTTCAAAATCAAGAACTTGGGAAAGAAGAACTGCGGTTGAAAACGGAAGCTGCACCATTCTCTTTCCGGGTTTTCCTATACAGGAGAATTCATAGATTTTTGAGAGCGCCTGAGTTCTTTTTTCGTTCTCAGCCTCTTCTTCTTTGTAAAAAACTCTTTCAGCTCTTTCAAAACGGTCATTTAGCAAAACAAAACTATTATCCTCGAAGGAAAAATTAATTGCAGTAGAAGAACGATAAGAAAAATTCATGAACCTGAAAAGTTCCGGATGTGCAACCGAAAGCCAGGTTTCTAAATCAATGACGTTTCCGACTGACCCGGACATTTTTGCGCCGCCCAATTGGAGAAACTCCGTTAAAAGCTGTATTGGAGGATTAACCTTGAAAATTTCCTTCATTAATGCCTGTCCCACATCCACGGAACCGCCCTTTGAAAAATGGTCTTTTCCTGCGGATTCAAAATCAACTTTGTGTAAAATCCAATGCGCAACCCAATGAACGCGCCAATGCAATTTTGCATTACCATTATAGGGAGAAATTTTTCCTTTGTGTCCGCATTCACATTCGTAATTTACTAAATCGTTTTCGAAAGAGAGAACTTTTGTATAATAAATTCTTTTACACTTTTCACACAGAACTTGCAATGGAACAAAATCCTCATCCTTCTTTGTCCCGGCAACGGCTTTCCAAACTTTTACGATTTCTTTTGAATGCTCAATTGAAAATTTTATTAAATCATTAAATTTTCCTTCTTTGTAAGTTTCGTAAGCAGACATGATGTTGAGTTCAACGCCGAATTTTGGAGCGTTGTTTTTCAGCTGTGAAACAAAAGCATCAGCCCAGGTTTTGTAACCAGGAATTGGGGAGGGAGCAGTGGCGCAAGGAAAACCTAAATATTTTTTTTCGTCCTCTTTTTTTATTCCAAGACCATTTGGAATTTTTCTTACCGCATCAAAATCATCAATAATAAAATTCTGCTTAACCGCAACTTTTTTGTCTTCGAGCGCACGCTTTACGGAATACGGAGTAAAGACTTCTGGCCTTGCATTTCCAATGTGAAAAAAACCGCTCGGAGTCCACATGCCCTCAACAATGTACGGCGGCTTGTGGCGCAGGATAACCTGTTCGGCTACCTTTTCCGACCACAATTCAATTTCATTTTCTTCAGACACCACAACACCGCAAATACAAAAACTGTGCTACCGAAGGAACACATCTCTCGGAGAGACCTATCGAGGCTGAAAAAGCCGAAGATAGGACACCTCTGTGCGCGAAGGTTTTCGCGCGAGCGAGCCCAGAGGGATTTGAACCCTCGACACGCGGATTAAAAGTCCGCTGCTCTACCAGGCTGAGCTATGGGCCCTAAGGCAAAAACTTGGGATTAGACAGTTTTTTTAAGCTTACTTTGACAGAAAATAGCTAATGCCTAATGAAATTGGAGCTTTAGAAGCTAAAAAGCTTTTGGACGAAAAAAAAGCCGTTCTACTTGATGTACGCGAAAAAGAGGAAATAGAAGTTGCCTCATTGAAAGAGGATTATTGGATACCAATGATAGATCTGCGCGAACGGAGCAAGGAATTGCCAAAAAACAAAAAAATTATTGTAGCATGCAGAACCGGCTCGCGATCTGGGGGAGCGGCAGAATATTTAGTACAACAAGGATTTGACGCAGTAAACCTTAGAGGTGGAATATTTGAATGGCATGATAAAGTTGATGAAAAAATTCCGAAGTACTATTATATTTATACTGAAAAGGGATTGGAAGTGCATAAGATTTGAGTTAAGTCAAAGGTTTCTTTGTAAGACCATGGAGATCTGCTTCAGCACCCCTCCCTAAAAATTTATCCTCAAAATAAAACCCGTGACTTTTTGCAAACAATCCGACAGCACTAGTAATGTCGGCTGTGTTTAATCGGCGGATGCTTGAGTGATGAGCCCCAAAGTTTGGAACTATACATACTCCGTAAGGTTTCAGAGCACGCCCGTAGAGTTCCATAACTTTTCTCGGGTTTATGGAATAATAAAGTCCGCCAAACAGATCTATTATAACGTCATACTTGCGAGTCGGATGAAAGTTTTCTATACGAGTGACTTTTATCTCATCTGGCATTTTCGCGTTTTTCTCTGCTTGACGCAACTGATTTCTGTGAGCAGCATAATCCGGGGCTAATGAAATACGGGGAGGATGATTTGTCATAGTCCAACGATAAGATTTTTCCATTAGTTTAGTTAATGCGACATCACTTTCCGGAAGTTTTCCATTAACAACATTTACGGATGTTAAAAATGCCTTATTGCCAAAAGTTTTTTTGATGTCAGCATCCAGTTCAAAAAATCCTGCACCGGAGTTTAAGATATCCGCCTGCCCCCTTGACCGGATAAGGTCATGCAAGAAGCCTCTTAAATCAAAATCATAACCGTCTTTTGAAAGTATATACTCAAAATTTCGGTCCATACGATAGGCGACAGGGGAATAATAACTTGCTTTATGCCACAAGAATGCTTTTACAACACTGTCTTGTGACAAAGAAGGAGCAACGCTTACACGCCGACCGCTGTTTTCTCTACGGAATGGTTTTGCAGATTGTTTCTTATCCATAATATTATTAGATAATATTAGGTTGTACAAAAACCTATTTCTCCGCCTTAATTTCCTTTGCTCCGTTCATATACGGTTGCAATGGCTTAGGAATTTTTATTACTCCGTTGTCATAATGGGTTTCAAGGATTGCTCTTAGAGCGCGCGAAGTTGCAATTGCGGTGCTGTTCAGAGTGTGAACAAATTCTTTCGAACCGTCTTTTTTTCTGAATTTAATGTTAGAGCGAACAGCTTGATAGGAAGTGCAATTGGAATTTGAAACAACTTCGCGGTACTTTTCTTCGCGCGGCATCCAAACTTCCATATCATACTTCTTCGCAGCAACAATCCCAATATCCCCTGTACAAATGTTTACAACTCTATAAGCTAAACCCAAATCTGAGAAAATCTCTTCTGCATTTTTCAATAATTCTTCGTGAATCTTCCAAGAATCTTCCGGCTTTGCATAAACAAACTGTTCGATTTTATTGAATTGATGAACCCTAAAAATGCCTCTTGTATCAATGCCGTGTTTTCCGATTTCTTTTCTGAAACATGGGCTTACTCCCGCAAGTTTTAGAGGAAGTTCTTCTTCTTTGAAAATTTCATTACGGTACATTCCCGCCATTGGATGTTCGGAAGTAGCAATCAAATACAAATTCTCTCCTTCAATTTTGTACATTACATTTTCGAAATCGGCAAGATCTGTAACACCCTCATAAGATTCTTTGTTCATCATCAAAGGAGGTTGAATAACATTGTAACCTTTGGAAACCAATTTATCAAGAGCGAATTTTTGCAAAGCAAAATCCAACAAAGCGAATTGGCCTTTCAAAAAATAAAATCCTGCTCCGGCAACTTTTGTAGCTCTTTCAAAATCCGCCCAACCATGTTTTTCCAAAATATCACCATGAGGAGGAAGGTCTTTTCGCGAAAGCGGTTTGCCGACTTTCTTTACAACTACATTCTCGGAATCGTCTTTACCGACAGGAACGGAGTCATGCAAAACATTTGGAAGGCGCATCAGATACCAATCAATTTTCTCCTTCAACGGAGCAGACTCATTTTCGATTGCTTTAATTTTCTCCGGAAGAGCTTTTGCTGCATTGACAATTTTCGATGCGTCTTTTTTTTGTGATAAAAGTTTTTTCACTTCTTCAGTAAATTCGTTGCGCTTCTTTCTCAGTGCTTCCGCTTCCTGCAAATTTTTTCTATACTCTTCATCAAGCTTGAGAAGTTCTTTCAACCATTTTTGTTTCTCTGGATCGCCGCGCTTTTCCAAATCTTTTTTTACGCTGTTTGAATTTTCGCGTACAAATTTCAAATCAAGCATTTAACCACAAAACAATTAACCAAAACAAAGAATAAAAAAGGCTCTCAAACCACTACTTTTCATGGTTAAGGATGTAGTTGTACTCCGTTATGGGCATAGGCATGTGAGAGATTATAGAGTTACAAGCCACTGCTGTTTAGTGGCACGGGCATTTGGCGCGGATAAAATAGAAATTATAGGGGAAAAGGATGAAAACATCCAAAAAACATTAGATGAAATGAACTCGCAATGGGGGAAAGGCGCGCAACTAGAATTTTTTGAAAACTGGCGTCCAAGAATAAAATTTTACAAAGACAAAGGATACACAATAATACACCTTACAATGTACGGTTTGCCGATACAGGAAACGGAGCAAGAGCTTTTGAAAAAAGAAAAAATATTAGTTATAATCGGATCGCAAAAAGTCGAAAAAGACGTTTACCAGGGCGTTGATTATAATATTTCGGTAACGCTTCAACCGCATTCTGAAATAGCAGCACTTGCAATCACGCTTGATAGGCTTTTTCAAGGAAAAGAACTTTCGAAAAAGTTTGCAGGGGCAAATATTTCGGTTGAACCTGTACCTAGGGGAAAGAAAGTGAACAAAAATCAAAAAACCAAGTTTTGATTTAAAAAACAATAAGAGGGAAAGTTAGTATTACATGGTTCCAACTTCTAAAAAGAAAATTTATGAATATTTTATTGTAAAGGATTTCCTCAACTCCGTTGCTGGAGACCGAGCGCTGGAATTAGTCACTATTTGTTTAAACAAAAACAAACCGGTTACGGACGAAGAAATAGGGAAAAAACTCCCTTTGAAAATAACCGAAATCAGGACAATACTCAACAGACTACACTATAGGGGAATAGCTTGTTACAATAAAACCAAAAACAACGAAACCGGATGGTACTCATACACTTGGGAAATAAAAACTTCGAGAATTGCCGCACTGCTACTTGAAAGGCAGGCGGAAGAAATAGCAAAACTCGAAAAGGATGCTGAATTTGAAGGAACGCATGCTTTTTTCAGTGCGGGAAAAGATATGACAGAATACCCATTTGAAATTGCGGCTGAATATGGCTTTAAATGCCCGGAAACAGGCAAACCACTGAAAGCGGTCGATAATAAAAAACGCGTTAAAGACCTTAGGAAAAAAATAGATTTGATGAAAATAGAGGCTACAGAGCTCGAAAAAGCAGTGTGAAAACACGAATTCTTGGACAGATTTTCAAGGGATAACAAATAATTACACAAGGCAGGAAAACACGAAAAACGTTTTGAAACGGCATGAAAAAAGAAAATAAAGCAAAATTCAGCTTTAAATCTTTAAAAAACCGATTTTAAAGGTTTTTGATTGAAATAAAACATTTATTAAATATTTTATAGGGAATATATTTCCACTTAGCAGCGGGATAGGGCAGCCAGGAGTGCCCGTCGGGCTCATAACCCGAAGGTCGAAGGTTCAAATCCTTCTCCCGCTATAAATTAAATACACGGAAAAATACAGACAAACTAAATAACTGCTTCTAAAGAGCCTTACAAAACATAACAAACTAAAAAATAAACCAGAAAATACACCCACAAAAACGCCAAGTTCTAGAAACTCCCATAAAATGGACTCAAAAATAAACGCAAATTAAAAAAAGCCGCTAAATTAGGCTTACTTTAACTCTTCGAAAAATTAAATGGATTTTGTTTGCTAAAACACCACGTAAAATGAGCTTACTTTTAGCGTAAAATCACACAAAAAACACTCAAAAACTAAATAAAAACACAAATAAAAGACAATAGACGTAAAAGTACTAGTAATTACTATAAATATTCGTGTTTACTATAAATAAAACTAGTAAATACTGCAACGAGGATAATTATTTAAATAAGAAACGAGTAATTACTAACATGTTTATTGTTGATTGGTTAAAACAAATTTTCAAAAAACCAGAAAAAACTCAATCACACACGCTAGAAAGCATTTATTTTGCTGAAAAAGAAGAAATCGAAGAAATTCATAGTTTATGGGATTACATTAAATTGATTGAAAACACACAAGCCTCACATATATCGGGAGTTGTGGGGTTTGACGAATGGGTTCCGATGGAAGAAATCCTCAGGAGAATAAAGGAAGTGTTTGGGGTTGAATACAAAAATAACAGAAGTCTTTATCCTTACATTAAAACCCTGGCAGACATTGGGTTGCTTGAAACAAACAGTGTTGGAGGAAGAAAAAAGTGGAGAAAGAAGGATGTTTTAATTAAAATTAAAGCCAAAAAAGAAGAAAAAGAAACAGAGAAGGAAAGTGTAAAAGCACAAAATTAAACTTTTAAAGCGCGGTATGCATCATAAAATTTTTTGAGTTGTACGTCCTTAGTGTAAACATCTTTGAACCAGGGGCTATTAATGACCTTTTCTGCTTCGGTGATAGCTAGCTTTGTTTTTTCGGGACTTGGCTCTGCGCCGGATTTTGATTTTTCGGCTAAAACAACCAAATCAGGAACGGGAACATCTTCCGTGCTTTCCTGGAACGTTCTTTCAATCTGCTCTTTTATAGCTTGAATTGCCTGAACTTCATCCAAATTTTTTTCATCAAGATAATAAACGGCTTTCCAGTTTCCCTTAACCTTCCAATAGTGGGTTGGGTTTTTCCCTGTTTTAAAAAATGTGTCAAGAGAAGTAAATGATTTTTGTGGGATGATAACACAGTTTTTACCGGGTCTAATGTACGGGGTTTCAGAAAGAATGCCTTTTCTATGATAGTGATAGGTTTTTCCGTTGGATTTGGTAACGTTTTGAGTGTAACCATAAAGAGCCCTGAAGAGCTTTTGATAGGTATATGAGGAATGTTTAGTTGTTTCAGGAATAATGAATTTGTATTGAACAAAATAGCCTTTAAGCAAACTAACCCCCCTTACTTCCACTAATATTGAATATCATATAGAAAACATAGCTTATGTATAATTTATAAACATAAGCCAGTTATTCTAAATTATTTTTTTTAAAAAACTTAGTATCTGCGACCCGGAACTCTAGCAGGCGCCTGTGGTTCTGGTTCGGATATAACCGCAGCAGAACCGACAATAAGTATATCCTGTGCAGATTTAACTCTGTTATAAGGTATGCTCTTGTCGCTGATTATTTTCTTTGCTTCCTGCTTACTTCTGGCGCGCAAGGCTTCAGTGGTAATTGTCTCGATCTTTCCTTTTTCAAGGTTAATGACCAAGTCAAAGACCTTTCCCTTGTAAGTCGCATCAGTGGTGTAAATATCCATTCCGAATAGCTTTGAAAGTCTTACCGTCATTCTTCACCCCTCCAAATTACCTTCTTCAAATAATAAACGTGAGGCCATATATATACTTTTTGTTAGGAAAAATTTCACCAAATCGCCTCTAAAAAGAAGAAATATACATAATTTTTTTGGGTTATATATAAAGTCGCAAAACAAATATACATAATTATTTTAGAATTTTTTTCAGAATTTTTTGAATTTTTTTTACAATTAGTAACGGAAGTGTAGGGTTATAGATTGTCCAAAGGGCTATTTACTTTTTTCAATTGTTCGGTGGAAACATGCGTGTAAATTTGTGTTGTGTTTAGATTGGAGTGTCCTAAAAGTTCCTGAATGTTTCTAATATTTTCTCCGGCTTCGAGCAAATGTGTTGCATAAGAATGGCGCAATGAGTGCGGAGTTACGTCTTTTTCAATTCCGGCTTTCTTTGCTGCCTTTCTCACAATTCTTTGAACCGTATCGCTTGAAAGTTTTTTCCCATTTTTTTTGGAAAAAAGCCACGGAGTTTTAACTTTCTTTTTTTCAACATACTTTTTTGCAAGCACACTCCAATTTTTTGAAAGAATAATAATTCTATCCTTCGAACCTTTTCCAGATTTTACTTTTCCAATTCTTTCTTTGAAATTAATACTCTCATTCTGCATATTTACCGCTTCACTAACACGAACACCCGTCGAATAAATAAATTGTAATAGCAATCTGTTCCTGCCTTTTTTTGCTGCGTGCAATAAACCTCTAACCTCATCCTTTGTAAGAACTGTGGGAAGATACTTTGCTTTCTTTGGGGTTTGAATATCATCCACAATCGGGTTTTTCAAATACTTTTTAAAAAAAAATTTTAATGCGGCATGAACTAATGCAAGGGTTGCATTGCTTGCTCCTTTCTCTTTTTTCTTTGCAAGAAAACCAACTAAATCTCCTCTATCCATTTGAGCGGGGTCCTTTTTCACTAACGCTAACAAAGCGGAAACGTACATACAGTACATTTTAATCGTTCTCTCACTATAACCGGCAATAACGAGCTCCTGCTTGAAGCGCTCTAAGTGGTTTACTTCCATGAGAACAAATGCTTCTTTGATAAATAAAAGGGTTCACAGAGCAAAAAAGCTTTTAAAGACGAAATGCAAATAAATGTTTTATGTTGAAAAGGAAAAAAGAAGGAAAACCGCTTCCGGAAACCGCGGACATGAAAATCTGGCGTGAAGAATTTGATCAAATGAGTTCGGAAGATCATCACCGAGTTTTGAAAAACCTTGGGCTTGATGATGAAGATATTGATGATTTTGATGCGGATATTTCCGGCAAATCCGCGGAAGAAGCTGAAGAAGAAGTAGAAGAGAAAACCGAAGATAAAAATTCTAAAACTGAAAAAGGAAAAAAACCGGTTGTGAAAGGGAAGAAAAAATAGTTTTAGTATTAGAAATAATTTGTTAGAAAAATTTTATCTAGAAATCTTTGCAAAATGGAACAAACTCTTAGCTTGCCAGTACAAACTTAATGCAGCAACTCCTGAAATCCATCCAACAAAATAATAGTAAAATGCCGTTGTGCTGTTATTGCTGTTCAAATGGGTTGTGATTCCTTGCATCATACACCACATGAACAAAGAAGCAAGAATAACCCCAATACCAAAAAAGAACACTGCTTTTAGGAACATTTCCTGAACCTGGTTTTGCATGCTCTAAATGACGCAAAACTCGTATATAAACACATTAGGCTTAAATACTCCAAAATAGTATTTCACAATATGGCAAGACAAAGACCATCGAAGCGATCAATAAAAACTGAAGGGCACGTTAGCTTGGCCCGAGATACAGACGTAGCTTATACACGTACTTCGGATAATCGTAGATTGGAAGGATTAATCGTTCCTGGAACTAGAGTTGAAAAGTTTTTTGAAAAACCTTGGCTGGGTGACAGAAAAGAAATCTCTTCTTCTAGAGCCAACACAGAATATTTCAGACATCCAGGTGGGCACTTCAAGTACCCTACCAATAAAAAGAAGCTGGAATATGTGAAGGGCGGATCATCAGGTTCAACTCTAGAAACCCGCACTGAGATTAAAATACGTGGTGAAAGAGGCATCGAGAATGGAAAACCGTTTGATGAAAGAAAACCAACTAAGTCCAAGCCGCCTGCCGGCACAACAGAAAGAAGGCGCCCTAATAGTGATAGAAGAAACAGAAGCTCCTTATGGAAATCGAAATAAAGACTTGGCGATAACTAAAATATATTCTAATTAACTTTCATATTAACAAGCTTTATATCACGTTTTGGGGAAACAATA
>Ga0209542_10018035_pt1 | contig 11476 bp, 10 predicted proteins | sample RifCSPhighO2_01_FD_184028 | JGI IMG/M metagenome (GOLD analysis project Ga0209542, IMG submission 184028) | Soil microbial communities from Rifle, Colorado - Rifle CSP2_plank highO2_0.1 (SPAdes) (version 2) | ecosystem: Environmental > Terrestrial > Deep subsurface > Rock core/Sediment ...
ATCTAAACCTTTTGGCAAAACAGCGACTTTTACTTCCAACCCGCGCGTCAGCGCCAAACCCGCGCCGCGCAACGCGGCTTTGAAACCGGCTTCGTCTGGGTCAAAAACCAATAACAAACGATTAGAAAATCTTTTGAGTAAATTAATGTGCACATCGGTCAAAGCGGTGCCGGAAGAAGCGACGGCATTGGCGACACCGGCTTGATGAGACATTAGCAAATCCATTTGGCCTTCCACCAATACCGCAAAGTCGCGCCGGCGAATTTCTGCTTTGGCTTTATCCAAACCGTAAAGAATTCGCGACTTGGCAAAAAGCTCGGTCTCCGGACTATTCAGATATTTCGCGTCTTCCGGCTTACCTTTCAAAATCCGCCCGGAAAAACCGACAATCCTGCCGGCGCTATCGGCAATGGGAAAAATTATCCGCCCGCGGAACCTATCGTAATAATTACCGCCTGTTTCGCTTTTTTTAATTAAACCGGCTTTTTCTAAATCGCTTTCGGTGAACTTTTTATTTTTCAGATGGGTCAAAAGCGAACGCCATTCGTCGGGCGCGTAACCAAGTCGGAAAACCGCGCAAGTTTTTTCCGCCACACCGCGTTTTTGGAGATAATTTATCGCTTCATCATTTGATTTCAAATTGGTTTCAAAATAGCCGGTGGCTTCTTCCAAAATCTGGAAAATTTTTTCACGCTCTGTCTTGCCGTCAGAAAAACTCCCGCGATCATATTCTAATTTCACGCCAGCTCGGTCGGCTAAAAGTTTCAGCGCGCCCTTGAAATCCAAGCCTTCAAACTGCTCCACAAAAGAAAAAATATCACCCTTAGCGCCGCAACCGAAACAATAATAAGAGCCTCGGTCGGGCGAGACAAAAAACGAGGGTGTTTTTTCGTTATGAAAAGGGCAGCGAGCGCGCAAATTCTTGCCGGCTTTTTCCAGTTTCAAATAACCGCCAACCACTTCGGCAATTCCCAACCGCTCCTTAATTTTTTCCACCGAATCGGTCATATTATTTCGCCAAAAGATTAGTAATGATTTTTATCAGCTTATCTTTCTCTTCGGGTTCGCTGATGGCCGTTAGAAGCGCCAACGCGGTCAGAGCATTATCGTTAAATTGCCTGTAATTTTCCTTCATATTCGTTACCAAAAATATCTGCTGCTTCTCTTTTAGCTATTAATTCGCTTTTAACTTGCTGAATAATTTCAACGGCATCATTATAAGCCAAAACAAATTTTCCTCGGCCATTCTTTACCAAAATAACTTTTTCTTTATCATACTGCTCAAGCAAAGTCAGGGTCTTTGAATAACTAGCAAGCAAATTCAAAATTTCCTGCTCTTGCCCAATCAACAATTCATGCTTGGCTTTTTCCCGCAAAAATCCAATGGTGGTCTGCAATTCCTTGAATTTATCCTCCGCTTGCAAAAGCCGCTTTTCATTGATGGTGTAACCTTTGATAATATGCTCGCGCAATGTCTTGGTTGCCCATTTTCTGAAGTTGATAGCTCTCTTTGAATTAGTTCGATAGCCAACGGAAAGAATCACATCTAGATTGTAAAATCCAACCATATATTTTTTACCATCAGCGGCAGTATGTGCAAATTTTGCACATACTGAATTTTTATCCAACTCACCATCTCGAAAAACATTGCGAATATGCTTGGTCGTTACAGACCTCTCAACATCAAAGAGTTTGGTGATTTGCGCCTGCGTTGCCCAAACAGTATCGTGTGGAATATCCTTGCGAAATTCAATAGCCCCGCTTGGCGCTTGATAAATAACGATTTCTTTTTTAATTTTTTCCACCGAATCGGTCATAAATTTATTATTTAATTTTATCCCAAATGTGCGTGGTCATTCCATACCCAAAGCCACCATGGTGAATCTTGTCGGCGTTCGTCGTAACCAAGAATGGTAAGTCCAACATTTGCTGTGTGAAATTTCCGAATAATCCTATTACACTCCTCGCCAATAAGCTTATCATCAAAAATCACCCGGGCCATAATTATTCTCAAGAAAAAACCATGAGTAATAACCAAAATATTTTCTTCGGGTCTGTTCTTTAAATATTCCAGGGCTCCACCGGCTCTTTTTCTTAAGTCCTCAAAGTTTTCTTCATCGGACAATCTCGCATTCGGTTTAGTAAAATTTTCTATCAGAACTTTGTTTATTTCCAACGCTTCTGGACTCTCTTTGTGTAAACCAATCTGGACTTTCGGCCGGCGGCGTTCAATAAATAAATCAGAAATTTCTAACAGCTTATCTAATTTTTTATTTACGATTCTCGCTGTTTCCACAGCACGCTTCATAGAACTGGAAACGATAAAATCAATGGCAAATTTCTCGCACCGGCCGGCGATAAATTCCGCTTGCGCTCGGCCTTTTTCCGTCAACGGCGTATCGGCGTTTTGATAAACGCCGCTGGCATTGCCGTCACTTTCCCCGTGTCTTACTAAATAAATTTTTTTCATATAATAATTTTGGACCAATTAACATTCTCATATTCTTGAGAATATTGGAATGTTTAATCTCAATTACATATTTTCCTCTTTCCCCACTTCCTCATACTGCGGCGGAGCAATACCAACTCTCTTAAGTAATCGCGAATATTTTGTTTTCAGACGCCTTTCGCCAAGACCGGCAAGTTCCACAACAAAACGCCAATCGTCGCCGTAATCAAAAAGAAAAAGCATCTTGTCGCCGACGGCGCGCCAAACTTCGCCGATTTTGGTTTTTTCCACACTGCCGGCGCCAGTTTGTTCCACATCCGGTATGTCCGTAAGAAGTTCGTATTTCCGTTCAGAATCAAAACAAAGTCCGTCCGTGATTTTGCTGAAAAATCCAAAACAATGGTCGAAATCAAAATCATACGCATCAACAATCGCGCCTGCCAGTTTGTAGAGATTGGTATTTTCCAACACCTCAATCTCTCGCGCGATTTTCTTGTCTGAAAGCAATTTGGTTTTAAAAATAAAGGTTTTCATTTTTTTGTTTTGGATATTGGACAAAGGTTTAACTTTTGGGTTTTTCTATTTTATCTTTTCCATCTCCGATTTCCTTTGTCTGTTTTGACTTTTTTATTCTCATCTGTGCCTTTCCAATAGCATCGAGCGCTGGTAGTTCTTCCGGCATAGTGCCTCCAAGGTTAGCAATGGTGTGACGAACCTTTTGTCCAACATCATAGTGAGCTAGGTTTGCGTTTCCTTGTCCTCTGATATTTTCACGCTTGATTTTTGCGTCGGTCTGAGTCGCACGGAATAAGTTGGCCGCCAATTCTTCGCTATTCATATGATCAAGAATTCTCTGTGATTTTTTGAGTTTCTTTCTCGTATGAATATCTTGCATTGTGAGCCCGCCATACAAACCTTTGTATCCGGCATTTTGGAAAATCGCGTAACTTTCCACACCTGCCATAGAGGCAGTTTTCATCAAGCTCGTATTATGTTTCTTCATCTCCTCTCGCAGAAAAACTCGATTATGGTCCTCTATCAAATTGTCCGTCCTCTCTTGTCTCCGTGTCTGAATGGCAAAATAGGTTTGACCTTTAGCAACCACAACTTTGGTGGGGTCAGAGTTTTGGACAATCAAATAACAAGCATAGCGTGAAAGAAATATTGTTTCTATTGGTTTTTCCGCCCCAGACCCAATCTGAACCATTTCGTCGGCTTCAACGAAATGGTTGTGGATAACCTCGCCACTATTTTCACAGGCGGTTTTTGCTTTATTAACCGCGGTCAAAAAATTGCGATAATCGGTATATTCAAGAGCTTTGGCAAGCTCCCGTGATGACCAATATTCTTTGCTATTATTATCAATTCTTTTTATTGTTTCAAATGTATTTTCTTTCATAAATTAAATGGGGAGGGTTGATAAAGATTTAACTTTTTTTGTTTTGGACAAAGGTTTAATTTTGGGAGGTTTTTTCTTCACTTTTAAATTTTATTATAAAAAGCCACTCTACCTTTTGTAATCATCTTATATTTCCAGCCCAACTTTTCAAAGTATTCTTCTGCGGCCTCGCGCTTTAATTTAGTTGAAAACCAAAGCATAAGCGGCAGACCTTTTGTTTCGTGAATTTCTTTGTGCCCATCTTTGTATTCAACCAAAAAGTCCGGCAAATATTTATGGGGAAAACCGAAAACTTTGTATGGAATTTTCAAACCATGTTTTTTGGTCCATTGAACAACGGCGGGGTCGCGTTCAAGCTCAACCATATATTCTCGCTCAAGCGCAGAATCATAATTCTCGCTTCCTTGGGAACTCTTTTTTAGTTGTGTCAGCGTTCCTTTTTTACTAATCATTTTTTCTTAATAAATATTCCTTCAATAAGTTCTGGTCTTAAGAAAATATCACGAGTTTGGTCAATAATCGCCCACAATCGTCTAAGCAAAACTTCATCGTTTGAATCTCCCAATTCTGTGCCGCCAAGCAATCTTTTTCTGATATGATCTTTAATAATCTTTACCAGGATAACCTGTCGCTCATCAGGATTTCTATCGTATTCTAAAAGCGCATATCGCGCTATTGAATGAATTTGTTTCGTTAATTGTTCTTTCAATTCTCCAGCTGACCAATCTTCTGTTTTTGTTGCTCGCGCTATTTTCTCAATTTCAACCTCCGGTATATCTGACTTTTCAGAAGTAACATGTTCAGAATCAATATTCAAACTTTTAATTCTCTTCACATCTTGCACAATATCCATTCGGCTAAAATCATATTTGTAATCATCTAAATACTTCTGCCACTCATAAATTGGCTCAAGCACTTCGGGTGGATCTGGTGTTGGGTATTTGCTTAAGTCAAATAATTTTTCTTCCGCTTCTTCAAGTGTTTTTTCTCCCTCATCTATTTTCTCTACTTTTTTATCCTCTGGAATTTTTTCTGTGTCTATGATGACATTTGCTGGATCGAGGGCGTCTGGGTATTCTGTTGCTTTCAACTGTTCCCATAACCATTTATGTTTTAAAATAGGATGATCAATAATAAAAAGAGACTCCCATATTTCTATACTTTTACTCATACGCCTCAATCCTCTGCCGATAACTTGCGGACCATAAACCGAAAACTTTTGGCCATCAATTTCTTTGTAGCTAAATTTGCGGAAAAGCAAGATAACGGAAATATTGCGAACATCCCACCCCTCACGGAGCATCAAAACTGACACCACCGCATCCCATTTAGTTTGTGGATTCTTGTTTATATCTTGAGCTTCTTTTTTCAACTCGTCTTCAGCTTCGTTGTGTACTAAAAGAATATTATCGATTCCATACTTACCACCAATTTTTTCAAGTTCTCTCGCAATATTTTTTGCATCTTCAATCGAGAATGTGACCAAAAACAAAAGTGGTTTATATGGTTCGGGAGTCCGCATTTTTTGTTCTTTCAAAAGCTCGCAGGCAATGGCAATCTGTTGTCGCATTGGCTTCAAACTCGTTATATAGCGGCGAGCGGGTATCTTACGCTTCTCAATTTCCTCCCATGGCACTTCCTCGGCAGAAATTGTTTTTCCTGTCTCTAAATCCTCATAAGTCAGTTTTACTTTCTTAACATCCGGATGGAAAACAACCGGTCGTTTAATTATTTTATCAGTCATTGCCTGTGCGATATCATAAACAAAAATCATCTTACTGTCGGGATGCAGACCGTCTAATCTGTCTGGGGTTGCAGTTGTATCAACGCGAATAAATCGTTTCGGCTTAAGTTTCGCCATCAAATCGTTATATTGTTCCGCTTTTGTGTTATGTGCCTCATCATTAAAAATACAAAGTGAGTCAACATTGTCGCGAATCACTTTCCAATTATCGGTGCGTTCGTATATTTGATGGATATTGCCAAGAATGATCGTTCCGTTTCGTACCCCCGCAGAATTATTTTCTGGCTTCATTACATGCAAAGAAATTCTATTTTTTAAATGTTCGTTGGAATTTACGAAAAAAGGAAAAATATCGTAAATATATGTATCTGATGTTTGATCAAACTCATCAACTAATCGCCCGCGAACAATAGTATTTGGCGTGAGTATTAAAAATTTGTATTGGTCGTGCACAATCATCATATACGCTATCATTGCGCCGATGATGGTTGTCTTGCCACCGCCTGTTACGATGTTGGTCAATAAATCTTTCTCGCCAAGAATTTCAAACGAGTACACGCATCGCTCAATAGCTTCAAGCTGAACTTTTTGCCATTGCTTTTCGTTCCAAAGTTTTAGGTTTGGTTTGAAATTTTTAGAGCCAAGATGTTTTAGAAAATCAACGCCAACTTCGGATACGCCCTGATATCCTGACTTTCGCCATTCGTTGAAATTCTTCTCGTGTTGTTTGAAAAAGTAGCGCATATTTTTACCTGTTGATAACTTTTATTGTTATGTGTTATGATGATAGTGGATCGGGGTGTCCCCGGTCGGCACAGGGTCCCGTAAGGGACTTTTTGCTTTTATGGAAATACTTTCAATCCGTAACCGTCAAATTTACCTCGCCCGTCGCAATAAATTTTTGATTTAATAATGTCAAAAGGCGGATATGGTTCTGAAGGATTAAGAATGTGCCGTGCCAACGGATACGCGCACAAGTCGGCGATTTGTAGTCCGATAATGTTTTCTCTTTTTAGAAACGATTCAAATTTACCAACTCTCTTTTTCAATCTATCGGGCGTTACAAAATAAGTCCCGTTATCCAATATTTTGTTGTATTGATTAAGAAGCAGTTGGTCCTCCTTGCGTCCTCTTTTCTCTATTTGAATATCGGAAATAGATCCTGGTTTTTTATCCAGACAAAATATTAAACGCTCTATGATAAAGGATAGGGAAAGAGCGTATGGGTCTTTTGCCGCCCGCCCGTATTTTTTTATATGTTCTTCTTTATTAACACCGGAGCCGAAAATAACAAATTTTGCGTTGCCGATTATCTTATTTAGTTTTTCGTAAAATTTCTTTTTTACCTCTAAATCAAACAAAATTTGGAATGCGCCATCGCATTTTCTGATATCGCGGGAATGTAAAATAACATTGGTGGTTTTAAAAAATTCCTTTTTGAAATCATTTATTTCTTGCTCGGTCTTTTTCAATTCTGAATTTTCAAAGAGACATCCCGCCAGCAAAAACAACGGGAAGTTTTTATCTACTGAAGAAAGTCCGTGGTCACCTGTTTCATCTAAAAATAATTGGTATTTCATAAATTATTTTTCTTTTAGCACTTGTTCAATTTCTTCTAATTCTTTTTGAACTCCAACATGCAAGCCGTTCAAATAGTTACCCATAACTTCCACCGTTGATTCAATGTCGTCTAATGTTGAAAACTTTTTAACATTTTTCCCATCGTTATCTGTTCCTCTAATATGATTACGAAGTGTAGTATTGGCACCAGCTGCACTTTGAACATATTCTCGCCAACCCCTGACAATACCTAATAAAACTTTCAGCGCTTCAACCTTCTTTTCTTCTTCTTTGCGTTTTTTATATTGCCAAAAAGCAATGGCTATTGCGACTATAGCTGATATTATTGGGGGTAATATGATTTGTATCCAAAATTTATTATCCATAAAATCAAACTTGTTGTATTTTTATAATTTTCGATAATATCGTCTCTCCCGCCAAATTATCCTGCACTTTACAGGCGATGGTTATCTCTCCAGATTTTTCAAATGTGTGCATGGCTTTCAGAATCGCCTTAAATCGCTCACCTTTTTTCTTATCTGTCACTTTTTCGTGTGAGAGAATATAGTCCTTATCTGCCGCAAAGTGCCCTTCCTGATAATCAAAATCCCACTGGCAATTCACCAGCCAGCCGTCTTCGTTGGTTGAAATCGCGTCTATTGCCTCAAATTCATATTCAAGTTCGCCGGCTTTTTTCATCTTAATATCCCCGATAACCGGCGCTTTGGAAAAACGCAATATAAATTCGGCATCATTTACATCGGGATAGCGTTGCAAAACTCTTGCCCGAAACTCTTTTGAATCAAGCGGGATAAGAGCAAGTTTGAGTGGTAGTGTATGTTTTTCAATATATTTTTCAAGAATTTTTATGTATTCCACAATTTGCCTATCAAATCTCCAACCAATTATTTTCGCGCTAACCAGTTTATTCGGTTCAAGTCGCACCTTGAGCTCATCAAAAAACGCTTTCACCTCTTTGCCACTGATTGATTTTTTAGAGTCAGACGGTCCTACCAAAATTGGCTCGCTTTGGCCGGGCGGACGAAAGCCGTGAGCTGTGCCCTCGGCAGTATTTTTGCTTGCGCCATAACAAGTTAAAACAAAATCAACAAAGTCCTCCTGTGAAATGCTGGCAAATTTTTCCGTGGGATATACACCAAGATACGAGACCTCAATATTTGGCACTTTTTCTACAATATCTTCCGCTTGAATTTTTAATTGAAACGCTTCTTTTGAGAACAAATCTTTTTTAAGTGAAGTTTTTTGAAATTCCCCTATATTGCTTTTCACACCACTCATTTCCTCTCCAATTTTTACCAGCCGATCTAATGAAACAGAAACCGCTACTCGCGAAGAATCGCAACCAATAAAATTTCTTTTTAATTTTTGCGCTACTGCCAAAGTCGTGCCGCCACCACAAAAAAAGTCCGCTACAACATCGCCTTCATTAGAAGACGCTTTGATAATTCGCTCCAAAAGCGCTTCTGGTTTTTGGGTTGGATAACCAATTTTTTGTGAAGACATCCCAGTAATCACGTCGATATCAGACCACACATCTGTTAAAGCACTTCCCTCGCCCAGATAGATTTTCTTTTGATAACGCTTCCCATCGGGACCAGGAGTTGATGTAAAACGATATCTCCCTTTTTCGTCTTCATACTTATAGTGCCCCTTACTTCCTTCAGAATAATCGCCATAAATTGTGTTGAAATTATATTTGGTGGTTTTAGTATAAAATAGAATTATATCATGTTTTCTTTGGAAAATATTCGTTCGAGATTTATACAACGCTCCATAATTCCAAGCAATCTCATTCAAAAAATTATCATACCCGAAAATTTTATCCATTTCGGTTTTGATGTAATGGCTGGCGTGCCAGTCGCAGTGGACATAAATTGAGCCGGTTTTTTTAAGGACTCGACGCATTTCCCAAAGCCGGGCGTTGAGCCAGACAAGATAAGAATCAATCCCGCCTTCCCAGACATCATAAAAAGAACGCACTTCGTTCGTATCTCCCCAAATAACATTATAGTTTCTGCCAGAAAAAAATGGTGGGTCAATGTAGATAAGGTCAATTGATTCTGTTGGAAGTGTTCGCAACACTTCAAGGTTATCGCCCAAAATAAGCTGGTTTGCCGGCGCTTTCGGATTGTTGAAAATTACCGTGTCGCCGTGATTTTTCGGATGAAGCCGCGGCAAATGAATCCACGGGAAAATATGGTCGTACCCCTTGCCGTCTTTCCAGCCCATCGGAGGGTGCGTAGGATCGGGCAGATTGCTTGTCTTTCTCCGAATCTTATCTGCCGCAGACAAAACCTTTTTCTGTTGGGGCAAAACCTGCTCCGTGGATTCCTTTTGAATTTTCTGTAAATCCTGATGACTCATATCCAAATCCTACCACTTTTTAGTGGGTTTTGAAACCCTTAACAAATTTCATTTCTTTATTCTACCCTATTTATTATCCCCACTTAAACTTTTAATATCAATTTTATTTGGCTCGTTCCGCTTCGGTTTTTGCCCGATCAATCATAAATTTAACCGCCTCACTCATATTTATTTCTTGGAGTTCAATGTTGGAATGTTTTTTATGAAAGACCCTATATATTTCATCGGCAAACGCCTGCCCCACTATCGGCACATTATCAAAATCAAAGAGAATTATCTTGAATTTTTCCAACCCATATAAAATGCGCCGCGCTTGGGAACGAGAAATGTGGACACCACCTGCTGTGTATAATTTGACACGGATTTCGGTCTTATCAAATCCATAAGCGCCCCGTTCTTTTATATTTGTATATTTTTTAAACACCTCGCTCAAGTGTTTTTGTGAGTCAATATTAATTCTGAATATCACCCGTGTCCCTATTTTGCTTTTAACTTGCCTAGTAGAAATATCTCCTGTCTTGTTGTTTACGGTCATTTGAGTGCCAAAACTATCCAAAATAAATACATCTCCGGATTTTGAAGTGAAAAAGATTCCCTCGCCAGAATGGGACTTGGGCATAGTCGTGGTCTTTCCTTTAAGTAGATCTTGAATGGCTTCCAATTCTGATTTCAATTTTCTCTTCTTCATTACGCTTCTAAATACACCAATTCCCGAATCGCTAACAATAAATAACAATTCATTATTAATTGCCGACACTTCAACAAAAATATTTTCCGACTGGGAGTGTTCAATCGCATTATTCAACATTTCTGAAAAAGCGAAAGTAAAAATATTTTGAATATGTTCTTTGAATCCGAAAAATTGGGGAAATTTCTTTTCTATTTCAAGAATAACATTGTGTTCTTCTAATCCGTCATTTTTGAACCGCTTAAAATACTTAGTTGGTAAAATTTCCGAATGATTTTTCGCATATTCCGGCAAAACATAAAAAGCATTCTTTGTTGAACCAATTCTTAAAAGTTCTTTGGAATTTACAAGTTGAACAATGAGGGCGTTAACATACTGCCTAGACACGCCAAAATCACCGGTAAAATCTTTGGTAAAGATTTTACCTTTTAACCTTGCCATTCCTAGTATTTTTTCCTTTGTAATCATAGGCAAGTCAATTGTAAACCAATCTATATTCAATTGTCAAGTGATTGTAAACCTACACCCCCACCTCCACTTCTGGGTCAATTTTTTCGGTAGCGTGAAGGGCTTCAATCATTTTGGCTTTGGGACTGCCTTTGAAACCGGTGCCAGCTGGAATCAGTCGGCCAATAATGACATTTTCTTTGAGACCGGCAAGCGTATCTCTGTTGCCGCGAATAGCGGTATTGATTAGCACCCGAGTAGTGTGTTGGAAAGAGGCGGCCGAAAGAAAACTCTTGCGCGACAAAGATACCTCGGTAATGCCCATAATCACCGGCTCGGCTTTAGCTTCCTCGCCTTTCTTTTCTTTAACCGCATCATTGGCTTCTTCCAAATCACCAGCGCTAACAATATCGCCAATTGAATAATCGGTGTCGCCTTCTTCTTTAATTCGCCGACGCGAAAACATCTGCCTGACGATTACTTCAATATGTTTGCGAGATACCGTTTCACCTTGCAATTCATAAAGTTTGCTGACTTCACTGATAATATAGTTCTGAGTTTTCTCCTTGCCGGCATATTTGAATAATTCTTCCAAGTCAGCCGAGCCATCGGTCAAAATTTGACCTTTCTCCACGCTCTCTCCGACTTTCACCAAAGACATTCTCTTGAAATGAATCGTGTATTCAATCGGGTCGCGTTTCTTGCTTGCCGATTTTTCACCGACATCCGGCAAAACAACAATAATTTTTTCTTTGTCCACCGTTCTAATTTCTGAAACCATACCGGCGGAGTTGGAAACCACCG
>Ga0209542_10018036_pt1 | contig 11476 bp, 10 predicted proteins | sample RifCSPhighO2_01_FD_184028 | JGI IMG/M metagenome (GOLD analysis project Ga0209542, IMG submission 184028) | Soil microbial communities from Rifle, Colorado - Rifle CSP2_plank highO2_0.1 (SPAdes) (version 2) | ecosystem: Environmental > Terrestrial > Deep subsurface > Rock core/Sediment ...
CGGCAAATAACGCCGCCGGCCGAATAAAGTGGCCGCAAAACCATTTTTATAGGCCTCGTCTTTCAACTTTTCAATATATCGGGCAATACCCGAGAAATCCTTAAGATATTCATCAATAAATTGTTCAGCCTTTTCCCTGCTGATTTTAGCGGCTTCGGCAAAACTTTGACTGCCCATGCCGTAAATAATTCCAAAATTTAATTCTTTGGCGGCAAAACGCATCTCCGGCGTCACTTTGTTTATAGGCACATTATTGACCTCCGCCGCCGTAAATTTATGAATATCCAATCCCTGCGCGAAAGCTGCAATCATTTTTTTATCATTAGCCAAAGCGGCGATAATCCTCAAATGAATTTGCGAATAATCGACCGAGATAAATTTAAAACCGGATTCAGCTATAAATGTTTTTCTGATTTTATCGCCCCAATCGCCCCGGGCCGGGATATTTTGCAGATTAGGGTCCTGGCTGGAAAGACGACCCGTTGCCGTCCCGGTTTGGTTGAATGTTGTATGAATGCGGTTGTTTTTGTCGGTCAAATCAACTAAGGCGTCGGAGTAAGTGGATTTTAACTTTGCCAGTTCGCGATATCTTAAAATATAATCAATGATTTTATGATGAGTCCTAAGTTTTTCAAGTTCGCCGGCTCCGGTTGAAGGCGCGCCGCCGGGTGTTTTTTTAATTCGCCCGCCCTTTCGGGCGCCGGGAATTTTTAACTTTACAAAAAGGATTTTCGCGAGCTGCCGCGGCGAATTAATATTAAATTTTTCACCGGCCAATTCGTATATTGCTTTTTCTAAATCTTTCAACTTATTCCCCAATCGCCCGCTTATTTCTTCAAGCTTTTCGCTGTCTAATTTAATCCCGATTGCCTCCATTTTTGAAAGAACTGGGATCAGAGGTATTTCAATTTCTTTAAAAACTCCTTCGGTTTTGGTTGCGGTAAGCCGCGCCGACAGTATTGACTTCAATTCTTTTAAAATACCGGCTTCAAAAACCAAAGAATGTTCGGGATTGGCGGGCAAAGTTTCCCCAAATTCTCTTATGATAAGTTTGCCAATCTCATAACCGCGCTCGCCCGGATTTAAAACGTAAGCGGCCAGCGTCACGTCAAATTCCAAACCCTTCAAATCAATGTTCTCCCTTAAAAACGCTTTAATTAAAAACTTAAAATCATAGCTGGTTTTTTTTATTTTTTCATCGGAAATAATTTCGGCAATATTTAAAAAATTATTTTCTAAAAGATAGATATCCTTGCCGTCGCCAATTGCCAGCGATCCCAAACCGCCGCCGTCTTTAAGCCGATAGGACAGATAAACTTCTTTAGCCTCTTTCAGCTTTTTGTTTAACCCCCCCCAACTTAAATCCCGCGGGATTCTTTGACATTCAATTTTGGCGGCGGCTTTAACCGGCATTATTAAAACTCCCTGCCCACCCGCGCTGGTAAGCCCGCCGGCCGAGTTTAATCTTTCAATTAATCTCACAAAACCCAAATCTTTTAAAACTTTAATAAGTTCATCTTTGTTGAACTCCCCAAATTCACTCTCTTTTAGAGAAAACTTAATCGGAACGTTTTGACGTAAAGTAACCAGTTTTTTTGAAAGAAAGGCCAATTCTTGGCCGGCTTTTAATTTCTCCATTAGAGAATCACTCAGACCGGTAATTTTTCCTCTTTCTATAGCCTCATAAAGTTTCTCTAATGTTTTATAGCGATTCAGCAAATTAATAGCCGTTTTTTCGCCAATACCTTTAACGCCGGGAATATTATCTGAAGGATCTCCCTTAAGCCCTTTAAAATCATTTAGTTGGCCGGGTTTTAAGCCCTCAAAACGCTCTTCAACTTTCTTTTCATCATAAATAATTGGGTCGCTCAGGCCTCGCTTTGGCGTGTAAACTTTTACCTTGCCTAGTCGCGCCGGCGGGCCGCTGACAAGCTGAAGCGTATCCAGATCGCCCGTAAGAATTAAAACTTCAATATCCCTGCCTGCAAGTTTTTTGCTGATAGTCCCGATAATATCATCGGCTTCGTAACCGATTTTTTCATAAATCGGGATTTTAAATGCCCCAAGAATTTCTCTTACTCTCGGAATTTGAGTATATAAATCGGGCGGCGCTTCCGGCCGCGTAGCTTTGTATTCTTTATATTCCTTATGGCGGAATGTCGGTTCGGGCAAATCAAAAGCGGCCGCTACATAATCGGGTTTAAATTCGTTAATAACCTTAATTAGAATTGAAGCAAAACCAAAAACCGCATTGATCAATTCGCCGCTTTTGGTCGTCAGCGGCGGCAGAGCATGGTAGGCCCGATGAATTAAAGCGTAAGCGTCAATTAAAATAAATTTCTTCATGAAACATGAAAAATAATTTTTCGTATATTATCTCCAATATTTATGAAATCCATCTTTAAAACACTCCGCGGAAGGATTTTTTCAATCCTATCGGCCCATTCAATGACAATCAGATTTTGCGGATTTTTGATCAGATCCTTAAATCCTAATTCCAAAAGCTCTTCCGGACCTTTCAGCCGATAAGCGTCAATGTGATAAAAATTTTTATAATTCTTTAACGCCAGCGAAAAATCTTTTTGAATGACAAAGGTCGGGCTTAAAATGTTTTCTTTAATTTTAAGTCCCTGAGCCAGGCCTTGAATAAAAGAGGTCTTCCCAGAACCCAAATCGCCCTTCAAGGCGACAACAAAGGCTTTTTTTGAAAGCGGCCATCTCCCCAATATTTGGCCTAAAGCCATGCCGGATTTTTTAGTTTCTTCAAAAGACTTGGTAATAATTTCTACAACCTGCATTATCTCCATCGTAGCAAATAAACAAAAAATTAAAAAGTGTCATTATAAAACCGATCGGTTTTATAATGACACTTTATAGGTGGATTATGATAACATCATAATAAATAAACATCATATGAACATCTTATCAACAGAAAAATTTGACTCCGCAACTTCAATGGCGATATGTTTAACCATTAACTCTGGGTGGGGACAAAAATACTTGTAAATTAACGAAGTAAATTAGACAATTAATATAAAGTGAAAAATTATGAACAAAGAAAACATAATTTTGAAAATTGTAGGTAGGGACGAGCCATTCGCCGGAGGCGAATGAGACTAAGCAATTTTCAAAATTATGTTTTCTTTGTTTAAGCGTCTAAATATAACATTTATGGCTTTTAAAGAAGAACAAAAAGAAAAAGAGTTTTTAATCAAGGTCTGGCGCGAGGAAGAAGAAAACCGGGCAAAACTTTTAGCAGAAAAAACTGGTTTCCCCTATCTTAATTTGGCTTTTATACCAATTGAAAGCGATGCCTTAAAATTAATACCAAAAGAAAAAACTGAAAAAACTAAAGCCGCCATCATTAACCGCGAAGTTCAAACTCTGTGCCTGGCGGTTTTAAACCCGGATGATAAAGAAACTCAATCATTAATCGCCGAACTCCAAAAATCAGGCTATGTGATAAAAATATTTATTGTTTCAAAAAGCAGTTTGGGAAAAGCGCTTTCCCATTACACCTCTCTTAAAGAAACAAAAAACATAACCGGACAAGTTGAAATCTCAAATGAGGTTTTAACAAACCTTCAAAAAGAAATATCCGATGTCAAAGCTCTGCGGCAAATCCTGGAAAATTTATTTAAAGAAAAAGCATCACAAATAGTTGAAGCCATTTTAGCCGGCGCTTTCATCCTTAAAGCTTCCGACATTCATTTTGAACCGGAAAAAGAAAAAGTCCGTGTCCGGTCGCGCCTTGACGGGGTCCTGGAAGACATAGCCAATGTCCCTCCGTCAATTTATTCTTTAGTGCTTAACAGAATTAAATTGCTGTCAGGACTAAAACTAAATATCCATGAAAAAGCCCAGGACGGGAGATTTAGTATTTTCAGCAGCAACGACGCTATTGAAATAAGGACGTCGGTGTTGCCCGGCGCTTACGGCGAAAATATTGTGATGAGAATTCTGGACCCGCGCGTTATCAAAATTAAACTGGAAGATTTAGGAATAAGAAAAGATGACCTGGAAATTATTAATCAACAGATTCAAAAACCGAATGGTATAATTCTTACCACCGGGCCGACTGGTTCGGGAAAAACCACCACTCTTTACGCCTTTATCAAAAAAATTCTTACTCCCGACATTAAAATTATTACTATTGAAGACCCTATTGAGTATCACATTGAGGGAATATCTCAAACCCAAGTTGAACCGGATAAGGGCTACACTTTTGAAAATGGTTTGAGATCAATCGTCCGCCAGGACCCTGACGTTATCCTGGTGGGAGAAATCAGAGATTATGAGACGGCGGAAATCGCCATGCACGCCGCCTTAACCGGCCACCTTGTTTTTTCAACTCTCCACACCAATGATGCCGTGGGGGCTCTCCCGCGCTTAATCGATTTGGGTATTAAGCCGCCGGTCATGGCGCCGGCCATTAATCTCCTGATAGCTCAACGGCTTTTGCGAAAGATCTGCCAAAAATGCGCTAAAAAAAGATCAATAATTAAAAAAGAGCTCCAAAATTTCAAAAAAATATTAAATAATCTGCCGCCAAGAGTTAAATTGGAAAAAGAATTAAACGAAAAAATCCAAATATCGGAAACTCAAGGCTGTAAAGATTGTCACAACGGCTATTCCGGCCGAATCGCCGTACTGGAACTTTTTGAAGTTAATGACGCCATGGAAGATTTAATCTTGAACTCGCCAACAGAAACTCAAATTAAAACTGTCGCCACTAAAGCGGGGTTTGTAACTATGGCGCAGGATGCAGTTATAAAAATTATAAACGGCGTCACCACTATTGAAGAAGCGGAAAGAATATTGGGGTCAATCCGAGCAAGCGAGGATTGACGGGCTGACTAAAGTCAGCCCAGGGGAGTACATTGCAAGCGAGGATTGACGGGCTGACTAAAGTCAGCCCAGGGGAGTACATTAGAATTGCTCTTAATAATCTCGAGACAATAGTCCTTCAAGCAAGCTTGAAGGGATAGGGACAATTTGTGAAACGGCCCAGTCAAAACCAGGCCGCCCAAGCAAGTAAAACCCCCGAAAAGGCCGAGTAAGTGAATAATAGACCTTTATTGCCTCGAGGTTATTAAAAGCAACCTCTATTAAATTTATCTAAATTATACTAAAAAAAGATAACTTTGTCAAATGGACAACTTAAACGCCATTAATCAAAAATTCAAACCCGAAGATAAAACGCTTGACCAGGCCTTAAGGCCGCATAGCTGGAATGAGTATATTGGCCAGGAAAAAATTAAAACCAGCTTAAAAATCCTGTTAGAGGCCGCTAAAAAGCGCTCGGAATCAATTGACCACTTGCTTTTATACGGTCCGGCCGGCTTGGGGAAAACCACCCTGGCTTACCTTATGGCAAAAGAAATGAATGCCAATATCAGAATCATTTCCGGGCCGGCAATTGAAAAAGTCGGCGATTTGGCCTCTATTTTAACAAATCTTAATAACGGAGACGTTCTTTTTATTGACGAGGTCCACCGGCTGAATAAAACAGTTGAAGAAATACTTTATCCGGCAATGGAAAGTCGGATGCTTCATATTATTATAGGCAAGGGCCCTTCGGCCAGGACCCTGCAGCTTGATTTGCCGCCGTTTTCCTTAATTGCGGCGACCACCCGCGTTGGTTTATTATCAAACCCGCTTCGTTCTAGATTTGGCGCCACTTTCCGGTTGGATTTTTATAATATAGAAGATATTGAGAATATTTTAAAAAGATCGGCCAAACTTATGAATCTTTCCGCCGAGCCCGAGGCCTTAAAACAAATTGCCGTTTCGTCAAGATATACCCCTCGCGTTGCCAATCGTCTGTTAAAAAGAGTGCGCGATTACGCGGAAGTTGAGGGGCAAGGAATAGTCAATCAAGATGCCACTAAAAAAGCCTTAGCGCTTTTGGAGGTTGACCATTTGGGGCTTGAATCAACCGACCGGCGTTTAATTGAGGCGATTATTAAAAAATTCCATGGCGGCCCGGTCGGCCTTCAGGCCTTGGCCGCGGCCACCTCCGAAGAATTAGACACCATAGAAGACATTTACGAGCCCTATCTTCTTCAAATCGGTTTTCTTCAGCGCACCGCCCGCGGCCGCATTGCCACTCGCCTCGCCTACGAACACTTGGGCTTAAAGCCGCCGGCCGAAAACCAGAATTTGCTTTGATTTATTGCCTGTTGATAACTCTTTTTGAATAACCCTTTACAAGTATTTTGAATTGGTGTTATAGTAAAATTACAAAAACCTGTATTCTGAACTGTCACCGGACGGTGGCGTGGCTGGGACACCCAGCATAGGAACGTGGTTGGGAATAACCCCTTACGGGGCTATTTTTTATTATTTAAATTGCCACTCGTCTTCGATGCGTTTTTTAATGATGCTTTTATAAACAGGATGATCTTTTTTAGATATGTCGTAAGAACGCCTTACGCTGCCGGCAACCATATCGGCCATTTGTATAAGTACATTACTGCCCGAATTAACTATTTTACAATTTTTAATTATGTGTTTGTGCTCTGAGTTTAATTCTCGTCTCAAATAACCCAAAAAACTCTTTCTGAAAATCCTGTCTCCACTTCCATCAATTTTAATTTTGGCACCAGAAACAGTTTTGTCGCTATACTTTAAGACCGTTTTAATCGCATAAGCATAAAAAGAGTTTTTATTGCCGCGCAATTCTTCACTTCTAATAAGTGATTTGTCAATGACCAAACTTCTAACTCTAAATCTAAAATGATTAACTGTTTGAAGAAACTCTTTACGAACATTATTCGATGATTTATAGAACTTAAACTCCATATTGTCAGGGAAACTTAAAGTTCTTTTTAAATCTTTAATCGCAACAGCAGTTTTTTCGGCTTCCAATTCATCGTCAAAAATAACCAAAGAAATGACAAAAAATTTAGTTGACCCTTTATTAAATTTGAATCCTGGATCTCCAGAATCATCAATAAAAACTAACATAATTTTTACATCCTACCAAGAAAACAACATCCTCACAAACTTGAGAATGTAAGGATATTGTTGTAAGTTTCTAATAGCATAAATTTACTGCGCCTAATTTTTTGTTGGCCAATATTCAAATAGTTCGCCACATTCATTACATTCGCATTGATAAAAAACATTAGTAAGTTTTGGATATTCTTGCGATCCGATCGGCCTAATTATTGCATCTCCACCTTCAATTTTACTAATTTTGTTGATGCTAGAACTTTTACACTTTGGACAAACCTCTGCGTTTGTTTTTTTCATAAATTTATTTTTTAATTAATTCTTAAATTTTTTAACAAAATAGGCCGGAGGGACCCGGCTTAAACAACTACTAAATGATAGTTTTTATTAAACAGGGATTCTATCCCGTCGTTAGTTAAAATGTAGCATGTTTTCTTGTAAAAATCAAGGACTTAAATACTAGGGCTGTGGATAACTGCTCGGGTTTTGCTCGGGTATGTATGATATAATACTTATATGCTTACCCCTCGACAAAAACAACTTAAAGATTTTGTTGATAAAACCATATCTAGAAAAGGGGTGGCCCCGACGGAACGCGAAATTGCCCGCCGATTTCGTATTTCTCCATCAACGGCACACGAACACTTAGTGACTTTACAAAATAAAGGATATTTGGAAAAAACTCCCGGCCAGGCGCGAGGAATTGAAATATCAAAATCAGAAAAATTAGTAAGCATTCCCCTGCTCGGCACTATTGCTGCTGGCGAACCAATTGAAGCAGTAATGAATCCAGAAAGTATTGCTGTTCCAAAGAGTAAAATCCCATCTTCCTCAAAAGTTTACGCTCTTCGCGTAGTCGGTGATAGTATGGTTGATGAAAATATCAATGATGGCGACACAATTTTAGTAAAACAACAAAACGCCGCCGAAAATGGTCAAAAGGTGGTGGCGCTTATTAACAATAATGAAGCAACTTTAAAGAAATTTTATAAAGAACGCGGCCACATAAGATTACAGCCAGCTAATAAAAATATGACACCGATATTAATAAACGCCGAGACGGACTTAGCAATACAGGGCGCTGTTATTGATGTTATAAAAAATAATCCTTTTTCACCTACCGTAGTATTCCCATCTCAAAAAGAAGATATAAAAAAATATAACAAATTACCCTTGAATCAAATTATTTGTGGAGACGCTCTAGAAAAATTAAAAAAAATTCCTGACGAAAGTTGCGATATTATTATTATCGACCCGCCATATAATATTGGAAAAGATTTTGGTAATAATATAGATAAACGAGAACTAAGCGAATATATTACTTGGTGTAAAGAATGGATAAATGAATCTATTCGCGCACTAAAGCCAACCGGGACTATGTTTATTTATGGCTTTAGTGAAACTTTGGCTCACCTTTCAGGTGAAATCCCAATCAATAAAAGATGGCTCATTTGGCATTATACAAACAAAAACGTAGCCTCATTAAATTTCTGGCAAAGAAGCTATGAAGCAATTATATGCGCATGGAAAAATAAACCGATTTTTAATAGAGATGAAGTAAGAGAACCGTATACAGAAGGATTTTTGAATGGAGCTGCTGGAAAAGTAAGAAAAGGGACGATGGGGCGCTTTAGTAAGAATGGACTAGAAACGGTTTATAAAGCACATGAGAACGGCGCGCTGCCAAGAGATGTTATAAAGATTCCCGCCTTAGCTGGAGGAGCTGGAATGATTGAAAGATGGTTTTTATGTAAAACTTGTGATGATGTTTTCGAACCGCGACAATTACAAAAACACGAAGGACACAAAATAATGAAACACCCCACACAAAAACCTTTAGAACTAACGCGAAGATTGCTCAAATCGTCAATGCCTAAAGATGGAATTGTATTAGTGCCTTTTGCTGGTAGTGGTTCAGAATGTGTATCAGCAAAACAATTGGGACTTTCCTATATTGGATTTGAATTAAATCCCGACTATGTAAAACTTGCTAAAAAATGGCTCGCAAACGCCACCAGATATAAGAGTCGTCTATTTTAATGTCTCGTCTATCTCCTTCTTTTTATTTTCAAAAGCTTGGCGAGTAAAAATTACAAATCCATTTGGCAATCTTTTTAACTCCATATTTCTGATAAATCTTAAATAAGGCAGTTTATACTCGCCATTTTGTTTTTTAGGATTTTTAAAATAATCCTCGCTCGGAACTTCGTACTTAATATCGATAAACTGTCCTTTAATTTTATTTTTAGATTTCTTTTCTTGTCGAACTTCTCTACTAAAAGAAGCTTTTTTTACCTGATAATTTAATATCCTGCCATGATAATCAACCTGAAAATCTGCTCCCTCATGGTCTAGCTCTGTCGACATAGAAACGCTACCTTCTCCAAAAACTGAATCGGCAACATAGCCCGCGTGAATCTGGGTTATAATACTCGCCCACGTGCGATAAATTCTTGCTGGCAATCCCCTATAGAAACAGTTTTTGCACATTGTTATTTTCTTTCTAAAATTTTCAATTTCTTTTTTGTAGGTTTTTAGATACTCTTTATAAAAATTTTCGTAATTTAAAAATTGCTTTTTATCCCAATAGACTTTATAAAGCAAGGAAATCGCCTGAATTTCTTTAGGCATATCCATTTCAACAATTTTAATAGGCCTAAATGTCTCACGATAGGTATCCAAATTTACTGATTTTAAAAATTGTTCAAATTTATCAACTAAAAGCATACTTTAGTAAAATACAATTTCAGTCGTTATCATTCCATGATTCCTATTATTTTTCAACCAAAACAGTTCTTGACATAACAAATAAAATTATTGAGAATAATCAGTATTATGAGCGGACATAGCAAATGGTCAACAATTAAACATAAGAAAGCGCTTACCGACGCTAAAAGGGCAAAGGTTTTTTCCAAAATCACGTCGCTTATTTCCATCGCCGCCAGAAAAGGCGGCGACCCCGACAAAAATCCGTCACTTCGGACCGCGATTGAAAAAGCCCGCGAAGTTAATGTCCCAAAGGAAAATATTGAGCGCGCCATTAAAAGAGGTACCGGCGAAATTGCCGGCGCCGTTCTTGAAGAAGTCGCCTACGGCGCCTTCGGTCCCGGCGACGCGGCGATTTTAATAGTGGCTATCACTGACAACAAAAACAGAACCCTGGCTGAAATTAAAAAAATATTACAGGAACGCAACGCTAAATTTGCCGAGTTAAATTCAATTCAATGGATGTTTCATCGCAAAGGAGCCGATTGGGTTCCAAATAATCCAACAAAAATAGAGAGTGAGACTATAAAAAAAGAGCTTGAAGCGCTCTATGAAGCCTTAGACGAGCAACAAGACGTAAACGAAATTTATGATAATACTGGGGATTGACCCGGGCACAGCCCGAGTTGGCTACGCGGTAATTGAAAAAAGAAACAACGACAATCTGAATTTACTGACCTGCGGCTGCCTGGAGTCTAAAAATAAAGAGCAAAAAGATCGCTTAAAAGAAATCTCTGATTTCATTTCGGGTTTAATTTTTAAATATCGTCCGGAAACCCTGGCAATTGAAAAATTGTTCTTTACAAAAAACGTCAAAACAGCCATGGCCGTTGCCGAAGCCAGAGGAGTTATTATAAATTCGGCGAGCTCTTTAAATTTAAACATCCGTGAATTTACTCCGCTTGAAATTAAAGTTGCCGTCACGAACTATGGCAGGGCGGGGAAAGAACAAGTTAAAAAAATGGTTTGCCGCATTCTAAAACTTGAAAAAATGCCCAAAATAGACGACGCCAGCGACGCTCTTGCCATCGCCCTTACGGCTTGTTATACTAACCCCAAATTTACCATTAAACGATAAAATATGGCCGTAAAACGTCATTTAAACGAGGAAAATAGTTTTGAAGAAACGGGCGAATTGAAAGACCCGGAAATTCCGGAAATGGGAGAGGAGGAAGAAATTTTAACGCCGAAAAACCCGGAGGAAATGGAATTTGACGACGCCGAATTAGTGGAGCCAACGGAAGAGGAATAAAATAACCCCGCAATTGCGGGGTTATTTTATTTCAATTTTTACAAATTTTTACAAAACGCCTTTTACCAACCTGAACCACCATTCCCGGACGCGCATCAATCTCCGCTTTGAAATCGCTCGTTGTTTTACCATCCACTTTTACCGCTTTGCCAATAACCAGGCGGCGGGCCTCACTCCTGGACGGCGCCAAATGCAACTGAATTAATAATTCAACAATGTTGCACTTCTTTATAGTGATGGCGACTTCCTGAATGTTTTCCGGCAACTCGTGTTTTCTAAAAACTTTATTAAACTCTTTTTCTGCCATCTCGGCTTTTTTATCTCCATGATACATTTTTACAATTTCGTAAGATAATTTAATTTTTGCGTCTCTTGGATTTAATTCCCCGGATTTTAAATCCGCTTCTATAATATCAATTTCCGAGTCGCTAATTACCGTAAGAGCTCTGAAGTATTTAATAATCAAAAAATCGGGAATGGACATGATTTTACCAAACATTA
>Ga0209542_10018039_pt1 | contig 11474 bp, 6 predicted proteins | sample RifCSPhighO2_01_FD_184028 | JGI IMG/M metagenome (GOLD analysis project Ga0209542, IMG submission 184028) | Soil microbial communities from Rifle, Colorado - Rifle CSP2_plank highO2_0.1 (SPAdes) (version 2) | ecosystem: Environmental > Terrestrial > Deep subsurface > Rock core/Sediment ...
ACAGGCGCAAAAAAGGCCCGCGTCCCACGTCGCGTTCAAGGAATCCGCGCAGAGCCACCTGGTGCTCGGCGTGCGGGGCATAGGCGTCCACGACAAGCGCCGCCACGCGGTTCAGGTGCTTGCCAATATTCTTGGCGGAGGCATGAGCTCGCGGCTTTTCCACCGTGTGCGCGATGAGCTCGGCGCGGCATATTATATTTCGGCGCACGCGGAATTTCTGGCAGACCACGGGCAATTTACGGTTTCCTCCGGCGTGGACCACACGAAAATTGAGATCGTCGTGCGGGCAATCTTGGAAGAATTGCGGCGTGCGCGGGAAACGCAGGTCCCTGCGGAAGAACTCGCCAAAGCGAAAGACCATTTGGTAGGCACTTTTATTCTCGGTATGGAAACGTCCGACCAGCTGGCGAGCTATTACGGCGGGCAGGAAATCCTCGCCCGTTCGCTCGTGGCGCCCGCGGAACTTATCAAAAAACTGCGCGCCGTAACGGCGGAAGAGGTGCAATCGGTGGCGAAACAGCTCTTTATCAATAAGCACTTAAACCTTGCCGTCATCGGTCCATATAAGAACAAGGAGATGTTCGGGAGAATACTCCATTTGTGAAACCGAGCGGTTTATCGCCAGGGCTTCTTAGGGGATAGGATTTCGCAGAAAGGAACCCCGCACCGGCGGCGTAGCTCGGATTTGCGCGCCGCCCCGCTTCGTTGTAATCTTCTCCTATATGGAGCGGAGGATATACGAAATTTCATGGGTAAGTTTATGGCGCGTGCTGTTTTTCGTTGCGTTCGCTTCGGTGATGTATCTCGGCCTCCGCATCCTTATCGCGCTCTTTCTCGCGGTCGTCATCTCTTCCGGGCTTGAATTTATCGTGAATTTTTTTGAACGGCGGGGCATCCCGAGGCCCTTGAGCGTCATTCTCATTTTCCTTTTCGCCGCGCTCGCGGTCATCCTCACGGTCTACGCGGTTATTCCGCGCATGCTGGTTGAAGTGAACTCCGTGTTTTCCGGCATTGCAAAATCTACCCCTGCGACGTGGTGGGGGCCACTTGTTTCCATCCGCGCGACCGAATCCTTCAATTCCGTCATCACTACGATTTCCAACAGGTTTTTTGCGAGCACCTCGTCTCCTTTTGACACGTTCTCACAGGTGCTTGGCGGATTCGCGCTCGCCGTGTCGGTTATCGCAAGCGCCTTCTACCTCTCGCTTTCCAGGGACGGAGTTGAGCGTTTTATCTGCGCGGTTTTCCCCCTTGATTATCAGGAGAACGCCCTTCGCATCTATACGCGCGCGATCGCGCGCATCGGCAGATGGTTCCGCACGCAGATACTTTTAAGCTTGATTATGGGCGCGCTGGTGCTTGTCGCGCTGTTGATTCTCGGCGTGAAATACGCATTCCTTATCGCGCTTCTGACCGCGTTCTTTGAGATTGTTCCCTATGTGGGCCCGATCGTTTCGGGCTCCATCGCGGTGCTCGCCGCGCTTCTCACCTCGCCCTCGCTTGCGCTCTACACGCTCATTGTGTTTTTGGTGATCCATCAGATAGAGAACCACATTCTCGTGCCGCTTCTTCTAGGGCGGAATATCGGGCTCCATCCCGTCATCGTCATCATCGCGCTTCTTATCGGCCTTGAAGTGGGCGGATTTTTGGGCGTGCTCATTTCCGTTCCGGCGGCGGTAGTCATACAGGAAATTGCGGAAGGATGGGCGGCAGGCCGGCGCGCTCCCACGGAGTCGGTTTCGGTAGTATGAAAGTAATCGCTAATATCGCAAATGTTCTCGAAATAACGCGAATGGAAATCAGAATAACGAATTAATTCATTCGCGATATTTGCTAGATTCGCATTGTTCGCGATTACTCTATGAAATTTTATCTCACGACGACGCTTCCTTACGTAAACGCAGTTCCCCATATGGGGCATGCGCTTGAGTTCGTGCAGGCGGATGCGATTGCCCGCCACGCCCGCGCGGGAGGCGCGGAGGTTATTTTCAATATCGGCACGGACGAGCACGGCGACAAGAATTATCGCAAGGCGGTTGAGCAGGGGAAAGACCCGCAGGCGTATGCGGACGAATACGCGGAGCGCTTCCGCGACCTGGCGAAAACGCTCAATATCAGCTACACGAACTTTGTCCGCACCACGGACCCGCATCACAAAGCGGCTGCGCAGGAATTTTGGAAGCGGTCCGCCGCGAACGGCGATATTTACAAGCACACGCAAAAAATAATGTATTGCGTGGGGTGCGAACTTGAAAAAACCGATTCGGAGCTTGAGGACGGCAAGTGCCCGGTGCATCCGAACCTGAAGATCGAGGAGCGCGAAGAAGAAAATTATTTCTTCCGGTTTTCCAAATACCAAGACGCGCTTCTGGAGCTCTACCGGACCCGCCCCGATTTCGTGGTGCCGGAGCTGCGCATGCGGGAGATAACGGCGTTCGTGAAAAACGGCCTGCACGACTTCAGCATTTCACGGCTCAAGGCGAAAATGCCGTGGGGGGTGCCCGTGCCCGGGGACGACGCGCACGTAATGTATGTGTGGTTTGACGCGCTCGTGAACTATATTTCAACCCTGGGCTGGCCCAAGGACGAGGAACGTTTCAAGGCGTTCTGGCCGGGCGTGCAGATCGCCGGCAAAGACAATCTGCGCCAGCAATCCGCGATATGGCAGGCGATGCTTTTGTCCGCGAAACTTTCGCCGTCAAAGCAAGTCATCATTCACGGATTCATCACAAGCGAAGGGGAGAAGATGAGCAAGAGCTTGGGGAATGTCGCCGACCCGCTTGAAATAATCAAAAAATACGGCGCGGATGCCTTGCGTTACTGGCTCCTGCGCGACATTTCTCCCTTTGAGGACGGCGATTTCACATGGGAGAAATTTGACGCGCGCTACCATGCGGACCTTGCGAACGGCATTGGCAATTTTGCCGCGCGCGTGCTCGCGCTGGCGGAAAAAGCGGGAGTGTTAAAAGATGGCGCTCCCGACGAAAGAATTGTTGAGATGGCAAAGCGCGCGCGCGAAACGGCGGAAACAAAAATGAAAGAATACCGGTTTCACGAAGCGCTCGGCGCGATCTGGGAGCTCATCTCTTTCGGTGACGCGTACGTGAACGAAACAAAGCCATGGGAAAACAATGATGCTCGCGCGGTCTATAACGCGGTCGTTATTCTTGATAACGTCGCGGCGCTCCTCGCGCCGTTCCTTCCGGAAACCGCGGAAAAGATCACCAAGTCAATCGTCTGGAAATCCCCGCACGAGCTCACCGCATCAAAGATCGGGATATTATTCCCGCGCATCCAGTGAAAAGTAATCGCGAACATCGCGAATGTTTTCAAAATAACGCGAATAATGAACACCAAGGATTTAAATCATTAGCGATATTTGCTTGATTCGCGTTGTTCGCGATTACTCTGATGTACTTTGACTCCCACACCCACATCCAGTTCTCGGCATTCGGCGAAGACTATAAAGAAGTGATTGCCCGCGCGCTCGCCTCGGGCGTAGGATTGGTGAACGTCGGCACCCAGCGCGACACTTCAAAGCGCGCGATTGAAATTGCGCACGAGTTTGAGAACGAACCGGTCTATGCTACCGTAGGGCTCCACCCGATTCACACCGAAAAATCGTTTCACGATGCGCAGGAACTTGGCATAGGCGAAAAAGCGCAAGAATTTACCAGCCGCGGCGAGCAATTTGATTTCGACTATTACAAAAAACTTGCGGAGGACAAAAAAGTTCTCGCGATAGGCGAGTGCGGGCTTGATTATTATCATTTGGGCGACGACACCAAGAAGAAACAGGCGGAGGTATTTATCGCCCAGATTGAAGTGGCAAAAGCCGTCGGAAAGCCATTAATGGTCCACTGCCGTAACGCATTCCCTGACCTTATTCAACTACTCACTACTCATTACCAACTACTCACTGCCCCCCACCCCGGCATCGCCCACTTTTTCACCGGAACCGTAGACGATGCAAAGCAACTGCTTGCGCTCGGATTTTCGTTTTCCTTCGGCGGAGCGATTACGTTCCCGCCCAGAAAAGGCAAAACGGAAGGCGATTATGATGCGGCGATAAAATATATCCCCGTTGACCGGATTTTCTCGGAAACCGATGCGCCCTACGTGGCACCCGCGCTCCATCGCGGAAAGCGCAACGAACCCGCGTATATAATTGAAGTAGTGGAACGGCTTGCGTGGCTTAAAGGTGTACAACCCGAGGAAATGAAGGCGCAAATCCGGGAGAATACAAAGCGTGTCTTTAGAATTTAATTGTGTCATCCCCGCGAAGGCGGGGATCCAGGTAAAGCGCGACGGCCTTCCCAATACATCCTAGATTTCCGATTGTAGCCGGGAATGACAAACGGGCAAGTTTCATTTATGATGAGTCCAGTGCAAAAATACGACTTTAAGAAGATAGAGGCGAAGTGGCAAAAAGAGTGGAAAAAGAAGGGTATTTACGAACCCGATATTTTGCGCGCCAAAAAGCCGTTTTATAGCCTGATGATGTTCCCGTACCCTTCGGCGGAAGGGCTTCACGTGGGCAATATGTACGCGTTTACGGGAAGCGATATTTACGGGCGGTTCAAGCGCATGCAGGGGTACGACGTATTTGAGCCCATCGGCCTTGACGGGTTCGGCATCCACTCGGAGAACTATGCGATAAAGATAGGCGCGCATCCGATGCGCCAGGCGAAAGTTTCCGAAAAAAGATTCTATAAACAGCTTGAGGCGATTGGGAACGGGTTCGCATGGAAGGAAAAAGTGGAAACGTACGACCCGGCGTATTATCGCTGGACGCAGTGGCTTTTCGTGCAGATGTTCAAGCACGGGCTTGCGTACCGCAAAAAACAGCCGGTGAATTGGTGCCCTTCCTGCAAAACGGTGCTTGCGGACGAGCAGGCGGAAAGCGGAAAGTGCGAGCGGTGCGGCACGGCGGTCGTAAAGAAGGACCTGGAGCAATGGTTTTTCAAGATTACCGAATATGCGGAACGCCTGTTGAGGGATGTGAGCGAAAAAGAAAAAGGCCTTGATTGGTCGGAGAAAGTGAAGATTGCGCAGAAGAACTGGATAGGAAAATCGGAAGGCGCAACAATACGATTTGAAATCGTATCGCGGATTAACGCGGATTCATCTGCGCAGATCCGCGCGGATAAAAATCCGCGAATATCCGCGACCATGGAGGTGTTTACGACGCGGCCCGACACGCTTTTCGGCGCGACGTATATGGTGCTTGCGCCGGAGCATCCGATTATTGAAAATTGTAAATTGAAAATTGAAAATTGGGACGCGGTCAAGGATTACGTTAAAAAAGCCGCAAAAAAATCCGATGAAGAAAGGATTGCGGAAGGCAAAGAAAAGTCAGGAGTAGAACTCAAAGGCGTGAAGGCGATAAACCCCGCGACGAAAGAAAAAATTCCCGTGTGGGTTGCGGATTATGTACTCGCGGGCTACGGCACGGGCGCCATTATGGCGGTGCCCGCGCACGACGAGCGCGACTACGAGTTTGCGAAAAAGTTCAAAATGCCGATACGGGAAGTGGTAGCGCCGTTATTTACGAGCGAGATATGGAAAGACGCATGGAGAGCGAGTGAGCCGGAAACAAAAAGACTGACCGTGGTATGCCTCGTGAAGCACTGGTCAGAGAATAAATATCTCTTTTTACACAAGAAAGAAAGCGCTGACGTGGGAGCAGGAACGATTGTTGCGGTGGCGGGAGGCGTTGACGAAGGAGAAAATATGGCGGCAGCGGGTGCGCGTGAAATCCGGGAAGAGACAGGGTATAACGCCGTTTTCAAAAGACCGTTGGGCGCGCCCGTCTATTATCGCTATTACTCCACGAACGGAAAGCAGAATCGCATTGCGGAACTGACGCCGCTTTACTATGAGTTGAAAAACGGTGTTCATGAAGAAATATCCGATCGCGAGAAAACGCTTCATGAAAACGTATGGCTTTCGGAGAACGAAATCGGCAAATATTTTGAAGGGAGGCCTTTTAATGAGATATTTTGGAACCGGTTGAAGAAAAACGAGAGCGCGTTTACTGGCCACGGGATTCTCACGAATTCCGGCCGGTTTAACGGCATGGATTCCAAGCATGCGGGATGGGAAATCACCAATTCCGTCGGCGGTACGCGGAAATCGCAATATCGCCTGCGCGACTGGCTCATTTCCCGCCAGAGGTACTGGGGCCCGCCGATTCCGATGATACAGTGCGGGCAGTGTGCCGCGAACGGCATCGGCGAGCGGGAAGATATGCCCGGCTGGTACGCGGTGCCGGAAAAGGACTTGCCGGTGAAATTGCCGTTCGTGAAAGATTTCCGCCCCACGGGGAGCGACCAATCTCCGCTTGCGTCGGTCAAGTCGTTTTATGAAGTGAAATGCCCGAAATGCAAAGCGAAAGCGCGGCGAGAAACCGACGTGTCGGACACATTCCTTGATTCCGCGTGGTATTACTTGCGCTATATTGACCCGAAAAACCGCACACAGCCGTTTGACAAAGCAAAAGCGAAAAAGTGGTTTCCGGTTGATATGTATACCGGAGGTGCGGAACATTCGGTGCTTCATTTGCTGTACGTGCGGTTCGTGGCAAAGGCGCTCCACGACTGGGGAGAAGTTGCGTTCAAAGAGCCCTTCAAGAAATTCCGCGCGCACGGCCTTATCGTGCGGGAAGGCGCAAAGATGTCCAAGTCAAAAGGAAACATCGTGAATCCCGACGCGTACATCAAGAAATTCGGCGCCGACACGCTCCGGATGTATCTGATGTTCCTCTCGCCATTTGAACAGGGGGGCGACTTCCGCGACCAGGGCGTCGTGGGCGTCACGCGGTTCCTTGAGCGGTTCTATCGTTTTGTACAGCATTCGTTCTCCGCGAAAGAGAAGGGAGATGCAACCCCGGCGCGCCGGGCGCTTCATAAAACCATCAAGAAAGTAAGCGGAGATATTGAAAACTTGCAATACAATACCGCGATCAGTGCGCTGATGATACTTCTCCATTCTTTTGACGAACACGCCAAGGAGGTGACGAAAGAAATGATAGGGGATTTTGCGAAACTGCTTGCGCCCTTTGCCCCGCATGTCGCGGAAGAAGTGTGGCGCGGCATCCTCGGCAAAAAGAATTCCATTCACAAAGAACCATGGCCGGAATATAATCCCGCGTTCGTGAAAGATGATGCGTTTACGCTCGTGATTCAGGTGAATGGAAAAACGCGCGACACCGTGGAAGCGCCCACGGGAATAAGCGAAAGCAACGCGCGCGCGCTTGCGCTTGGCAGGGAAAAGATAAAAGCACTCACCGGCGGAAAGGCGCCGAAAAGGGTTATTTATGTCCCCGGCCGTCTCGTGAGCATTGTCGTGTAGTTGTAATCCGAATCTACGAATCCATCCGAATGCTCCGAATATGTCATTCCCGTCCGCCTAAGGCGGAGGAATCCAGACCCATCCCTTTGATTCTCCCTTTCCTAAAGGGAGTACCTCGGAGAGGGGAGGGATTTCTTCTCCCGTTATTCCCTTTGCCTGCGTAAGTCCGCGGTTTATGGTATCATAAACAGAATGGACGACAAGAAGGTAATCGTAGTAATCAAGAAGGTGATGCCCGCGGTGGTTTCCATCGCGATTGCGAAGCATCTTAAAGACATAGAAAAAGAGATGCCTCACGAGATGTACTCGTTTTTGCCGGGGCATCATACGGCGGACAAGAAAAAATGGGCGATTCCCGACATTCTGGTGGATAAAAGGGGAATGGTGAATGTGGGCGGGGGTTCGGGTTTCGTGGTGGAGCAGGACGGATTGGTGCTCACGAACCGGCACGTGGTGAATGAACGGGACGCGGAATATACGGTGATAACGAACGAGGGGCGGAAATATCCCGCGAAGGTGCTCTCGCGCGACCCGGTGAACGACGTGGCAATTCTCAAAATTGACGCGAAAAAACTGCCCGTGGTCGGGCTTGACCATGAATCAAGACTTGAGCTCGGGCAAACCGTTATCGCCATAGGGAACGCCCTCGGCATTTTCAGGAACACGGTGTCTTTGGGCATCATCTCCGGGCTTTCCCGCTCCATTACGGCGCAGGAAGATCCGAAATCGCCTCTGCAGGAGCTTCGCGGGCTCATTCAGACCGACGCCGCCATCAATCCGGGGAATTCCGGCGGGCCGCTCGTGGATATGCGCGGGAACGCGGTGGGCGTGAACGCCGCGATCGTCTACGGCGCGCAGAATATCGGATTCGCGATTCCCATTACCGCCGCGCGGAGGGATTTGGAGGATATCAAGACCTACGGCAAAATCCGCCGTCCGATGCTCGGCGTGCGCTATCTTATTTTGGACGATGCGCTTGCCGCGAAGATCCACGCGCCCGTCGCCTATGGCGCTTTGGTGCTCCGCGAAAGCCCGCATGACCCTGCGCTCGTGCCAGAAAGCCCCGCGGAAAAGGCGGATATCCGCGAAGGCGACATCATTCTTGAATGCAACGGCGAGCCGATTTCCATGACTCATACGATTCAGGACGCGCTGGACAACCTTTCGGCGGGAGACCCGTTCACGATGCTCGTGTGGCGTAAAGGCAAACAATGGGAAACGAAAGTGATTCTGGAGGAGAGGAAATAAGTGTAAGATATGAAGTATGAAGTAATGCCCCTTTCGTAACCCCTTAATCCCATTTCTCCCTTTTCGCCCCTTATCCCCATTGTCATTCTCGCGCAGGCGGGAATCCAGGCACTATTTCCTTATTCTCCCTTTTACCCTGCCTGCCCTGAGCGGCACCGAAGGGAGCTTGTCGAAGGATTCTCCCCATTCCTCCCTTTTCACCCATTTATACCTTTATGTTCCTCCGACAGAAACGCCTGACACAGTGTCTTAGCTGTTTCTCCCATCGGGCCATGTTATGATGTACTAGTACATCATAACATTGGAAGAAAAATCTTTTTTCGGGTAAACTGAAAAGATGACCCCCGAAACAAAAAACTGTCAGAATCCCGACGTGAAGTCGGGACCCCGACCCCCGGGGGCGTCGGGGCTGTAACCAATGAACACAGAAACCAAGCAGTGTCAGAATTGTCATCTGAAGTTCACCATCGAACCCGACGACTTCTCGTTCTACGAGAAGATAAAAGTCCCTCCACCGACGTTTTGCCCGGACTGTCGGCTCGTGCGTCGGATGTCGTGGCGTAATACATGGCATTTGTATAAAAAACAGGACGCGAAAACAGGACAGGAAATTTTTTCGGTGTTTCCTTCCGATTCGCCCGTTAAAATTTACGAGAGAGATTACTGGGCATCAGATGCATGGGATCCCCTTGAATATGGAAGGGACATTGATTGGTCCCGCCCCTTCCTTTCCCAAGTCGCAGAACTGCTTCAAGAGGTTCCTCTTCCCGCGCACTCCGCTCAGAGCGTGGTCAATTCCGAATATTGTACGAATGCGTCTTATATTAAAAATTGCTATTTCAGCCGAGCGTTAGCGCATACCGAGGATTGCGCTTATGTAATATGGGACGAAAGTTCCAAGCAGTGCATGGACAGCCACATGACCGACCATTGCGAGCTCGGGTACGGGAACGTGAACTGCACGCGTTGTTACAAGGCGTTTTTCTCGGTGAATTGCGAAGATTGCCGAGATGTTACTTTTTCAAAAGATTGCGTCGGATGCTCCGATTGCCTGGGGTGTGTGGGGCTTCGCAGTAAGTCATATTGCATTTTCAATATTCCATATACAAAAGAGGAATACGTTACAAAACTTGGCACTCTTGATTTGGGATCAAAGAAAGCATTTGAGGAATGTCGGGAACGCGCTGTAGAATTGTGGTCCAAATTCCCGGTCAAATTCATGCAAGGTCTTCAGAATACGAGAGTGAGCGGGGATTACATTTATAATTCAAAAAATGCCAAGTATTGCTGGCGCGTGAAGGGAGTTGAGGATTCCAAATATTGCCTCAATATGCTCTCCGGACCCGTGAAGGACTGTTATGACTATGCCAACTGGGGAGGCGGGTCGGAGCTTATCTACGAAGGGCTTGTTTGCGGCGATCAGACCTCAAATATAAAATTTTCGTGGAATTGCTTCGGTGGGGCGAAAAACATTGAATATTCAATATTCTGTCATGGCGCGGCGGATGTTTTCGGGTGCGTGAGCATTCGCAGAAAACAGTATTGCATTCTGAATAAGCAGTATTCAAAAGAAGAATACGAGAAACTTGTGCCCAAAATAATAGAGCACATGAAGACTATGCCGTATAGAGATCGGAAAGGAAGAGAATATTGTTATGGAGAATTCTTTCCCTCCGAGCTTTCTCCTTTCCCCTTCAATATTTCAGAAGCGTATGAACTTTCACCGAAGACGAAAGAAGAGGCGATTGCGGAAGGACTTGAATGGAGGGAGGAGGCAAAACGGGAATATGTAGCCACGAAGCAACCGGACAAACTGCCTGACCGCATAAAAGATGCCAGCGAAGAAATATTGCAAGAGGTTATCGCGTGCGACCACAAAAGAATCTGCCAAGAAGAATGCACGGGAGCGTTTCGCATCATTGAGCGAGAACTTGAGTTTTTGAAGCGATTCAACATTCCTCTTCCGAATCTTTGTCCGAACTGTCGCCATTACAGCCGGCTTGCCTTAAGGAATATTCCGAAATTTTTCAAGCGCGCGTGCCACTGCGCCGGTGAGAAATCCGAGAACGGTGTCTATATGAACACCGGCGCCCACCCCTCGCATGCCAAAGGGGAACATTGCTCCAACGAATTTGAGACCAGTTATGCGCCCGAGCGGCCGGAAATTGTGTATTGCGAGCAATGTTATCAGTCGGAAGTTGCATGAAGACAACAACAGAGTGGCATGATGCATCATACCACCTGATCCTTTCATGAATTCAGAAACGAAAACCTGTCAGAACTGCAAGAACCCGTTCACCATTGAACCCGACGATTTTGCGTTCTACGAGAAAATCTCCGCCCAAGGCGGATCGGCCTCTGGCGGAAAAGTCCCTCCACCGACGTTTTGTCCGGAGTGTAGGCTCCAACGCCGACTTGCCGTGAGGAACGAGCGCAACCTTTATCACCGCGAGTGCGGCCTTTGTAAGAAATCCATCATCTCAATGTATGCCCCGGGCGAACCATTTCCGGTTTACTGCTCGCCGTGCTGGTGGTCAGACAAGTGGGATCCGATGCAATATCGCGCCGATTATGATTGGGAACAGCCGTTCTTCAGGCAATTCCGTTCGCTCCTTGAACGGACTCCGCGGCCGGCGCTCATTGTGTCAAACGTACGGGACTGTGATTATTGCAACTATTTTGCGGACGGAAAAGAATGTTATCTCTGTTTCGGGTCGATCGCGGTTGAATCCTGTCTTTACGGTTCGCCCTACGAATCAAGATACTGCGTTGATACGTATCTCGCCCGGGAATGCGAGTATTGTTATGAATGCATTGACTGCGAAAAACTTTCAAATTCTTTTTATGCGCAGGACTGCTCAAACTCGTTGAAT
>Ga0209542_10018041_pt1 | contig 11473 bp, 11 predicted proteins | sample RifCSPhighO2_01_FD_184028 | JGI IMG/M metagenome (GOLD analysis project Ga0209542, IMG submission 184028) | Soil microbial communities from Rifle, Colorado - Rifle CSP2_plank highO2_0.1 (SPAdes) (version 2) | ecosystem: Environmental > Terrestrial > Deep subsurface > Rock core/Sediment ...
ATATGGGCACATGGCGCAAGGCCATGTACTCGCGAGCAAGCTCGTAAAGCCTCTTGGGCTTGATGGTAGTTCTCCTCATACCTTTACTCTACCATGGGAGAGAGTTTCCGAACAGCGCCGCATTGCGACGACTCTCATTCAGACGCTGGTCTCCGAGATCAAAAAGGCGGGTGGTAAAGAGGATGACATCCATCGCCTTGCCACTCCCGACGCTTCAGATGTCTGGAAAGAGATCGCTAAGGTCATCGTCAGGAAGGAAAAAGAGTTAGTGGAGAGCATCAACCAGACCTTCACGATGACGGTCTACTACAAGTACGATTACCGTTACTTTGATCGGGGTAAATGGGATGCAATCAACGATGCCATCAGTGATTCGCATGATTCGATGCTCTTTGCCAAATGGAGGCACGATGAAGTCGCTGTGGGCGAGAAGAAGGAACAGGAGGTTACCTTCAAGCTCTTTCCCTGCAAACTTCGGGACACGGTCTCTGACGACATCATCGCTGTCATGGCGAGAGAAAGCTATCGTCCTGCGATTCGGCAGGAACTGCTTGCCTTCGGCGCTGAACAGCCGGCTCTACAAAGGCGATACAAAATCATCGCGCTGGGTTCCGTGTACCAGGTGAGAGGACGCAGTCGCGAAGTTCCGGTCCTGCAAGGTAGCAATACCTGGCGAGAAGTCGGTCTGTGCGATTTCGACAAGACATGGAATTACTCTGACTATCTTTTCCTCGGAGTGGGCAAGCCCGTTGATTGAGGTGGAACATCCTCGTTTTGGGGCCACAATGGCCCACAGGAGAGCTTCAGGATTATCAGGAGCGAACGATCCAAGACATGTTCCCTGGAAAACGACTCAATTACATTACTGTCAACGCGGCTGATGGTCGCCATTACGAGCGGATATGCGAACACTACAAACCTGGTATGGTGATACTGCCAGACAAGCTTCCCCTGTTCGTGATGAAGCAGGAAATTCCCCATGTGATCGTCTCGTGCAATGGATTTCAGAAACCAATTCTGACTACTGAACTCCTGCCAGTCAAATTCGGATTCAGGCCGTATTCTCCAAAGGCCTAGCGAAACAAAAAGCCGATTACTCGGCAAGACCCTGTGATTACAACTTCGGTTGTGATTCAGGGTTTTTTATTTATAAATTTTTATTTTTACCAAAAAACTACTAAGATAAAAACAACTAAGGGACGAAAACGTCGGAAGACGACCTCATAAAAAAGGTGGTAAGTTCGTCCCACCTCCTCCGCCAACAAAAAAGAGGCTTATAATCATAAGCCTCTTTTTTTATTTATACGTTATTTTATCCCGAGTTTCATTTTTACCTTCTCGACAATTTCATTAATCCGCGTGTCGGATTTGATCAGATAATCAACCGCACTTGATTTTTGTACGCTAAGCGTGTAATCAATATCCTTTATGTTAGTTAAAAGTATGATGGGCAAGTCCGGATGGGATTCATTTATTTTCTTTGCCATACTAATACCGTCCACTTTCGGCATCAAGATATCGGACAAAACCAAGTCCGGTTTTTCTTTTTCTGCCGCCAAGATACCCTCTTGGCCGTCTTTTGCGGTAGCTACTGAAAAGCCTTCCATGGTAAACTTTTTGTTAAGGATATAGGAGAAATCTTCATCATCTTCAACGATTAAAATTTTTTTGTTTATTTTGGCCATTTTTTAATATTTAGTATTAGGTATTTTGCATATGGCGTACTTTTAATGCGTAACGCCGCATACTTAATACTTTCCTAGCTGGCAAAGGGGTTAATATACCGGTTATCATCGGGCTTTTGGAAAATCCTTTCTTTGGCTTCCCATGATTTTAAAATCTGCGCATACGCATTATATTCGAATTTCATGGTTCTTTCAATAACCTGGGGCTCTTGGGTTTTAACTAATACAATATAGCGGTAATATACATAACCCCCTAATAAAAAATCCAACAGGATAAGGAACAGCATAATCAAAAAAGTGTACGATGCTAAAATCCACGGTATCTTTTTTATCTTTTTTTTATTAATTCCCAAAAAAGAGAATCCAAAAGTCATTTTCATAATTATTCTTTATTGTTTTACAAAAGCATGTATTGAAAAAGTGGCATCAACTTTTCCAGAAGGATAGTTTTTAGAAGTGGCATCCTGGTTTGAACTCTTGATGGCGATATTTTCAATGGTAATCGCATAGGGACCGCCCTCCAATTTGTTGCAAAAATCCATAATCTTTAAAAAATCGTCGCTGAAAAATACCTGAAACGTGACCCTATTTTGATTTCCCTGCAACGCGCCAGGCAATAAGGAAATTTTTGGATTGCTGCCAGAATCACGGGCGGTATTTTCCAGAAATTTTATAAAATCAATAGGATTGTCTTTTTCCAAAAAGGCAGATTCCATGATGGCTAAATTAGACTGGTAATCAGGATATATTTTTTTAAAATTCTCTATTTCTTGATTTTGCAGCTTAAGCAGGGCCGCGTTATTTTTTATTGAAAGCAAATTTTCAGAATTATTTTTGATACTTAAAAACAATGGCCAAATAAAAAACAGCATCAACGATATGACAAGCAGGGCGAAAATACCTGAAGTAATATATATTTTTTTCTCCATGGCCATTTGACTAAATTATGATATTTCAAATGTGAGGTTGAAATTCAAATCAACGGGATTAATCCAGCTTTCAGGCGAAAAATACAAATTTTCTATCGTTTCAACATCCTGGATATTTTTTTGGAACGATAGCAAGTCTTCCCTGGATTTACTAAAACCGGAAATACTTATTTTTACTTTCTTGTTTTCAGCCCTCATCAAGGAAAGGCCCGTTAGGTATACATTTTGGGGCCTAGGAATCAAGGATACTGTTTTTAAGATGGAACCCATATATATTTGGTCTTTATAAAAAGACCGCAGAGCAGTTACTGTTTTATTATTTTCCTGGATAATATCCTTAAAATGCAAAAAATCGGGAGTTTGGTATTGCTTTTCAATCTGCTGCAATGCTATTTTTTCTTGGGGTATTTCTCCTAACACGGAAAAGTTGATTGACAACAATATCAGCGCAAAACAAGATAAGGGAATCAATACGGTTATTCCCAATATGACCACTAGCTTCTTTTGGTTTCCCAAAAGCAGCTCTCTTTGTTCTTGTGGTGGCAGAAGATTAATCATAATTAAAAGCTAAAAATAGGATTAAACCGGAAAGCAGGATTACGATATTTTTATTCTGCTTCCTATTTTAAACCTTAAGGCACTTCATTTATTTCTCGCAATGCCAACCCCAACGCGGTGGCAAAAGATAAAAAATTCTTATCAATATCGCTATTTGACGTTCTTAGTGAAAAATCCGCCCAAAAATCTTTGATTTCTACCGTAACTCCCAGTTTATTGGATAAAAATTCCGGTAATCCCTTAAAATTCGCGCCTCCTCCGCAAAGAAATATTTTCGCTATTTTTTGATTGGCTCCAAGATGCTCGTGGAAAGCGTGGTCTTGGTAAAAATCCAGATATTTTTTGATTTGTGCCGCCAAATTATCCAAAATGGGCACTATCGCCTGCAGTATCTTTTTTGAATTCTGGCCGGTGTTAGGATTTTTTAAATTATAGTTTATTTTTATTTTTTCAGCTTTTTTAAAATCTACATGCAAAGCCTGGGCTATGGCTTCGGTTATTTGTAATAATGAAATAGGGATAGAATGAGTAAACTGGATGGAGCGTCCCGCAAAGATAATAAAATCCGTGCCATTTGTCCCCAAATCAATCAACGCCACGGGAGCATTGCTTATTTCATCTTTTATCAGGGCTCTGGTAATTGCTTCTGATTCAATCTCAAATACCAAAGGAACAAGACCGGCTTTCTTCAGACAGACGGCGTAAGCATTGACTATTTTTTTAGGCATGGCAACCAGTAATACATCAAGATGATTAAGATGGTTTTCAATAGGTTGGATAACTTGGAAATCTAAATACACTTCAGACATCGGCAAAGGAATATAATTTTCCGCTTCAAAGGGCACCGCCAATATCAATTCTTCCTCTTTCATTATTGGCATTTGTATTACTTGTAAAAAAGACCGCTCTTCCGGTAACGATGCCACTACATACTTGGTAGTAAGTTTTTTGCCTTTTACCTTTTTGCAAGCCGCCTGGATGATTTTTACCAATGCGTCTTCATTTTTTATAACCCCCCTCTCAATGATTCCTGGCGCTATCGGAATTTGGTTGAAAGAAGCTACGCTAAAAGAATGCTTCTTTTTTTTAAGCTTGATAATTTTGAGAGATAAATCGCTGATATCCAAACCGAATGCTTCTTTTTCTAAAGATAAAAATTTCATAGCTTACCTATAGTATATCATTAAAAATATTTAATTAAAATTATTTTTCCTGCCAGCTTTTTAATTTCCAGCCGCCGGAAGGTCCGTTAGAAAAAAATACGTCCGATAATCCGCTTTCGTAGCTAATGATTGAGTTATTGGTCATGATTAATTTGTATCCTGTTACTTCGCGGGCACTAAAACTGTTGGACACATTAATGCCTCCCGACGATGTATAGAGAATTGCCCCTGTGGCGCTATTGGCAACCGAAATAGCTAAATTTGATGTGCTTGTGGAAAGTACTAAAAGATAACTCCCTATTTGGCCGGAACCCTGTAAAACGGAGGAATTACTAGGAGAAATAACTCCGTCGGCAAGAATCATCCCGCTCAATGAGCCATATGAACTATCCAGTTTTATTTTTCCGCTATTACTTATGGTAATACTGCCGGTTACATACACAGTACCGGTCAAGGTAAGGACAGCACTATTGCTGATTGACAAATTACCGATAATTTTTTGCGGCCCGAGCGACATTGTTTGGGTACCCGAAAGATTAATGCTCCCTGTGGTTCCCCCTGCAGTTGCGCTACTTTTCCATTCGTCAATTTGACTTTGTGAAATGGGAAGCGGCTGGGAAGGAATTTCGCTACTTTGCACGGATGTGCTGCCGCCAACGGTACAACTGCTAGTTCCCCCGGTCACATAGGTTAAATTCCCGTCAATCGTAGAATTAACACAGCTATATACGAGAGCATTGCCTTTCACATGGATGCCATTTAAACTATGGCCATTGCCCGCAATGATAACATCGTTATCAATGGTTGCGCTTCCCGAACCCGCAATATTGCCATCGGAAAACACACTGCCATTCACCCTGCTTGAATTCGACATTTGCAATCCCCCTAACCCGACTTGGGCACCATAAAAAAAGGAAGCTCCTTGGCTGTCTATGGCATATACCGCCTGCGTATTTTTAACGAGCTCACTATTAATTCCCTGTGAATCAATGTATCTTGAACCGCCGATAATTGCGGGAATTATTACATTGGCAGTAGAATTATTGATCGTCAATGTATAGGACAAAGGAGCCATTTGGGGATTATTTTTTAAACGTATAAGGGAGTCCTCAATCCCCGCTTCGGAGGTATAATAAGACTGGGTGGCATTGATAGTATTTGTAGAAATTTTTTGCCGGTTAAAAATAAGCAGGGTCATCGTCATCACAAGGCTTAGCATGAATATCAAAACCAAAATCGTGGTTAACGAAGCTACAAAACCTTTCTCCCGGTCCGCATCGGGCCAGCCGGCGAAACTATATTCAAATTTACCCATAAAAATACTAAGCATAGTACGAATAGATTTTCTTTTTGCCGTAGTTGCCATACTATTTTATTGGTAACTTCTTAAAGAAGCCGTTGAGGTTATATCAATCGACGGTTGAAAATTATTTATGATACTTTTAGACTTGACGGTTAAATTAATTTTAATTGATTGCGATCCATTGGTGGAAACCTGGATAAATTCCAACAGATCCACTTGCACGTTATCGGATGTCAACGGTATGGGATTTTGCGATTCTTTCTTCAAGCATACTTGTGTTCCGCAAATAAAAAAATCAACGTAAGTGGTACTTTCGCCATCGGGCAAATAGTTAACGGTTTCTAAAGAGAGTTGGCTTGCGCTAGTTGTTGGGGTATAGATGCTTTTGGCTCCATTTATTTCATAGGTTATTTGCTCTAAAACCCTTCTTGCATTTTCTCCGACTTCCCGATCGGCTCTTGATTGGCTGTTAGATAACGTTAAATAAAAAATAAATGAACTTACCAGTAATAATACCAACGAGAGAATAGCAACGTAAATTAACACTTCTAAAAGCGTAAATCCAGCTTTATTTTTCCCAGCCAGTCCAATGTTAAATCTGTCCTTATTATTAGTGGAGTGATAATGCATCTTCATAACTAGATAAAAAATATTACTTGATTGAACCAAGGCATCTTATTTCCAATTTGTAAAATAGGTTATTAAATCCATAGTTTTTTCGGGCCAGCTCACCGTCACGGTGACCTTTCTGGTATTTTGGTCATCATAGGACGGATTATAGGTGCCTTGAATGTTGCTAGTAGCGGGATCCCGGGAGACCTTTTCAAAAATAACTTTTCTGGTGAAAATGCCTACTGTTTCCGTGCCTGAAGTTAGGCTCCATTTATTAGGATTCACGCTGGTATCCAATAGAAAATAATAAGGATTAGCACTCCCGATACTGACGCTACCCAGGCCATTGGTAGCCCATGTGGTCCCATCCCTAAAACTTCTTGTAATTTCCATACCTTCCCTTAGCAAGAAATTAGCCTGGGTGCTTTTTTGTATTGAGGTTGAAACTTTTACCGACAGGGCTCCTAAATCCAAAAGGAAAGCAAAAGAAATTCCAATAACCATAATCGCTATGAAAGCTTCCAGAAGTATTGACCCTGATTCATTTTTAAAAATAGACTTCAAATTCATCGGTTTTTACTATTGCCACGCAAAATTATTAACATAGATTGAATGGAAATTAGTGGTCAGGCCATCAGCAGAATACTCTGCCAGCGTGCCGGTAACGTCTCCGGAAAGCTCAATAACAAGGCTCTTGTCGCTGAGCCTTTTATCTCTGAAAACAGAAAATCGGGTATCCGGGGAATTTAATCTAAGGGTATGTATCCTCAAGGTTTGGTCTGTACCGGCAATATTAAACGTTCCTTCCCAATCAAACTGCCCACTCCCAACATACTGGTTTATAGGTATTGTCTGCAATACATTGCCGTTAAAGGTCAATGTCATGTCTTCTGTAGCAGTATTAATAACCCTACTGTAATCAAAGTCCACATGCCTTGAATCTTTTATCCTGGAACTATCAGAATATACCGAAGGAGCAATAGGGCTGATAACCCCGGAGCCATCTATATATACGGTTTTGGTCTTATTTGTATCGTTTTTCAGACGCACCGATATACTGCCAGAATTGGCGGTAAATCCCGTGAGCCTGTCAAACACTATTTCATCATCGTCTCCGGTATCAATTTCGTAAAATTCAACCGCAGGTAAAAGTGGGTAAGTCAAATCATATGAAACATCTCTTGAGGAAAAACTGGCACCCTTAAACAACACATATTGGTGTGGAGTAGTTGCGGTATCAAAATATACCCCGTACTTGCTATTTGCCTCTGAGGACAATGTCCTATTTTGGGCTATTCTTAAAATACTAATAACCTCTTCAAAAGCATTATTCAGTTGGGGGGCTTCCTGGAAAGAAGCGATGCTGGGAATGACTATAGCGCCTACTGAAATTAAAATTGCAACAACTATCATTAATTCAATCAATGAAAATCCCTTCTCGCAAAGGCCAGAACAGAAACTATCAATTAAGCGGTATCCTTCGTGGTTTTTTTTATTGTGGGTGTGTTTCATATTGTTCAGCCTTTTATATGCCTTTTAGCGATGAATACATCGGTTCAATGATGGAAATGGCAAAAAAGGCGACGACTAATCCCAAAAAAATCAGCAATATCGGCTCTATGATAACCGAAAAGTTTTTAGTTTCTTCAATTACCTCCTGTTCATAAAATTCCGATAATTTCTTTAAAACTACTGACGTTTTTCCGGTTTCTTCTCCTACCTCCATCATATCAATGGCACCCAAGGGAAAAATATTTTCATAAGGCCTTAGTGAGGTTGATAATTTTTCACCCTTTTTCACTTTTTCTATGGATTGGGTTAGAGCATCTTTAAAATACACATTGGGAATCGTACTGCTGGTAATTTCCAGGGATCTTACCAAAGAAATTCCCGAAGAGTTCAATGAGCTTAACGACCGAACCATGATGGTAGCATTGGCTTTTTTAACAAACGACGCAAGGAGCGGTATTCTCATCAAGACCGTATCCTGGAGGCGCTTCCCTGGCTTGGTCCTTCGCGCCATAAAAAATCCATAGAGTGCCAACGCCAAAACAATCAGCGTTACATACCAATAGTGCTGTGAAAAATTCCCTATGCCAATTAAAATCCTGGTATAAATGGGTAATTCAATTCCCATGCCAAGCAAGAATGAAGAAAATTTCGGAAGCACAAACGTGGATACGACTATGCCGATGCCGCCCATAACGATAATGATAATGAAGGGATAAATTAATGCTCCCCGTATTTTTGATTTTAATTCATGGTCCCGTTCCATATGCAAAGACAAAATTTCAAAAACCCCCTCCAGAGTACCCGACTCTTCACCGATTTTTACCATGCTCCTAAAAAACTCATCAAACACATTCTTATGGAAATCAAGGGCGCCCGAAAGCGTTTCCCCCTTATTGAGCCTTTCATTGATATCAAGCATCATTTTTTTTAATTTTGGTTTTTTTGCCTGGGTAGACAAAATCGTAAAAATTTTCACCAAAGAAAGGCCTGCGGCAAACATAATCCATAAATTCCTTACCATCATTATTCTCTGGGTGGAGGAAATACCAAAAGAAGGCAGAAAAAATTGATAGGCATCCCTCCTTTTCTCCTCCTTGGTGGTAGCCTCAATTAACACCATATTTTCGCTTTTTAATTTTTCTGCAAGTTCGCGAAGATCTTTTGTAAAAAAATTACCCTTCTTAGTCTGCCCGTCAAAAGATTTCGCGGTATAAAAATAGTTAGGCATGAAAATTTTTGTTTATAAAATTTTCACCGAGTACTCAACGCATTGAGTGCTTGGTAATATTATCTACTCGGTAATAACACGGAGGATCTCCTCAATAGAAGTTAATCCTTGCACCGCTTTTATGAACCCGTCTTCAATCATGGTCCTCATTCCTTCTTGTATCGCTTGGTTTGAAATTTCTTTCGTGCTGGCCTTTTTAATAATCAAATCTCTAATAGCGTCGCTAACCGGCAACACTTCCACGATTCCCAATCTGCCCTTATACCCTGAAGAAGCGCCCTTGGATAATTTGGGACGGTAAAATTCAATATCCTTAAACGTGGCTTTCGGTTTTACCAGTTTTTCTTCTTTTAAAATTTCCAAAATCCTGTCCGGGTTGCAATATTTTTCGAAATTTTTTAATTCAGAGGCGCTTAATTTATATTTTTCTTTTTCACCGGCAAATTTTCTTACGAGGCGCTGGGCGACAATTACCGAAACCGTGGAAGAAATTAAGAACGGCTCGGCTTTCATATCAATAAGCCGGGGGATGGCTCCGGCGGCCTCCGTAGTATGCAGGGTGGATAGCACCAAGTGGCCGGTTAGGGCGGCATTGATTGCAAGGCCTGCGGTCTCATCATCTCGTATTTCACCCACCATAATAATATCGGGGTCTTGCCGGACTAAAACCCGAAGCCCCGCCACAAATGTCAATCCTATCTGGGAATTCACCTGGGTTTGGTTGATCCTTGGCATCCGGTATTCAATAGGGTCTTCCACCGTTGAAATATTCACCTCGCTGGTATTTAAAATTCCCATCATGGCGTATAGCGTGGTGGTTTTACCGGATCCGGTCGGGCCGGTAATCAATATCATACCGGAAGATTTATTAAGGCTATTTTTGATTTGTTCCAGCGCCTTGCCATAAAACCCCAGCTTATCCAGCGTAACAGCCTTGACATCCTCGGACAGTAACCTCATAACGATCTTTTCCCCGTTAAAAACCGGCAATACTGAAACCCTGACCGAATATTTAAAATCTTCAGTTTCAATTTTAAATCTGCCATCCTGGGGCAAACGATGTTCGTCAAGTTTTAAGTTAGAAAGTACTTTTATTCTTGCCACAATGCCAAGGCTGGTTGCCAAGGGAAGCGTCATAACGTCATGCAAAATGCCATCTATCCGATAACGCACCACCACCTCTTTTTCCAGAGGCTCAATATGCACGTCTGAAGTTTCCTGCAAGATAGCGTGTTTTAACAGGGTGTCCACTATTTTTATAATAGGTATATCCTGAGCTGCTTTTTTTATTTCTTCTTTGCCTCCAAACACCTGGTCATCCGGCATATGCCTGATTTCGCCTTCTTTTTCGTCCCCCGTGATAATATCTTTGAATTCTATTTCCAAAGTTTTTTGATATTGGGACAACGCGCTTTTTATGCTTTCCTGGGTAGTCAGCCTTGGTAGAATTTTTATGGAAGGTATTGATTTTTCAATGAACTCAATTGTCCGCAAATCTTCCGGATCCACCATGGCAACCTGTAAACTATTCTTGTCTCTTTGGAAAGCGACAATATTGTGGGCCCTGGCAATAGATTGGGGGATAATCGTCAGCACATCCAAAGGTATGACCTCGTTTTCCAAATTAATAAAAGGAATACCCAAAAGGTACGCCTCTATTTTTATCAATTCTTTTTTGGTTACCAGGTTATCGTCAATCAGGACATCGCCTATCTGCTGGCCAGATTTCTTGCTTTTCTCGGCTGCCTTTGCGGCCTGGGCATCGTTAATCATCCCAGCTTCCAAAATAAATTTTAATAATTTATCTTGCTCAACCTTCATTCAAGTAATGACACCAATTACCAATCGCACCCGAATATACAAATCCGTTATTTGTATATTTTGAATGTTCACCCGGTTAAATGGCCTTTCAGACTAATTTCGTAACAACAAAATTATTTAACTGGGTAAATTTGCAGATTGGTGTCGCTTTTATTTTGTAATTATACCACAAACTAACACGCAAAGAAAAAGCCGGTGTGGAAAAATAACTTTACAAAAAGTAATTTGCCTATAGTATAAAGCCCAGTACCCAACAATCGTCCTTTCTCAATGCAGAGGCGGCCATGAGAATTTGTGAAAACTGCAGAAAGCCGAAGAGAAAGAAGAATATTTTTAAAAACCGCATATCGGGAAAGATGATTTGCCGTAATTGCAACAGCAAAGATCCCTCCAGGCACAAAATGTGTTGCCGATGCGGCCGGATTAAACTTTCAAAAGAACAGACCAGGGATGGTCCGATCTGCGCCAAGTGCTATCGGAAAGACATTTCTAAGCACAGGGTTTGTTGCGAATGCAAAAACCTAAGGTATGTGGCACAACGGACCCCAAAAGGCCCGATTTGTTCAAAGTGCTACCAGCGGCCATCGGGCTGAGGATCCGGCAAGCAAAAGCCCTGGAAAAATCTGACCAGATTTTTCCAGGGCTTTTTATATAGTCTCATT
>Ga0209542_10018042_pt1 | contig 11473 bp, 13 predicted proteins | sample RifCSPhighO2_01_FD_184028 | JGI IMG/M metagenome (GOLD analysis project Ga0209542, IMG submission 184028) | Soil microbial communities from Rifle, Colorado - Rifle CSP2_plank highO2_0.1 (SPAdes) (version 2) | ecosystem: Environmental > Terrestrial > Deep subsurface > Rock core/Sediment ...
GACCCGCGGCCCGAGCATGGTGGTGTGGCCGGCTTGCGCTTTCCCGATGAGATACGAGAGCATTTCGCTCGTAACCTCATAATCAGATATAACGCCATCCACGACCGGCTGCACCGCGACGATGTGCGGCGGCGTACGACCCATCATGTCCTTCGCCTGCTGTCCCACCGCGACGACGCTCCCTGTTTTTTGATTTATCGCGACGATCGACGGTTCGTTGATCACAATGCCACGACCCTTCACGTAGACGAGCGTGTTGGCGGTACCGAGATCAATGCCGATGTCGTTCGAGAACATGTTAAGAACGTTGTTGATCGATTGGCCAAACGGATTTCTCATGGTGGTTATTTTTTCTCTGTCAGCCTTTCAATAATCGCCATCTCGGGAATCATCGATGTCGTACCGTCTTTGCGCTGAATCAACTCACCGCCGCCCTCAGCAACCGTCTTTTCAGATACGACAAGACGCTTCGGGATGCCGATCAAATCCGCGTCTGCGAATTTTTCTCCAGCGCGCACGTCGCGATCATCATACAGGGCTTCAATGCCATGCTCGGCAAGGAGTTCATACATGCGATCGGCTTCCGCGACGACATCTGCATTGCCACTGCTGATTGCAATGAGATGTACGGGGAAAGGAGACACTTCCTGTGGCCAGACGATTCCCTTCTCGTCCGCAAGCACCTCGACGATGGTGCCCATGAGCCGTGCGGGCCCAATGCCATAACAACCCATGTAGACGCTTCTTTGTTTGCCCGATTCGTCTTTGTATTTGAGACCAAGCGCATCCGAAAAGCGTGTCCCGAGCGGGAAAATATTACCCACTTCAATCGCATTCACTTCCTCGAGCTCTTCTTTTTCGAGTTTCAGCTGCCTCAAAATATCATCTTGGTACACTTCCTTATTCACCGCCATTTTCTTTTCGCGATGCACATAGATCGTGTCTTCACCTGCCTCGCACACTGCTTGAAATTCGTCACTAAATTGCGAGAACGATCCGCCCGAGGCGAAGCAGCGGTATACAACGTCGGCCAGACCGGCGCGCGCAAATATTTTCAAATACGCGGCTGCAGCTTTTTCATAAAAAATGCGAAAATCTTTTTCGCCCGCGTTGAACGAATAGAGATCTTTCATGATGAATTCTCGCGTGCGCAAAATGCCGCTCTTGGCGCGGAGTTCGTTTCGGAACTTTTTCTGGAATTGATACGGGTACTGCGGGAGATCTTTGTACGACTGGATGAATTCGGTCATGATCGCCGTCATCGGCTCTTCATGGGTCGTTCCCAACCCGAGTTCACCACCATCTTTGAGGAGCGTCTTAAACCAGACGTCTATGGCCTCATCGCTCCACCGACCCGATTTTTCCCACACCCTCGGATTCTGCAGCGCGGTCATTTCCATTTCTTGTCCGCCGATTGCATTCATTTCCTCGCGAATGATGCGCTCGATGTTTTTGACGACGCGGAGCCCAAGCGGCAGAAGCGTGTAGACACCCGCCATTTCCTTATGAATGAATCCCCCGCGAATGAGGAGCTGCGCGTTTTTCGCTACTTCATCCTTGGGCGCGAGTTTTCGCGTTTTAGTGAATAGTTGAGATTGCCGCATGTGTGCGCATTCTACCCTAGCTCTGTTAAGTCACTACTTGACTAAACAGCTACACCGCTACGTAATAGAAGCGTTCGACTTTCCCTTTATGCCAAGAGCCGCGCGATATCCTGATACGTCACCACAACCATGAGGAGAATAATCAGGGCGACACCGATTGTGTTGAGCAAATGAATGGTGAGCCTGTGTGCCGGGCGGCGAATGACAGTTTCAATAACCACAACCAAGAGACGTCCACCATCGAGCGCGGGAATCGGGAAGAGATTGATGACCGCGAGATTTATAGAGATGAGCGCCGCATAGGCGATCACTTGCGCCATGCCCGCCTGAGTGGCCTGCCCAACGACCGATACGAGGCCGACCGGCCCCACGATGTCTTGTAAGCTCGGCGCGCCGCGGAAAACATTTGCGATGATGTGCCAAAGATTCTGTACGACCGATGTGAATGCGTTGTAGGTGGCAAGGGTCGCAGTACGCGCTGCCTCCCCCCACGGCAGAGGCTCCGTCGTCACCAGAACGAGATCTACGCCAACGCCCGCGTCCCCGGCTGCGCCGGGAATCACCGCGTTTGCAGGAATGGCTGTAATGGTAGACGTCGCATTGTTGCGAGCATAGGTGATATCAATGCGCTTGCCACCGCGCTCCACAACGAATTCCTTCACACCGTCGGGCGTCAGCTCCGTGGGCGAGCTGCCAGCCCCATCCACCATCGCAAGGATCTCATCTCCCCCGTGAATTCCAGCACTGTCCGCCGGAGACCCAGGCACTACACCAGTAACGAGAAGCTGTACACTCGGGCCTGCCTCTTCCGCCACGCGCGGAATTCCCTGCGCGTAGGCAATCGTAAAAAGGAGCCATCCTGCGACGATGTTCATCGTAATACCAGCAATCAGAATGATCATCTGCTTACCCCGTGAAGCGTCCACAAAACTTCCTCGCCCACGCTCTCCCTGCCCTTCATCGCCAAAGAGCCGCACGAATCCGCCAAACGGAATCCAATTGAGGGTGTATTCGGTCTCACCGATTTTGCCTAAGCGGAGCGCTGTCGGCGGATATCCGACGCCAAATTCTTTCACCTTCACGCCGCATATTTTCGCGACGATAAAATGCCCGAGCTCATGCACGATGATCAGCGCGAACAAAATCAGAATGACTAAGAGTATAGTCATGTTGTAGATGTTCTATCTGTTGTTGTATCGGACATTTTGAAGATGTAGAACGATTAGAACATGTAGAACGACATCTACGATGTCATCTCTTTTTCTTTGGCCTCAAACGCTTTCTCAAGCTCCTCATTGGCTTTATCAGTTTTTTTCTGCAATTCGTCCTTGAGCTGATATTTATCATCCTCAGTAAGCTCGCTCGCACGCTCCTTCTCCTGAATTTCCTTCCATGCTTCATCGCGCGCGAGGCGGATAGTCGTTCGCGCTTCTTCCAATTTTCCTTTTGCCACCTTTACCAATTCCTGCCGACGCTCCGTGGTGAGATCTGGGAAGGTTACGCGCAGGCCCGATGAATCGGCTGCTGTACCCAGGCCAAGATTTGCCGCGGAGATTGCGCGCTCGATATCTTTGAGCGTATTAATATCATACGGCTGCACGCGCAGACTCCGCGCATCTTCCACCGAGACAGTTGCCACCTGCTTGAGCGGCATCATCGAGCCATACGTTGATACAGATACGCCGTCTAAAATCGCAGCACTCGCGCGACCTGTCCGAAGTCCGCGGTACTCCCGCGCAAGCCATTCGCGCCCCGCTGCTACATTCTCATCAAATTTCTTGAAATCGTAGTTTGCCATATAAAGATTATACCAGCAGTGCTACCTGCTCCAAAAGCGGCTTCACAAGCGCTCCCCTGTCTCCAATGTAACGACGCGCCCGATAGACGGCCTGAAGTCCTCCTTCCCCCTTTTTTCCCTTTTCTCCTTTTATCCCATGTGCCAACTCTCTCTCAAGCACGGCAAGAAAACTCAAAATCGCGCCGAAGTCACGTTTGCCCGTCCCGTGGCCACCAGGCTTTACGGGATCATCATCTCCTTTTTCAAGAATCGGCTTCAACATATCCAAGCGCTTCGCGGGCGTTGCTTGCAAAAATTGAGCTGCATTAATCATTGCACCATCATCTTTTCGCACACCAATATCGAGGATCTGCGCACGCGAGCGCATGGTGGAAAGGAGCGTCTGCGGCGAGGGATGAATAAAAATAAACATTGCATCCCCCGGCACATCCTCGAGTGTTTTGAGGAGCGCGTTTTGCGCTTCCGAGGTAATCACGTCGACAGCAAGGACAAAATACCGCCGCTCTCCGCTCACGGCCCGCATTGCCGCTTTTGCACTCAGATCCCGCGCTTCATCGATGCCGAAACTGCCGAATTGCCGCACATACAAATCCGGATTGCCGCTCGTTTCAATTCCACCTTTTGAGAGCACCGCAAGCACGTGTTCAAGATGTTCCGACCGGCCAGCGACTAGATGCACGTTTCCGATGAACATGAGTATAGTATAGCCTGCAAGGTCGTCCGGAGGCATACCCCCTTCTAATCGATGGCCGTCGATTAGAAAGGGGTATGCGTTATCCTCGGAACAATGCGGATGCGAGCTTGTTACTGTTTGGATGGTATACCCAAGCACCAACGCCGCGGCGTTTAGTTGCAAGAAGTGAAACAAATCCCCATGCTGGCCATGGTCAAATCGTTGGTGCTGGGTATATACTCCCCGCATGGAAAAAGAATCACGGTTTCGCAAGACGGCGCTCGCGGTCACCAAGGGGATCGGTTCGCCAACTTCGATCGTCATTCACTCGCTCCTTTTTGTGACAAGTTTTTTTGTTGCTATTTTTGGGTTTGTGGCATGGAATGACATGCTTCTTATCGTCACGACCATCGTATCGCTCGAAGCGATTTATCTATCGCTCTTCATTCAAATGAGTATCAACTTCACGAGCAGCACCATCGCCGAAGTCGAACACGACATCGACGAAATTCAGGAAGACGTCGGCGAAATTCAGGAAGACGTGGAAGAACTGCAGGAGGACGTCGAGGAAATGTCGGAGGAAGATGCGCAGGAAGAAAAGGAAGAGGGGCAGCATCAAAAAACACTTACTCAGATCCAGGCAGATCTAAAAAAACTCATGGATGATATCGGCAAGCTGCAGCAGCCGAGGAGCTAGTACGTAGTTCATAGAACGTAGTACGTAGTGAATGCATAAAAAAGGAATCGCCCGACAGAGCCGCCGAATAATCGGGCGATTCCCTGTCGGACGCTGTGCTACTTGCCGGTAGCCGAGGGCCTTCCGTGGTGTTCCATGATGCGCTCGAAGTACAGGATGGTCTCGACGATGGTGTAATTTGCTTCACCCTCGTCGTAAATGATTGTGACCAACGGATTTCGATCGTTCGGTGACACTGACCGAACGGGGATTCCTTTTTCCCATTTCGGGAGGTCCGTGGCCAACATAGAGAACATGGTCTTCACAACTTTTTTCTCCATCAAAGTCGGGTTGACGAGCAAACTGTACAACTAAAATACCTATAAGTCAACGCTTTGCAATAATTGCCTTTTTGTAGGTCGCGAGATGCTTGAGTGCTTCACCCGTCCCCATCGCCACACAGTACGGCGCGTCTTTGGAGAGCTGAGCCTTTACGCCAGTGCGGCGGAAGATGAGTTCGGGCAAGTTGCGCAGCTGCGAGGAGCCGCCGGTCATGATGATGCCGTTGTCGATGATGTCGGCTGCGAGCTCGGGTGGCGTTTCCTGCAAGACATCCTTGATCGCACCGATCATCGTGCGGAGTTCTTTGCCGATGCCGCGGACGATTTCGTTGGTCCCGAGATCCACAGAGCGCGGCAGTCCCGTGAGGTGATCGCGACCCTTCACTGCCATCGTGAGCTCTTGATCCACTGGCACCGCGGAGCCAATGCGGATCTTGATCTCCTCGGCCATTTTTTCGCCGATCGAGAGATTGAAATTTTTCTTGATGTAATCCGCAATCGCGCGGTCCATCGCATTGCCTGCGCACTTGACCGATGTGGATGCGACGATACCGCCGAGGGATATCACCGCCACGTCGGTCGTCCCGCCGCCGATGTCGACGATCATGTGCCCACGCGCTTCATGAATGGGAATACCCGCACCAATTGCCGCCAGAATCGGCTCTTTGATCACGTACGCTTCTCGCGCACCGGCTTTCGTAGCCGCTTCCACGACCGCGCGACGCTCTGTGGAAGTCACGCCCGCTGGCACGCTGATCATGACTTCGGGGCGAAAGAGGTTCCATTTTCCGAGAGCTTTCCTGATGTAGTAGCGAAGCATCGCCTCCGTTACGCGATAATCGGCAATGACGCCGTCTTTCATTGGCCGATACGCGATGATCTCATCCGGCGTGCGGCCGATCATTTGCTTGGCGTCGTTGCCTATCGCGAGAATGCGATTGTCGCGCGATACAGCGACGACCGAAGGCTCGTTGAGCACGATTCCCTTGCCCGGGACGAAGACGAGGACGGTGGTGGTACCAAGGTCAATGCCGAGTTTCGGTGAGAATGAAAAAGCCATACTGATGAGAGACGCCATTGTAGCGTGCTCGGAGTGTTTGACAAAACACGCCCAATGCAACAGCATGCGGCAAGGACAGCGTTCGGACGGAGTGATGTTGGGCCGCAACATCGTCCGTTCGGGCACGGGAGGGAGCATAGTTGAGGCTCCTGGTGGGCGTTCCGGCAACGCTCTGAGAGGGGTGCTGCGCTTCCCCCAGCGGCACCCCTCTACCCCCATTTTTTTTTGTTCCTATTTTTCACTATCAACTTTCCGGCCTCAAAATTCTTCGGATTGATCTCCCACCAAAATTTTTTAGAAAAATGCTTCGAATCGTCGCAGACTTTTTTTAGATAATATAAATCTTTCGTCGGAATCTTTTCAAGCATCTTGCCCATGCGGGCCATTGAGATCGGCGGATAGCCGTCGTTGGCTCTATCGCTGTTGAGCCGCTGCCTAAAATACTGCATCAATTCTCCCCGCTCCGTTTCTTTCGAAGGTTCCATAGAGCGTTTGAGATTGCTCGAAATATGCCGCATGCTGTCTACTATACGACATCTATTCTTAATATTCATAATGATAGATTTATGGGTGGAAGTGGTGCTCTTAAGCATCGCTGGCAAGCCGGAAGGCCCCCGCTACCCCGCCTTCCGATTGCTCTTGTCCAAACTGGGCCAGCTCCACGCCGGCCTTCTTTTAGCTTTCGAAAGCCACTGACTAACGGTATAGTTTTGTAAATGACTAGTATCTTGCCCCAAGAAGAAAACCCAGCGCTCCGCTCGATATCCCAAGCGATCCCGACAAACGCCATAAAAGGCGCGCAAATCCAAGAGCTTATCGCTGATATGAAAGCGCTGCTTTCACAAGAAGAATTCGGCGTTGCGCTCGCGGCGGTGCAGGTGGGAAAGCCTCTACGTTTATTTGTCGTTTCAGGGCGAGCGTTGGCGCGAGGTTCCCGTAATGCTCCGGACGAACAATCTGACGATCCAAAATCTCAAAATTCAAATCTGACAACTCCGGTACCTCCGGATCAAATTTACATAAATCCCATACTGCTCAAAAAATCTCGCGGCAAGGTCAACAAGCACGAGGGTTGTCTTTCGGTTCGGGGCAAATGGGGCATCGTACCGCGCACCGAAAAAGCGACCATTCGTGCCTTTGATGAGCACGGCAAGGAATTCACGCGCGGTGCCACCGGCTTTCTCGCGCACATTTTTCAGCATGAAATGGATCACCTGGAGGGCATTTTGTATACCGACAAGGCGGTCGAACTTTTTGATGATAAGGGTGAAGCGGAAGAAAAATGAACATGCGCGACAATATATCGTTTGTTTTTTTTGGGACGGGGAAGATCGCTCGCGGGGTGCTTGAAGAGCTTCTCTCGGCGGGCATGCCGCCCGCGCTCGTCGTTACCGCTCCCGATAGGAAACAAAGCCGCGGACTCACGCTCTCCCCCTCCCCTGTCGCCATCCTCGCAACCGAACACGAAATAGAGACCCTGAAGCCCGAAAAACTCGACGAAGCCTTCCTCTCCCAACTCGCACCTGACAACTATCAACTGTTTATCGTTGCTGACTACGGCGCAATCCTCCCGCAAAAACTTCTCGATATTCCCGGGAAGGGCACGCTCAACATGCATCCCTCGCTCTTGCCGCGCCTGCGCGGCCCGTCCCCTATTCGTAGCGCTATTTTGAATGACGAGAAAAAGGTAGGTGTATCGATCATGCTCCTCGACGACGAAATGGATCATGGTCCCATTGTGGCGCAAAAAGAAGTAGTTCTCACTGCGTGGCCTCCCCACGGTACGGCGTTGGACGAAATACTTTCACACGCGGGCGGGCGACTCCTCGCGCAAATCCTGCCCTTATGGGCGCGCGATGAGATAGAGGCGCACCCGCAAAATCACGATCTCGCGACATACACTGGGAAATTTTTGAAGGAAGACGGCCTCTTGGATCTCAGCGCCGACCCGTACCAGAATCTTTTGAAAATCCGCGCGTTTGAAGGCTGGCCGGGCACGTTTGCATTTTTCGATCGAGACGGGAAACGCATCCGGGCGCAAATTCTCGATGCGGAATTAGAACAGGGGCGACTCGATGTCAAAAAAGTCAAACCCGAGGGCAAAAAGGAACTGTCGTACGAGGAATTTCTCCGCTCCGGAGTCCGGCAACTTTGAGATCTTTACACATAGCGCAAAATTGGTTTTACTGCCCTTAGTGCAACCGGAATCGGGAGAGGCTTACCATGCCGACAACAAAATACGGCCCCTTCGATGTGAACGTGGAAAACTCTACCATCGCCTGCGGCGACAAGCAGCAATACTTGCGGCCCGCCGAAATGTTCCTACTGCAATTCATTTGTGCGGCTGGCGAGGGCGTCCTCGTTAGCAGATTGACACTTTATGAAGAGCTGTGCAAATTCCAGGGCAGCGCCCCTCGACCCGCTATTCTAGACGTTTACGTCTGCCGAGTTCGCAAAACGTTGAGTGCGCTGCTCGACAACGGGGGCGGGTGCTTGGTTACGGTTCACGGTACTGGGTATGAGTTCCACGCCACGCCGCTTCCTCGTACAAATGGGCGAAAGAGAGGAAAATCGCGGCAGGGAATTCGGCTGAAACTGTGGATCGCGCAAGAGCGATATTCTAGGGAACAAAAAAACGAACCTGAAATTGCGCCAATTTTCGGTCGGCGCGCCTTTCAATAGTCCCTCGAGAGCGCGATACTCGGTGCCAACGGATCGGGAAATGGCCGGCGTCAATTGCGATGATGTCGGCCAATACTTTTTAAATGGAGCGTTCTGCAGACGCTGCAGTCGTCGGGATTGTGGGTGGCGTAAATACCACATATTCCGCGAGCATAAAGAGGACGCCCATGAGGAGAATGATGCCGCCTGCGGCCGATGCGTGGCGAATGTGATGCTTTTTCATCTCAAAGCGTGTGGTATACGCGAGCGCCATCAAAACGAAAAAACCGATAATGTAATACATCATGCGGAGTGAGTTTTTGGGCGAACTGATGATCTGCGCGATCGGATTCTGCACAAGCGTCTCCTGCTCTACCGTGGCAGGAACGACTTCGGCGGTCTCCGTCTCGGCACCGAGGACGGTCGGCGCCGACTCTTCAACGGTCGTCGCCGTTGCGAGCAGTTCGGGATCCTCCGGAATATCCGATGAGCGTACGGGGGGCTGCTCGGGAGCATTGATGGGCGTGCCGAACGCCTGCACGACAAAGACCGTCGGATGGCCCTCAAATTCGCCAACCGCCGTCGCGATGCCGATGTGGGTATAGTGCGGATCCAAAATGTTTTTGCGGTGTGTGGGAGAGTTCATCCACGCCTGCTCCACGTCGATCGAATCATTAAAATCAACGGCAAGATTTTCACCCGCATATTGAAAAGCATACCCTTCTGCCTGAAACCAATACCAGGGATCCTTGCCGTCGGGGGAAATGTGTGCAAAGTAGCTGCCTCTCGCCATATCGTCGGCCTTTGCCTGCGCGACGGCCGTGAGCCGCGGATCCACGACGAGTGCGGAGAGACCGTTTTCCACGCGATCGCCGTTGGCAAGCCGCGCCAGAGCGCCGGCAATGACCGCAGCACTCTGACGAAACCCAAACGTATACGGCAAGGCGCTCGCCATCAAAAACATGACGACAACGACCACGCTCGCGGCAAGAACCGCCGTACCCCCAAGGAATTCAAAACGGCGCACCTCCTTTTTGCTTAAGCCTTTTTTCCGATTTGCTTTCAAACGCCGAAGTCGAGCCATCAGCCCATTGTTCCATCCATGACACTCTCCGGCAAGACACGTGTGTGAATCAGCCGCTGAAAAATACCGTCGCAAACACGCTCGTGAAAAATGAGCGGACAGTATCAAACATCACTGTAAGCCAGTGGCCCGAGAGGGCCTCTGTCGCGCCCCCTGTTGCGCGGAGGAGGCCGGTCGTGGTCGCCTCCGCGTCCACTACTGATATACTCGTGCTTGCTCCAAAGGCCGTCGCGACTTGCGTAACCACGCTTTCTGCGATCTGTTGCGCCCGCTCAACTACCGTAGGAGCAGGCGACGGCTTCTGCACCGATGCCCCGCCACCGGAGGAGCTTGTGGCAGAGACGGAAACGACAAGCGGCTCGCCCGCCGCGCTCTCCACATGTCGCGTTTCGGTCTGCACCACGCCGTTCCGCTCGGTCGTAATCTTAATATCCGCGGAGCCCCCGCTGTCGTTGCCTGAAATGTTGGTATGCACCGAGGCGGAGGCGCTCCCGCCACTACTCGTGACCGTTTGCCCCGATGCAGCCGTTATGCCACCCGTATCAGCCGATGAAGATGTTTGGGTGTAGATCGTCGCTGCCGAAGCGAGCGGAGCGCTCGCGAAAACGCAGAGCAGCGCAGTTATACCGATGAATCGATTCCTCATATTTTCATTGTGACGGAAGCGCCTCGACTTCCTGTGAACTCTAGAATAACCCCTTGAACCACCCAAACAAGCCGCCCGATTCGTTTTGAGGAGCTGGGGGAGGAGGCGTTACAGGGGCCGGTGCGGGATCTTCCTCTTGTGCGGGAGCAGGGACCACGGGCGCTTTTTTGGCGGGCGCCGGTGCGGCTGGTTTTGGTTTTGGCGCCGGAGGCGGCGCAACGGCCACAGCGGCAGCGGCCTGCGGCATGGGCGGAACGACGAACGCGGTAGGCGCTGTGCCACCGCATCCGAGCGCATTTATTTTGCCTAGTGTCATGGTAAAGACAAAGCCGCTCGGCACAGAGAGACCTACAGGCGCCAAAATCTCGGCCGCATATCTCGCTTGGAACTGCCTGACGGCTTGCGTTGTCATCGGGCCGAAATAGCCTGTAACGGGAAGATTCGCGCCAATATGCGTGTTGAGGAAGGTTTGCAACTTTTGTACTTCGACTGCATTGTTACCAAGGCCGGGGCGCATATTTTGCGTGAGGAGTGGCGTGCAGGTAGTAGGCGCATTCAGTGTCGAAGTGGCCATCGTCATCGTAATGGTGGACGTGGCGGCGCCGAGCACCGAGCCGTTGCCTATCACATATACTGTGCTCGACGTCTCGACAGGCTTGATTGCTTTGCCATTTGCAGAGTTGCGTTTACCGGTTACCTGCGCGACGTTGCGATACACGCCGGTTGCCGTGGTGGAGGCGTAATTGACTGTATAGGAGAGATTAATTTCGTCGCCTGGCGCGAGAGTCGCAAGATCCCACGAGCGCGTGTATACCACTTTGCCGTTGGGGTCATACAGCGTGTCAGTGAGTTTTGTGCCGAAAACGGGACCCGCATATTTTTTGTTGAAGATCACAACCTTGTAATCGACGTTTGAAGGCGCTGTTGTCG
>Ga0209542_10018043_pt1 | contig 11472 bp, 12 predicted proteins | sample RifCSPhighO2_01_FD_184028 | JGI IMG/M metagenome (GOLD analysis project Ga0209542, IMG submission 184028) | Soil microbial communities from Rifle, Colorado - Rifle CSP2_plank highO2_0.1 (SPAdes) (version 2) | ecosystem: Environmental > Terrestrial > Deep subsurface > Rock core/Sediment ...
AAGATTATTACAAGAATTAGTTTCCTTGCCTATAAATAAGTTCAAAAACTAATGAGAACTTTGCATAAATAGTGGATTTCTAAATTTGTGAGAGATTCTTCTCTCATTCAGCAAAGTGCGCTTAAAGCATCAATTTTTCTTTGCAAAAATACTTTTTTTTCAACATTTTTTCAGAGCTTACGCTAACACAATCTCTTCATCTGCAATAAATTGTACACAAAACAATTCATAAATTGCTGCGTGAACACTCGATGAATTTCCGTATATTGAGTATGTCCTCCATTGAGGACATTTTTGATCACTGCAAATGGTCGTTCACCGATTGCACGAATCCTTGAGATTCTTTTATTGCGAAGTTTCTGCTTGATTGATATTTTCTTTCCACGCACAGCACGATCCATTGTTGCATCTCCTTTTGCACAGGTCTTTGCGCCAAAGTATCCTCTATCTCGATAATTGATTTCATCTGGCATAGCCAAATCTATTTGATTATCATGTACTTTTGCGGTTGTAACAGCTAACTCTGTTACGATTCCATTTTCTGTATCGACTTTGCTATGGAGTTTATACCCAAAATAGCTTTTATTGTTCTTAACAGCCCATGTCCCATCTTCATTACGCGTCGTCGGTTGACCACGACCTCGATCTTCTTTGTCGCTGCTGTTTGTTTTGCCTGGATTTGCCGTGATAAATGAGGCATCTTGAATAACACCTTTTGAGAATTTTATGCCCTTCTGTTCCATTTGATGGAACAGTTCATCCCACAATACATCATGAAAATCTTGTTCACTTATGAATTCTCGAAAACGCCAGATTGTTGTGTAATCTGGAATTACTTTAGGAAAGCCCAAGAACTGCTGAAATGAAATGCGATCAGCAATCTGATATTCAACTTCTTCGTCGCTAATACCGTACATGTGCTGTAAAATAAGAACTTTAAACATCATTACTACTTCAAAAGGCGGTCTGCCTTTTTGGGAACGACGAAGAATGAGTGTACGAAAGCGAGACCAATCGATAAGCTTCTGAAGAGGGGCTAAACGATCCCCTCTTTTTTCGACATGGCTGTAAGCCATGCGAGCACCAAATTGACCTAAAGAATCTGTCATAATTTCACCTCGTGAAAAAGGAAATCAGATGAGTTTAAAGGTTTTACGAATTATGCAAAGTTCTCTATAGCTTCTCAGTTTTCCCTACATGAGCTTTAATCCTCAGAATCTGCTGTTTTAGTTGTGGAACATTTAAGGTAAGAATTTCCCATACGAGATTAAAATTCACGCCAAAGTAATGATGAATAATCTTATCACGGGTTCCTGCGATTTTTGCCCACTCGACATCAGGATACTTCTTTTTCAGGAGAGGTGAAATATTTTTTATTGCTTCACCTATAATTTCAAGCCTGCGAACGTTTGCGTCTTTTGCATCTGAATTTCTGAGAAATTGTGTTTTATCGATAGTAGAAATGGACTCTTCAATATTGGTTATTGCCTCCAAAATATGAAGAATAAATGGGAGATCTTTACGCTCTTTTTCCAAGAATACGCACCTCCCCACCCAAGATATATTTTTTTAGATATGGACTTAGACCATCATATGTTACTAAATCCACTTTTTTACGAAGAGTTTTTTCAAGTTCATCGCGTATAGTTATAAATTCGAGCCCTATTCCCGGAGGAGGTTCAATGATGATGTCGATGTCGCTTTTCTTTTTTTGATCGCCACGAGCATAGCTTCCGAAGATGCCTGCTTTCTTAATATCGTATTTCTGTAACACCGATTCAATTTTGGGAATTAATATTGCTAACTCATTATTTTTTTCTAGTTTCCGGTCTGCTCGCTTTATCTTGGCTGAAAGCATAAGTTTCGATAAATCTTTTCCTAAGTACACACGAACTTTTTTGAATAATGCGCCAGTGCGGACAGTTCTGACCCTATAGAAATATTTTTTATTGTTTTTTTTCTTGATTTCAGTGTACATGTATTATTGTACGGGCACATTATATTTAAGATTTGTGGACGTACGGCTTATTGGAGCTTATCTTTAACTCTCTCAAAGAATTCTTTGTCTTGTCGATGCGTCAATGGTTTTGAGACATCGTCTTTATTTACCCATCGTGCTTCGGGATTGTGCGGGTCAGTTGGCTTGAGCATGTCTTGTGCTGTTGTGAAAAGAAAAATCACGATCGTTTTATAGATTGAGAGATCATCTTTTCCGTTTCTGCCTATTTGATAACGCTGATACGTGCCCAATTCTTTGATGAATTTAAGTTTTGTGATGCCGCTTTCTTCCGCGATTTCACGCTCTGCAGTCTGCCGTAATGTTTCTCCTTCTTCTATTCGACCTTTTGGCAGTGACCAAGAATCATTATTTTGATTGACAACTAAAATGTTACCAGATTTGTTTACAACAACGCCGCCGGCGCTTGTTGAGTGGATCATGAGCGAGATTAAAAATTGCACCTATATAATAAAAATCCCAGTCGCCCAAAAGGGGTGGGGTATTGATTAGTAAATTATAGCTGGGATTTTTATAGCCTCCAAAAACCCAATCATCGCCACGCAAAGTGCGCTTTGCTATTCGCGCTCACTTCGTTCGGCGACAAGCGATGGGGTATTTGGAGCAAATAATTTCGAAAATTCGCACTCGCGCATTACACAATCGCCGTACAACTGCAAAGTAATGTCCCAATGCAAAACATATATACTTGTACATACATTACAGTTGCAGAATGTTTAAAAAGGATAGCGGACACCTTCATTACTAGATTTTGTGGTTTTTGAAATTAAAAAACACTACAGATTGTGGTTTTATGAGTGCTGGGTATCGCTGGTTCCCGCACTCGCAACAAAAAAAAAGAGGACGCACATGGTGATTGACAGTATACGAGCGGAATTTAAAATTCGAATAAAAAAAGGTGGATTCCGCTGGAATATGGGTAAGATACATAAGGAAATTAATGTCCTTGCCCATACAACGAAACAGGGGAACTTGTTCGATTTTTTTCGATCACACACTGTTGTGCGGTTCTGGTGACTTCTCATGCATTGCCCATTCTGCGCGTTCAATGATACGAAAGTTGTCGACAGCAGAGTTAATGAGCTTGAAGTGCGGCGGCGGCGCGAATGCGAGAAATGTGCGAAGCGTTTCACTACATACGAAAAAGCAGAGATTGAAGTTCAGGTTCTCAAAAAGAATGGGCAGCAGGAATTGTTCAGCAAAGATAAAGTGAGAAACGGCTTGATCAAGGCGTGCCATAAACGGCCGGTGACGCCGGAACAGATTGAAGAGATTGCTGAACGTGTTGAGCGCAAAGTGCGCCAAAGCGGCTTGTGGGAAGTGAAGAGCATGTTTATCGGCCGCATCGTGATGAAAGAATTATTAAAAATGGACAAAGTTGCATACCTGCGTTTTGCAAGCGTGTGCAAGGCATTTGATGATCCGCAGTTGTTCAAGAAAGAATTAGCGATCATGGTGCAGAATGATTAAGCGCATTAAAAAAAGAGACGGGCGTATTGTTGACTTTGATAAAAATAAAATCGAAGAGGTCATCTGGAAAGCTGCGTCTGCCGTCGGTGGAAAAGACCGGCAGCTTGCGGTGCAGCTGCGCAATAGAGTTGTTGAGTTTATGGAGAAGCATTATGACGGCGCCGATGAAGTTCCTACGGTTGAGGACGTTCAGGATGCGATTGAGCGCGTGTTGATTGAACAGGGGCACAGCCAGACGGCGAAGGCGTTTATCCTCTATCGAAAGAAAAGGCAGGAATTGCGTGAAGCGAAATCTGCATTAGGAATTCAAGACGATCTCAAGCTGTCGTTTGATGCACTCCACATACTTGCGCAGTACAAATTGCTCTACAGAAAAGATGACGGCTCACACGAGACGCCGCGCCAGATGTTTGAGCGCGTGGCAAAAGCGCTGAGTAAAGCAGAGAAAAAGTTTGGAAGTGATGGAACGGACATCGAACAGCAGATAGCGCGTGCGCTCGTTTCATTGGAGATCATGCCGAGCACAAGCATTCTTCAGATGGCAGGCAACGCACAGCATCATTTGAGCGATAGTTTTGTGCTGCCTGTTCTGGATGACATCGGAATTTTATTCGATACGCTGAAACTTGCAGCGCAGCTTCATAAGACACGACAGCGTGGGTTTGGATTAGGCATTTCATTTTCACCGATACGATCAAAAGGAAGCAAAATTGGTGATGAATTCGGCGAAGGCGCAGCAGGACCAGTATCGTTTTTATTATTATATGACCGAGCTTTGCGGCAAATCAATCCACACGGGACGAACCTTGCGTTCCTGAGCGTGCATCACCCCGATATTATCGATTTTATCACTGCGAAAGAAAATGCGCAGCTGCGAAATTTCGGCATTTCTGTTGTGCTGACGAAAGAGTTCATGCGCGCCGTGCAGGAAGATAAAATGTACAAGCTCATCGATCCGCATACACAACTGGTCGTGACAAAATTGCGCGCGCGCAGTGTATTGGACATGATAGCAACCATTGCATGGAGAACGGGCGATCCGGCAATCGTTTTTTTGGAGAATCTCAATAAAGCGCCGAGCAATCCGTTTGAAGGAAATAGTGCAGTCACAGAAATATTAGAAGCGACGACACAGACCGGCGAGCATCCGTTGTTTGCGTATGAGGGCTGCTTTACCGCAAGCATTAATCTCGCACAGCATGCTGCTGACAACGATGGGAAGAAAGATGTGAATTGGGATAAATTAAAGAAAAATGTTCATCTTGCAGTACGCATGCTGGATAATGCGATTGAAGTTTCTGACTATCCTACGGCGGCGATGAAGCGCGCTATGGAGCGGACGCGGCGCATTGGCGTAGGAATCATGGGCTGGGCTGATTTGCTTATTTCATTAGAAGTTCAATACAATAGTGCAGACGCTCTTGCCCTTGCTGAAAAGCTCATGAATTTCGTGACGAGTGAAGCGAAAAATGCAAGCATGAATCTTGCGAAGAAGCGCGGCGTGTTTGAAGGATACAGCGACAGTGTGTATGCGAAGAAAAATGAGAAACTGCGCAATGCGAGCAGAACAACGATCGTTCATAGCGGCGTCACGAGCATCATTGCGGGCTGCAGCCAGGGGATTGAGCCGTATTATGCGATAGGATATCTGAAGCGGACGCCGACCGCAGAGACATTTGAGGTTATCCCATTGTTTGAAAATATCGCACGGCGCGAAGGATTCTATTCAGCGGAATTGATGAAAACGATTTCATTGGCTGGAAGTGTGCGCCGCATCAAGGATGTTCCTGCAAAATGGAGACGCGTGTTTGTGACGGCGCATGACTGTTCGATATCAGACCATGGCGCGATGCAGATCGCGTTCCAGAAGCATACGGATAATGGTGTCAGCAAGACGATTAACCTGCCGGCGACCGCGACAATCCATGAAGTAGAAGAGGTGGTGATGCGCGCGTATGAAGCAGGATGCAGAAGCATCCATGTGTATCGCGAAGGAAGTTCAGCTCAACAGCTGATTCATTCGCGCAATGGCCAAAGCAAAAAGAAAAAAGTCAGATTGGAGGTGTAGTGTTCATGGAAAAAAGTTCAGGGAGTTCAATACCACGATATTTTACGCAAGAGGGGCGGGATCCATTTTCCACAGTCTCGTATGACAAGCGAAGCTCTATTATCCGCAATCCCGATGGAAGCATTGTCTTCGAAATGAAAGAGGTTGAGGTTCCATCATCATGGTCACAAGTCGCAACTGATATTTTAGCGCAGAAATATTTCAGAAAAGCTGGCGTGCCCCTGCCCGATGGCAAAACAGGACCGGAATCAAGCATCAAGCAGGTTGCTCACCGCATGGCCGGATGCTGGCGTCATTGGGGACAGAAGTATAATTATTTTGCGACAGAAAAAGATGCACAGAACTTTTATGATGAAATCGTGTATATGTTAATTCACCAAGTGGCAGCGCCAAACTCGCCGCAATGGTTCAATACCGGCTTAGCGTTTGCGTACGGCATCACCGGACCCGCGCAAGGCCATTATTATGTTGATCCTGACACGAAGGAATTGAAGCGTTCAGAAGATGCTTATTCACGGCCGGCCCCTCATGCATGTTTTATTCAGAAAATTAACGACGATCTCGTCAATGAAGGCGGCATCTATGATGTTTTGACGAACGAAGCACGTATTTTTAAATACGGTTCGGGGACTGGAACTAATTTTTCAACGCTGCGCGGTGCAGGGGAAAAGCTTGCAGGTGGGGGAAAATCGAGCGGATTGATGTCATTCTTGAAGATATTTGATCGTGCTGCAGGCGCAATCAAGTCCGGCGGAACAACAAGACGTGCAGCAAAGATGGTTGTACTGGATTTGGATCATCCGGAGATCGAAGATTTTATCTGGTGGAAAGCGAAAGAGGAGGAAAAAGTAGCGGCGCTTGTTGCAGGAAGCGCAATGCTGAAAAGTCATGTTGATGCAATCATCGAACAAGCAAAAGTCAATCCGGATTTTGCGAAAAATAGACTGCTCGCGCGAGCTGTGCGGGCGGCTGTTCAGGCGCATGTTCCGTTGAGCTATATTGTCCGCGCAATCGATCTTGCAAAAGAAGGCAAGACAATGGATCTTGACGTGTTTGATACGGATTATGAAGGCGAAGCATACATTACGGTCAGCGGACAGAACAGCAATAACAGCGTCCGCATACCGAATACGTTCTTTGAAGCACTGCAGAATGGCGGCATGTGGCAGTTAAAAGGAAGAATCAGCGGAAAAGTCATGCGGGAAATTCCTGCACAGAAATTATGGGACCAGATTGGCTATTGCGCATGGGCAAGCGCTGATCCCGGCGTTCAATATGATACACTGATCAATGAGTGGCATACATGTCCCGAAGACGGACGCATCAATGCAAGCAATCCTTGTTCAGAGTACTTGTTTTTAGACGACACGGCATGCAATCTCGCAAGCATCAATGTCGGACAGCTATATGACGACGATACCGGATTGTTTGACTTACATGGATATAGGCATGCGATTCGATTATGGACGATGATATTGGAAATATCTGTTTTAATGGCGCAATTCCCCAGCAAAGAAGTTGCACTGAAGAGTTATGAGTTCAGAACGTTAGGATTGGGCTATGCAAATGTGGGCAGCCTGCTGATGCGTATGGGCATTCCGTATGACAGCGATCAGGGACGCGCAATTGCAGGTGCGCTGACTGCGATCATGTCGGGCGATTCATATACAACAAGCGCGGAAATGGCACGGCATCTCGGAGCGTTCCCCGGGTATGAACGAAACAAAAAGCATATGCTTCGTGTTATCAGAAATCATCGCCGTGCGGCGTATGGCACTGTAGATTATGAAGGGTTAAGCATTCATCCACAGGCGATCAATCAGGAGTTATGCCTCCCTGAGTTATTGGCAGCAGCACATAACGCATGGGACAATGCATTGTCGATGGGCGAACAGCACGGCTATCGCAATGCACAAGTCACCGTCATCGCACCCACTGGAACGATCGGTTTAGTCATGGATTGTGATACGACGGGCGTCGAGCCGGATTATGCACTCGTTAAATTCAAGAAGCTGGCGGGCGGCGGATATTTTAAGATCGTCAATCAGTCTGTGCCGCATGCGTTGAGACAGCTTGGATATAATGACCATGAAGTAAAAGAGATGATTGATTATTGTGTTGGCCGTAAGACATTGAAAGGATGCCCGACAATTAATCCGCAGGCGTTGGCGGCAAAGGGATTCAGCGATGAACAGCTTGCGCTGCTTGAGACACAGCTGCCGAACATATCAGAATTGAAATATGTGTTTACTCCGTGGGTGTTAGGCATGGATTTCTGCAAGCGGCTCGGGTTCAGCGAAGAGGAAATGAATGGAGACTTCAACATGCTCGCTGAATTAGGATTTACACAACAAGAGATCGAAGCTGCAAATCAGTATGTCTGCGGTACAATGACGATTGAAGGCGCGCCGCATTTGAAACAGGATCATTATCCCGTATTTGATTGTGCAAACCGATGCGGAGCGAAAGGCAAGCGGCTCATTAGCGCATACGGACACTTGAAGATGCTTGCGGCAACCCAGCCGTTCATCAGCGGCGCAATCAGCAAGACGATCAACATGCCGCGCGAATCGACGGTTGAAGATATCAAGCATGCGTACCACTTTGCATGGAAACATATGGTCAAAGCGGTTGCGCTCTATCGTGACGGAAGCAAGCTGTCGCAGCCATTGAACACAACACTGCAGGAAAGTCCAGAGCTCAAAGCACTGCTTGACGTGGATGAAGAAAAGCTTACACTGGAAGTAGAGATAGAGCCGGAAGTCCTGCCCGAACGTGTTGAAGCGCCTGTTGTCGTCGGCGGCAACGGGCATGCGGAAGCCATGGTTGATACGCATACTGCGGGCTACATGAAGGATGAAAAGTGCAGCGGATGCGGAAGCAAGCTTGTCCGACGCAATGGAGTCTGTACAATCTGCGACGTGTGCGGAACGACGGGCGGATGCAGTTGATGGACGAATAAAAAGATTATTGCGGCAACAATATTTATTGTGGCAGACGGGCAAAAAAAGTGTTTTTTGCCCTGCTTCGCAAAATAGTTTTCCACACTACGAATGGAAAACGGTTCTGCACTTCGCCTGCACCATAATTGTTGTCGTAAAGTGGACGTAGAGCGACGTTAAAACTACGCAAATAGCAGAGGATGCATGAAAATATATACCAAGATGGGCGACCAAGGAAAGACGACGTTCTTTGGATGCGGCATGGTTCAAAAGAATGATGTGCGCATCGAAGCGTTCGGTGCATTGGACGAATTGAATAGCGTGCTTGGTGTAACGTTGTGCTTCATCGAGGATGAGAAGCTGCGGACAACATTGACGAAGATACAGAACGACTTGTTTCAGCTTGGGGCAGACTTAGCAGGAAGCGAGCTGCAACAGAACTCATTCCCGCGCATTACAACACATCATGTTGAAGAGATGGAGCTGCTCATCGATGATATTGAACGAAGATTGGGTTTGCCGCCAAAATTTATTTTACCTGGGGGAACGGCATCAAGCTCGTTCTTGCATTTGTGCAGAGCAACAGCGCGCCGGGCGGAACGGACGCTTGTTGGGCTGAAGAATGTCATGCCGCAATTGAATTCGGAGACGCTCAGATATGTGAATCGGCTGAGCGATTTACTCTATATGCTTGCACGGCAGTCAAATAACGAGCTCGAAGTCAAAGAACAGCATCCGCTGTACAAGTTCTTTGACAATGAAAAAAAATAGGCTTACAATTCACCGATCGATTTCAATAGTTTTTCATGGCCTTTTATCAGCTTGTTAAATCTATCCAATTCTCTAGAAACAATTTCAAGATTTTCTTTATCTCTTTGAGGAGATCCTTTAAGAGATTCCAAAAATTGCTGATTTTTGTTATCTTTTAAACTCTCTAATTTTGCCATGTTTAATCCAATCTTTAATTTCTTCAATACTATAAAAACCTTCTCGTATCCCAACCATAATCCGGGAATTATCAGGATTGTCTGTAATGTGGAATTTTCCTTTGTTTAGCAACAAGAATTCTTTTGCAGTCACAAAAGCCGTGCGTCTATTGCCGCTTGCAAAAGGATGTTTATGGATCAAACTGACTAACAAAAATGCAGCTTTTTCATAAATGTCTCCTTCAATGTCTTTGCACCCTTCTACAATTTCGACTAATCTTGACCTGTTCAGAAGTTCAGCTTTATCCGCTTTCTTGACTTTGATGAGGTTCAGAACAAATAGATTATTTTCAATAATTCGTTCTACAGTCAAATATTCAAGATTCATCTATTTTAAGAATCAAAAGAGTAATATAAACTTACCTACAATGTGATAGTTTCGGTGAGATTGTCGCAAAGTATAAATAGGGTGATTTTTGCTCTTACTATTTATGCGGAGATGTTCAGCGTTGAAACGCTGGCGCCTCCTTGCATAAATGCTACGGAGATGTTGAGGAGTGACCTCTTGACATCTCCTTACTTCGTGCGGAGATGCCGGAGTGGCCAAACGGGCTAGGTTTAGGTTGCTTAGAAGCTCGGCTTCTGGCATGTCAGAAACCACGGTTTCTAACACATTCGATGTGTTGCTGCTCATTGCGAGATGAGTTGGTTACCGGCGGTCGAGTGTAAAAACCCTAGTGGCTTAGTGCCTACGCAGGTTCGAACCCTGCTCTCCGCAGTTTATTTTTTAGTTTGTTCGTGGAGCTTGCATCAGCAATGCTCCACTCGTCGGCAATTCACCTAGTGCCACTGGTCGCAGTTTCGAACCCTGCTCTCCGCATTTTATTTTTGTTAGGATACGCAGTCTTAAATTCTCTTTATTTACTTTGTATGGGTGCTGTCAATAATCTATATTTTTAGACAGTTAGTCTAAATGTAGTTAAATATATAAACAAGGTTCACCCTACCTATCTTGTTGGTAATAACATTCACGGAGCGCAGTGTTAACGATGATTATGTTCAATGAACGAGTTGAAGAGACGTGGTGAGCAAGCCAACAAAGAACATCCTGCGTTGGATGTTACACCGTAATATGGTCGGTGGGAAACATACACCCGAAGGAAGAATATTCCAACGGATGAAAAATTTGCCACCTGTGGAACAGAGGTAAGTGACGGATGATTGGGAATATTGTATCAAACAACTTCAATGGGGATGAACAGGATGACTGAAGAGACGGGCGCGTTTTGCAACTTATTTGGTGGAACGCCGCGAAATAGAATCTTAGAGTTTTTCTTAGAAATGAGAGGAATGGATTACGGAATAGGAGATGTTGCACGAGAAGCAGGATTGAACCGAGCGACAACATATAACACAATGGAAGAACTGCTTAAGTCGGGGTTAATCATCCCAACTCGTAAATTAGGAAAAACGCAGTTATACTCATTAGACTTAAAGAATAGCGAAGTCCAGTTCCTCATCAAAATATTTGACAGAGTGTTGGAACATGTTGTTGCGTCATATGAAGAAAAACACCACTCGAAGAAGGGATTAATCCTTGAAGCATAGTCTCTTTTTTTAAGTTTGTCGAGCCAATTCGATTCACACCAGAGATGAGAAATTTTATTAAACAAGTGTGTATCCTAATGTCCAACAGCGAAGCAATCCGATTTGAAAAATGACTAAAACATTGAAATCGACTGGATCGTGTATTTTTTGCAAAAAGGCATTCGCATCAACAGCCATGACAAATCATTTATTGTCGTGCAAAGAACGCTCAAAAACATTCTCAGAATCAAACGACCGCATATTTCTCATAAAAGCAAGTGAAGGTCCATTTTTCATATATTTCGAAATTAACTCGAGTTCTTCATTAAAATCTGTTGACTCGTTTCTCCGCAAAATTTGGTTGGAATGTTGCGGGCATTTAAGCGCATTTACGATAGGACCTTATACGTATTCAGTAAGTCCGGATAAAGAATTTGATGACAAAAGTATGAAGTTTCCATT
>Ga0209542_10018045_pt1 | contig 11470 bp, 20 predicted proteins | sample RifCSPhighO2_01_FD_184028 | JGI IMG/M metagenome (GOLD analysis project Ga0209542, IMG submission 184028) | Soil microbial communities from Rifle, Colorado - Rifle CSP2_plank highO2_0.1 (SPAdes) (version 2) | ecosystem: Environmental > Terrestrial > Deep subsurface > Rock core/Sediment ...
CTCATCGTGCTCATTTAATTGCTTGATTGCATTGTATCCAGGAACAAAAGCTACTATCTTTTTTCCATTCTTGACCAACTGCACAACAACGCATTTTCTCATGGCAGAGTTTGGCTGCTTGGCTTCCCTCTGTGTTTTCTGAAGAACAATTGCCTTTGCCTGGGAAGAGCCCTTCAAGGGATCTGACTTCTCTTTCAATCTTAATATTTTAGACTTGTACTTGGATAATTTCCATCTGGCCTTTTTCCTTCTGGATTTAAGTTTTTTTACAGCATTAAGGCCTTTTGGTTTCTTTCCCATTTTTTATTTTTTCCATAAACTCTTTTCTAAAGCGTCTATCTAACATTGATTGTTAAGTTAAAATACTTTTTGAATACCTTATTGTATTGTTCTAAATTTTTTTGATTTCTTCCTATTAATAAACCTTTGGTTTTAGTATCTGCATTGACATTTATAAAATCATCATCTTTCTCAACATTATCAATTTTCAGCGGCATTATTAAATTCTTAAAAAAAACGACTGGATTCTGATTAAACTCAACAATTTTTATTTTTTCATTTATCATCTCAGAATATTTCCTGACATTGGCTCCATTCTTTCCTACTGCTCTTCCTATGTCACCAAAATTAACAATCATCAGCATTCCATTTGAATTAAAGACATCTTTGACTCTGGCTCCGGTTAATTTCTCAAAGAGATTAATCTTTTGTATAAGGTCTTTATCCAGTATCATTCTAAACTCAAAACAGAAATATGAAATGATTTTTTACATATAATCCCCAATTCCTCATTGTTCTCCTTCAATTTAACCAAGGGGATGTTGTGAATTTTTGAATAATGCTCTAAATCACCAAGAACCTCTTCTGGACAATTTGAGCTCACATAAACTTTCTTAATCTCCCCCATCTTTAACTTCTTTAAAGTTCTATGGGTTCCAAATATTAAACCTTTTCCTTCCTTGATTGCTTCCTTCAGGTATTTCATAGTAATTTACCTTGAATGTCAATTTTTAAAGTTAACTATTCTCTCATAAATCCTTGGCCATTCATGCTTGAACCACATTTTTTCTCTCTTCAGCATCTTGTCAAAACCTCTCAATTTCATCTCTTTTGTAACAACTCCTCCTTTGTGGGGATGCTTGTATTTTTGTTCCAGTGGAGAATTGAATCCGTGTGCATAATGACTCAGCTCATGCGCTATCGTCAGGTCAATTATGTATTCAGGAACAATATCAAATCTGAATAATTCATTGATTACTATCTCTGTATCTTTTCCTTTTTTTGAGATATGCCCAAATTTATTCTTTGATTTCCCTTTGAATTTAATATTTACATTGTTCAGTTTAGGAATTTCATTGAATAAAAGAAACCAGATTTGCTCTAATCTTTCTAAAAGAAATTTATCATCTCTCATTAATCTTTTCTGAATTTAGCAACTTCATCAATCAAATCAATATGACCCACAAACATGCTTCTGCAACAGTATCTTTTTAATCCAAGCTCATCAACCTTTTTGGGTTCATCACCCTTGGCAACTCTTTCCTTGAAGTCCTGCCAAAGCTGTGCAATTGGCTTACCGCAGCTGAAACAACGAATTGGAATTATCATTTTAAACTTATCTTAAAAACTTAATTTATAAACCTTTTGAATATGTGTCGCCTGGCTTGGATCACAATGATCACAAGTCACATTGTTTTACGACCAGGCATAATTAAAGGAAAAAATCAGTTTAAAAAACTACCTCTTCGACTTGGTTCTCTTTGCCCTGGCCTTGGAATCATTAGGTTTATACTGCTCTTTCCTTCTTATATCCGCAACCAGCAAATTCCTGTCATAATCCAAGAAACTTTTCTCAAGAATTTTATCTCCAGAAAACTTAACAAGCGCCCTTGATATTGTTAGCCTAACCGCATCGCTCTGTGATCTCCATCCGCCGCCATTTACTCTGATTTGAATATCAACTTTGTTTGCTAAATCCCCCGAAATAACTAAAGGCTCCATGATTTTTGCCTTGGCAAATTCCGGTTTGTAGCTGTTCAGGGAGTGGCCATTAATCCTTACATTTCCCCTGCCAGATTTCAATGTTGCTCTTGCTCTTGATCTCTTTCTGCTTCCAAATACATGAACCACATTAGAAGGTTCTTTCTTCTCTTTCTTTACAGCTTTTTTCTTTACCATTTTTTATTGTTCAAGAACCTGCAGATCTCTCCGACAGTGATGTATTTTAAAGTTTTTATTCTTGAAATATCAGCATCTTTAATCCTTTCCATTTTCTTGTTCTTAAATTGGTCTGGAATTGAAATATGACACATTATCCTTCCAAATGCGCTTTTTCCTCTTTCTTGCTTATATGGTAACATTCCCCTAATGACTCTTCTTAAGAATCTATCAGGCATTTTCGGCAAAAAAGGTCCGTGAAACGGCCCGCCCCTTTCATCTTGTTTCTTGTATCCTCCAAGAATATCCTTTTTATTTCCTGTTATTATTGCCTTTTCCGAATTAACAATATCTATCTTTTCTCCAAGCAATGCTTTCTTCACTACGACAGTGGCCATTCTTCCAACGATTAAATCCTTAGCATCAACTATCATCCTATAATTCTAATCCTTTTTCCCTTAGGATTCTCCTTCATTAATTCCCTTATTGAAATTGCCTTTCCCACCTTGTTTATTTTTTCCTCTGCACTCTCGGAAAATTGATAGGCGGCAACTGTAATCTTTTTTGTCAAGTCTCCCATGCTTAAAACCTTGCCGGGAACTAACGCTATTTCATTATCTCTTGTATTTTTGTCAATCTTGTATAAATTGGCTTTTCTTCTTATTCTTGTAGACCTTTCCAAATCTTTTGCAACTCTTTTCCACAAATTAATGTCCTTCTTTCCACCTAATTCTTTCAAGTCATTGATTAGCTCCTTCAATTCCAAAGTTTGCGGACCTGTTCTCTTAACCATTTTATTTAGCCTTGACTATTTTCTTGCCGAATTCATCTAATTTTTCATCAAGTATGTTCATTGCTTCATCTACCATTTCTTTGCAGCTCAACTGCCCCCATGATTCAACAAAGAAAATGAAATTCTCCTTGCTTACTTCCTGATCTTCATTTTTTAAGTCATCTAAATTTTTAAACTTGACAGGAGCGTTGACATAATGGCACAATCCCGGGGAAAATTTCATATGTTCTTTACCCTTTCCTAAAACAGCAGTTGCCTGCAGGGATAATTCTTTATCTTTTAGTAAAGTTATTAAAGGAATATTATCATAAGCAGGAACACATTTTGGATCCTTGCTTTTAAGATCCCCTGAGTAAACAGTCTTTGGGCCCTTGACTTTCAGTATTAATTTCAGCTCAGTTGTAGCCTTTGTGCTTGCTCCATCTTTCAATGAATAACCTTTAAGATCAGTCTTTATTGGAATCAATCCAATTCTATGAGCTAAAATCTCATCATACAAGGCAGTTTGATTCTTGACAAACTCGATTTCGTCAATGGCTAATGTAGGAACCTCAGAAACGATTGCTCTTCTAATTGTATTTGCAATTGCATTGTTTATGCCTTCAATCATGAAAACTAATTCATTTTCTTTTTTATCCAATATCTCAACTTTCATTTAAACTCTCCTTCCTCTCCTAAAGTGCTTCTTACGGCAGCCGTCAGTAGGCAAGGCAGTCACATCTTCTATTGTCCCTATCTTAAACCCTCCTCTTGATAAAGTTCTAACCGCTGCCTGTGCACCAGGTCCCGGATTATTTGGTCCTTGATGTCCGCCAGGAGCTCTTATCCTTATATGCAAGGCATTTATACCGTGCTCCTTTGCCATCTCACCGGCTTTCTTGGCAGCACCCATTGCTGCAGTAGGTGAACTTTCCAGTCTATGAGCCTTGACCATTTGACCACCAGAGCTTATCCCCAAGGACTCACTTCCAGTTATGTCAGTAATGTGAACAATTGTATTATTATAACTTGAATAAATATGAGCTATTCCCCATTTAAGCTTTCTTTCTCTATTGTCCCTAATATTACTTTTCTCCATTTTCTTTCTTTTCTACCTTCTCTTTGGCTTCCTTTTTCGGCTTCTCCGCTTTTTTCTTCCCTTCTCTTTTTTCTTTTGCAGGAGATTTTTCTGAAAGCTCAACTTTTTTTGGCTCTTCTTTTTTTACAATCTTTTTCTTAACCTCTTCTTCTTTTTTGCCAAATTTACCAATCAAATGTGAACCTTCCTTAAATTCAATTTTGTTTTCTTCATCAGCATTAACAATATATGATGGAACATTAACTTTGTTGTTTGCAACAAAAATATGGCCATGAACAATAAATTGCCTCGCTTGTTTTGGAGTATTTGCAAGATTCTTCTTATAGACAAAAGTCTGCAGTCTCCTATTCATAATATCATTTATAGTCAAACCAAGAACGTCATCAACGCCGGCATTTTTCTTAATCAACCCCAGCTTGAACAACCTGCCGATCATCTGCTCCTTTTCCTTCTTTGCCTGTTCCGTTTGGGCATTTGCCAGCTTTTTAGCTTGCGAGGAGTATTTGCTAAGAATTGACTGCATCTTCATTATTTCTTTCTTGTTCTTCAAGGCATAATTTTCAAGGATTACCTTTTCCCTTTCTATTCTTTCAGCCTGCCAAGGATGTCGGGGGGTAGAGTATGTTTTTCTTTTTTTTCTAGGATGTCCCATTTTATTATTTTTTTCGTAAACGCTTTTTTAAAAGAGTTTATTTCTTTCCTCCAGCATCTTTTTTAGCGCCCTTTTGCGGTTTCACTTTCTTCTTTTGCACGCCGACAGACCTTCCCTTTCTAAAATGAGATCTTGTCCTCTGACCTCTGACGGGTAATCCAAAAGCATGCCTCATTCCTCTGTAAGATTTTACTTTCTTCAGTCTTTTGATGTCAAATTCTTTTCTTAATTTCAACCTTGAGCCAAAGATATGCAAATCCTCGCCAGTGTCATAATCTTTTCTTCTGTTTAACAGCCACCTTGGGAATATAGTAGGTTTTGTAATCAAACCCTCTATATCACTTACCTCTTTTTCGCTTAATGCACCCACTTTTTTTCTCTTATCAAGATTTAAAACATTGCAGATTGCATTTGAGAACATAAATCCAATGCCTTTAATTTTCTTCAAACCAATATAAAGCTGTTTATTACCATCTAAATCAGTGTTTGCAATCCTTACTATTGCTTTCATCTTATCCATAAGGAAAATTTTAAAGAATTGTCTTTATAAAACTTACTAAAATGAATCTTCGCTGAAAAACTTTTTATTTATTTATTAAAAATGGTCAGAAGTATGAATGTCCCCTTCAATACGCCTACATAAATTATATTTAATCGGGTGAACCTGATCATTTTGTTTACCAATCTTTTCAGGGGAAGTTTTCTCATATAAATCGATAAAACCTTCATTTATAAGAACATAAGCACTCATACACTCGCCAGATGAAGAAACATCCATATATAAAAGAGCCGGCATAATAGTACCATCATTAAGTTTTACTTTACCTGATACTAAATAATCTCCGGGTATATAAATTTCATCTTCAGAAGAAAGAAATTCAACCTCTTCAAAACCAACACAATCATCCAATGGACTTTCAATCTCCATAAAAACTTTTCCAGAATTTATATCCTTCAAGGTTATTTCATGCAATTGTACAATTTTTTCAAGCTGGTTTCTCATTTTATTAATGAAAGCGCATAAAATCTTATAAACTTTTTCATTAGTAACCCCTAAAGAGATTAACCCTCAACAAAGATTCTATATTTATCCTTTCCTTTCAATTCAGAGATTATCCTTCTGATTACAACTTTCTCGGGATCAGGCAATAATTTAACTCTCTTCTTAATGTCTTCAAAATTCTCAAATTCCTTTTCCTTTCTTCTTTCAAGCAATTCCCCCATGTGCTTTTTTCCAATTCCCGGCAATAATTCAATCTGATGCCTTCTCATATTTATTGGTCCTGCCTTGTTGAAGAAATTAATGAATCTAGCTTCATGGTCTTTGATAAGGTCCTTTATTACATGATCCAATTCAGACTGGGCGGTCTTAGTCAACTTATCATAACTGACTTTTCCAAATATATGGTGTATCTCTTCCCTCTTGCCCTCTCCAGTATAAACTTCCTGAAGAGGCTGCAAAAATACTCCTTTTTTTGGCACTAATTCCAAAAGAATAAAATGGCTCTTACCTATAGCTTGTGCTATTGGAGTTTTCACGTGTGCTGGTCTTGGATCGAATGGATGCCCATTTGGCAAAAAATCCAGCACTATGGCATGCTCTTCCTTTACATTCTTTCTTAGCATATTTTTCTCCAACAGCTTTACTCATTTTTTATCGTTTCTACTATCTTCGTCAAGTCCTCTTGTTTTAATGTTAAATTCTCACCACTCAGTATTGCCTTTAACTCATCTACTTCCTTAGGTGATATATCCACTATCTTATTTATATGTTTATCCTTTAATCTCAAGATACCCAATTTTGACAGGCTATCCTTTAATTTTTTTGTGTCTTTCTTTGCAAATCTGTTTATATAATCATAAACCTTAATTCCCCTTGGATTCAAATCCTTGTCTCTCTTCTTTATTTGGTCCAGCTTGTCCTTCAGCTCCTAGGCTTAATGGATTTTTTCATTGATTATTTCTAAGTTTGCCACTTTACAATCTCCTTAAATGAACGGGATGTACTATTAAAACTTTTTCTTTGCCCCCGTCTTTAATCATTACCTGATAGCACACTCCTTTTTTTCCTTTGATAATTCCTGCCTTGTTGTGAAATCTTGGAAAATACATTCCTTTCTGTACAGCTGGTTCTGCAATCAGCCTTACTTTATCATTTTCATCAAAATTCTGGAAATACTTGCTCAGACTAATTTTGCCTTTTCTCCTTACATTCTTCTTTAATTTGCTTCTGGTTTTTCTTCTAAACCCGCCAGTTCTTTGAGCCATTTTAAATAAAAACAAAGAACTTGATTTATAAAACTTTCCAATCAGACCCTTAAGACTAAAGGTAATCCATTTATATAATTTTTTGCAAGTTCAATTAAATTATCAGTTTCAACTTAATCTCTTATAAAGATATATTAATAAAAAGGTATTAAAAGTTAACGCACTTCAGTCTCTAATTTCTTTAAAATCTCATTCAGAGCATAAAAGAGGTTATAATTAAGAACCTCAGAATGATAGACTTTGCCACCAGATACCATCTTGCCAAGAATCTCATACTCGCTACCATGAACCCCCTTAAGATGAAGGCTTAACTTTTCAAAGCCGGAATTTCTCTCTTGAAGTTTCTTGACAAAATTACCAACTACTTTTTTGATAACAACCATCTTATCTCTTTCCACATCTTTGAAATCAATAAGTTCTATATTGCTACCTAATTCCATCACTTCCATTTACAAAAATAAAGAAAGTTTAGAAATAAAAAGGTTTCTATAAAGGAAAAAAAGAGGAACTAATAATCCTCGTCATCACTATCGTCATCACTATTGTCATCATCTTCCTCTTCCTCATCATCATCCATCTTTGTCAAAAATTTTAATTCTTCTTCCATAGTATTTACCCCCATTTTTGTTTGTTTTTTGTGAGATAAGACAACCATTATTTAAATCTTTCTATGAATTTGCCGAGAGTGAATCGACGACAGATTATTCAATTACACTTCCAGCACCTATAAGTCTCCACCTATTCTCAATCCTTCTGGAAATGGCAACATTATCCCCATAATTGGCGCAGACTGGTATCTTTAACCTGACTATTATTCCCTTCTTGCTTACATCAACAACTTCTCCAATAGTAACTGCTGCATTGACATTCAGAACAATATTTTCACCTTTTTTTATTGAATCAACCTTTAAGTCATTTTTAACTCCAACAACGTTGCTTAACAATTTTGGTTCCAACTTTAAATCATTAAAAACTTCTGGAGCTTTTCCCTCAAGGCTCACAACATTCCCTGTCAGGCTGTCTGATTTGACAATTGATGGATCCAATCCAGTCAATATAGCAACACTTCCGCCAGGATTTGCTTCTTTTATCTTATCATTGCCGGACATAAATCCAATGATTTTGGATTTAACATTAACATACTTTTCCCCTATTTTTAACCCGGGATTAATTTCTATAGTGTCACCAATATTAAAAATTCCCTGTTTAACAGCTCCCCCCAAAACTCCCCCCACTAAACCTTGGATATCCATTCCAGGTTTATTCACATCAAAGCTTCTTGCAACATAAAACAAAGGATTCTCATTGGTATTCCTTTTTGGGGTTCTTATGTTCTCCTCGATAGCTTCCAATAAAAGGCTGATGTTAATCCCATGCTGCGCGCTTATTGGAATTATGGGTGCATCTTCAGCAACTGTCCCCTTGATAAAATTCTTAATTTGCTTGTAATTCTTCAAAGCTTGCTCCTTGGTTACCAAATCAATTTTATTCTGGACTATTACAATCTGCTTGATTCCAATCAAGTCCAATGCCATCAAGTGCTCTTTTGTTTGCGGCTGAGGGCATTCCTCATTCGTGGCTATAAGCAGCAGGGCGCCATCCATTATTGCGGCACCACTGAGCATTGTTGCCATAAGTGTTTCATGTCCTGGAGCATCAACGATTGAAATGGTTCTTAGCAATTTAGCATCCTTTGATTTTTTTGTGGTATAACCATCTTTATCCTTGTAAATAGAGAAATTAGCATAGCCCAATCTTATTGTAATCCCCCTCTTTAATTCTTCAGAATGAGTATCTGTCCACTTGCCGGAAAACTGCTCTGTAAGGGTGGTCTTGCCATGATCAACGTGCCCAACCATCCCTATATTGATTTCAGGTTGATTCATAAAATGAAGAAACAAAAGTTAATTTATAAAGTTATTTCTTTTCAACTTATTTTTTCGGCTCTTCTGCCTTTTTCTCTTCCTCTTTCTTTGGGAAAATATCCTCTAATTTTTTTTCCCCTTCCTTGACAACGCTGATGTTGATTTGCTTTATATCCTCAGCAACAGTGTTGCCCCTGATTGTTTTTCTCTTTCTCATTCCCTTTCTGTCAATCTTAACTCCAGGGCCATTTGTCAATAATAATTTCTTCCTTGCAGTTCCAAAAAGGTCATACCTCATTGGAAATCCCTGTTTGTCGCTCCCGCCGGTAATTTCAAATTCATATCCTTTTAACCCAATATTATTTCCGGAAATTTTGTCCTTTATCTTCTTTCCAATAAAATTTGAACTCTCTTGATCATTCAATTCCTTGCTGTATCCTTTTCCTTTGTTGTTTATTACTAACTTAAACATGATTGTTAAAGAATTTGAAGCATTTATAAAACTTATGGATTATTAAACTCCCCATAAAGGATTATCCTTTCTTTTGATATTAATGATTTCCTTTAACAACTCAATCTCTTCCAGCTTCAATAGTTTCCTCATTATCTTAAGTTTTTTAACATCGCTCTCTTTCATATCAGAAACATAAACCTCATTCTCTATCAATTGCCTTCCGACTATAGCTCCGGAAATTGCAACTGCAACCTGCTTGTCCTTAACCGCTTCACTAGCGCCTTTTCCGTCAAGCTGGATGCTTTTAACCTCACCAATCTTTGAACCATCAGTCTTAATCAAGTTCATTCCAACCTTTAAACTTCCTTCCATGACTTCCACGCCAATAACTGCGGGATTGCTCTGCCTGAAAACATATCCCCTCAAGAACCTGATTTTGCAGGGTTTGACAATCTCTCCCAATTGTCTCTCTTCAATCTCCTTAATCTTCTCTTCCCTGAATTTTTCAAAATCCTCAATAATCCTATAAACTATATCGTTGGTGATTACCTTGACATCTGTACTGACATTCTTGACATTAAATCCCAGTATCACCTGATTCAATTCATCTTTTTGCGATTCTGCATCAACGATATCCTTCTTGCCGATTTCCCCTATGCTTGCTTTGCTGATTGGAATTTTCTTTTCCCTGAGCATATAGATTATAGCTTCCAAGCTTCCAACGGAATCAGCCTTGACTATTATTCCATCTTTGTCAGTTTCAATCAGGACTTCTTTAATCTCGCTTTGAATCTCTTTTTTAATCTCAATCAAATCCTTGTTAGCAACTCTTAATGGCATTCCGGAAACAACATCACTCAAGTCAGGACCGCAGACAACAACAGAAGTGGCAGCTTCAACTTTCTTAACACTTTTACCTTCTTCAAAAATCCCCCTAACCTTGCTTGTGACCACTTTCTCCTTCCCACCAACGAGAATAACATCATTGACTTTCAAGCTCCCATCATAAAGTATGACATTCAATACGCAACCCACGCCTTTTTGCTCATTAACTTCCAGAACAACGCCTTTTCCCTGCTCTTCTTTCTCAACTTTTAGTTTTTCCTCTAGAAACCTTTGGGCCAGTCCGGAAATAATCATCACCAATTCAGGAACACCCTCCTGCGTCAGGGCAGAAACAGGTATTATTGCAACTTGTTTTGTATAATCCTGAACTCTGTCAAATCTCTCAGAATTAAAACCATACCCATGCAGTTTGCCGACAACTTCATACAATCTCTGGTCAAGAAGATTCCTAACAAATTCCCCCTGTGAACTGATGGATTCTATTAAAGTCTTGTTTGTGCTTCCTCTCCATCCGCTTAACAAGTCAACTTTATTTAATGCAACAATAAATGGAGTTTTGTAATGCTTTAATATTTCAATGGCTTCTATAGTCTGTGGCTTGAATCCCTCCCTTATGTCCACAACCAATACTGCTATGTCAGCAATATTTCCGCCTCTTTTTCTTAAAGAAGTGAAAGATGCATGACCTGGTGTGTCGATGAATAATATCCCGGGAATTGTAATATCAAACTTTAATTTTGCTAATAAGCCACCAGCCAGTTTTTTTATGTGCTCAAGAGAAACCTTGCTTGAAGATATTTTTTGTGTAATGCCACCAGCTTCATGCTTGACAACAAAGGTCCCCCTAATCCTGTCTAATATGGAGCTCTTTCCATGGTCTACATGACCTACGAACACGCATGTGGGGCTTCTCAGGGATTTCATAGAATAGATGAAAGAAATTAACTTTTAAAGGTTTTTATGAAGAATTAATCTAAATGTTTTGTGCAGTTAAATAAAAAAGTTTTACAATTTTTATCTTTATCAATTTCATAGATTGTTACGCTTGTATTTGATAAGTTCTCAATGGTTTTTATGTCATTAGGAGATTTATTCATTATAGAACAAACTAAAGCCTTTCCTGCACCGTCATGACCTACAAATAAAACATTATTATTTAGATGTTTATTTAGTACAAAATTAAAAAATTTATTAATACGTTGATAAAGTTCCACATTGGTTTCTATATCTCCATGACGTTCTGTACTTTCTAAAAGATGTATTTTATCATCATGTATCTCATTTGTCTTTGTCCCTTGAAAACTTCCGAGATATCTCTCCCTCAGATCTTCAACAAATTCTACTGGAATAATAGGAT
>Ga0209542_10018046_pt1 | contig 11470 bp, 13 predicted proteins | sample RifCSPhighO2_01_FD_184028 | JGI IMG/M metagenome (GOLD analysis project Ga0209542, IMG submission 184028) | Soil microbial communities from Rifle, Colorado - Rifle CSP2_plank highO2_0.1 (SPAdes) (version 2) | ecosystem: Environmental > Terrestrial > Deep subsurface > Rock core/Sediment ...
ATCCTTTGGGGCGGCATTCCCGTGCTCGTTTCCCATCCAGTAGAGGAGCAGTGTCTTGAGCGGCATGCCCTTGGCGATGTATGCCACGGTTTCCCTGAATGCGGGGACCATCCAATCCTCCTTTTGCAATGCAAGGATGCTCCCGATCTGGCACGCCTCCTGGCCTTCTACTGGAATGTATGTGAAAATCCTTCCCGTCCGTTGCAGCTTCATCATTTTCCTGTCAAATGCCCTGCCAAGGACCATAAGCCGGTACATTTCTTTGAGTTGCTCAAGCGGGATTTGCGGCTCAAGGGCAGCATCCAGGTTCCCGTTCTCATCGAGCACCTGCATGTGCTGTATCTCGAATTTTGCTACTGTTTTTATTGGCATATTCTCTCACCTTTAATCATACGGGATAGGTTGACGCTGAATTGTCGGCTATTACCGGATCATGGTTCCCGCCATCTCCGCTTATACTATTCGCTTCGTCAATCAAAGCCGTAGGTTTTGCCACTCCCTTTTCAATTATTCCCTTCATGAAAAGCTCCCCCGCCTTGTAGGAGCTCCGGACAAATGGCCCCCCTGCAACATACAAAAAGCCCCTGTCCCTTGCCCTCTCGTTGTACCACTCGAATTTTTCCGGGGCAATGAATTCGCTTACCGGAAGGTGCAAGATGGATGGCCGCAGGTACTGCCCAAAAGTCACCACATCCACGGAAGCATCGCGCAAGTCATCCAGAGTTTTTAGCACCTCTTCTTCCTTTTCGCCAAGCCCGAGCATGATTGAACTTTTCGTGAAAATTGACGGATCCTGCCTTTTCACTTCCTTTAGCAGCTCGATGCTCTGCCTGTACCCCGCCCTGTAATCTCTTGCGTACTTCTGGAGCCTTTCCACAGTTTCAACATTATGCGCAATAACGCTGGGCTTTGCCTCTACTATCACTTTCAGCAATTCCTTGCTTCCCCTAAAGTCCCCGATAAGCACCTCAGTCAATACGGGTATTCCTTTAAGCTCCCTGATGCACTCCGCGAAGTGGGCCGCTCCCTGGTCGGGCAGATCATCCCTGTCGACAGAGGTCACGACGACGTAAGTGAGGCCCCATTCCTTTACTGCCAAGGCAAGCTTCCTTGGCTCCATGGAGTCAAGCGTTTCCCCCTGCCTTCCCTTCCTCACATTGCAAAATCTGCAGCCCCTGGTGCACGTATCCCCAAGGACCATGAATGTTGCCGTTCCCGAACTCCAGCACTCGGAGATGTTGGGGCAATGCGCTTCTTCGCAAACCGTGTGCAATTTGAGCCCAGCTAGTGTGCCCTTTATTCTCTCAAATTTTTGGGTGGTGGGCGGCCTGATTTTCAGCCAATTTGGCTTTTGCGTTGCTACCGACATAGCCTCGTTATTAAATCAAACAAACTTTAAAAAGGTAATCAACGAACTCGCCATCGGCGATCAACGAATAGTTAGAGGAACAATTCCTGGCCTTAATCCGATTTTATCCCTTTTCCATATGTGCTTTGTTTCTACTACTGATTTATAAACGCCTTTAGCCGTAGTAATTCCATCTGTTTACGAATGAGGTGAATGTTATGAAGGGAAGATGCATGAAGGAAAAGGCTGACCGCGAAATGAAGGACGTCAAGGAAGTTGTCATGAAGAATGGCATGAAGGCCGCAAAGGGCGTGTGCGTCAAGTGCGGCTGCAAGATGTTCAAGATCCTTGGAAAGGCATAAGTCGCCTTCTTTTTCTTTATTTTTTACTAATTCTGATGCTATGCCACTTTAGCGCCTAATGTTGCAGTTCTTGGCCGTGGAGTGCATCCTGATATTAGCCCTTCTTCTCAAATTCGTTTATCGCCGCCTTTGCAACCATCAATGAGAGGAGCGCGCACTTGAGCCGGCTGGGGGTAAGCTCTGTTCCCAGCCAATCCGTGATCTGCTCCTTTTCGATTTTCATTGCATCCGCAAGACCCATTCCAATTAGTTTTTCAGTGAGAATAGAGGCGGATGCCTGGGAGATCGCGCATCCCTGTCCTTGAAACATCACTTCCGTGACTTTCCCGCCTGAGATTTTAAGCTGGATTTCGATCTCATCGCCGCAAAGCGGGTTTGTATCGTAATACTTGGCGTCGGGGCTTCCCATTTTCCCAAAATTCCGGGGGTTCTTGTAATGGTCGAGGACATTCTCGCGGTAGATATCCATGGTGAGATCACTTCTTGAGTACTGCCTCCACCACCTTGAGCGCCTCCAGCAGCTTATCTATGTCCGTCTTTGAATTGTAAACATAGACGCTGGCTCTCAGGGTTGCCGGGACATTGTAGCGCATCATGAGCGGGTGCGCGCAGTGGTGGCCTGCTCTTACCGCAATCCCCTGTTCATCCAGCAACGAGGCGGCATCGTGCGGGTGGACGCCTTCCTGGAGGAATGAGATGACTCCCTCCTTTTGTGCCGCATCCTTGGGACCATAAATGCGCATCCCCCCGAATCCGTTCAATTTTTCCAGTGCATATTTCGTTAACCCTATTTCGTGGGTGCGCACATCCGCCATCCCTAATTTGTTCAAGTAATCGACCGCAGCCCCCAAACCTATGGCTTCCGCAATTGCCGGCGTTCCCGCCTCAAATTTCGATGGCAAATCCGCCCATTTGGAATATTCGAGCGTGACTTCGCGGATCATGCTTCCGCCTGTCAGGAATGGTTCCATCCTGTCCAGAATCCCTTCCTTCCCATACAGCACTCCTATTCCTGTTGGTCCGAGCATCTTGTGCCCAGAAAACGCAAAAAAGTCGCAATCTAGCTCCTTTACGTCAACCTTCATGTGCGGAACCGACTGCGCGCCGTCCACAACCGCAACCGCCCCCGCTTCATGCGCCTTTTTCACCATTTCCCTTACGGGATTTATGGTACCTAAAACGTTGGATGCATGTGTAAAGGCAGCAATTTTCGGTTTTTTTAGCAGATGCCCATCAAATTCATCCATTTTAAGGAAGCCCTCCTCGTTTACCATCACGTAATTCAATTTCGCATTCTTCCGTTTCGCAAGCTCCTGCCAGGGGACCATATTGGAATGGTGCTCCATTTGGGTTGAGAGGATGGAATCTGACAGGGTAACATTCGCATCTCCGTACGCATACGCCACCAGATTAAGCGACTCGGTTGCATTCCTAGTGAAAATTACCTCCTGGGGCCTCGCATTGATGAATCTGGCTATTTTCTCCCGCGCCTTCTCGTACCTATCCGTCGCCTCCTCGGAAATTGTATAGATGCCCCGATGCACGCTAGCGTTGTAATTGTTGTAATAGTCGTCCATCGCCTGGATTACCTGCACTGGCCGCTGCGCAGTTGCGGTGGAATCCAGGTATACCAGCTCCTTCCCGTTCACCTTGCGCCTAAGGGTTGGAAAATCCGGCTTGATTTTGATAGGATCGAACATAGGTTGCATCACCAAAAGCATTAGCTTTCGCCCATTTCCCCTTTATTATGGGTTTGGTTATTGCTAGGTAGGTAAAAACCCAACCAATGCTGCCTCGATTAAATTGTTACCTGTATTTGTAATGCCCTTCAAAAATATCCTTGCTTCCTAACGCTTCCGGTGGCATTTCCGATTCAATTTCCGCCATCTTTGCTTTAAGCTCTCCCATGCCCCTGCGCTCCCATTTCAACTCGAAGAGGGCTTTGAGCCTAATTTCCACATCCCTCAGGCGCATCTGCCTTATCACCGGGGCCATGAACCCTTCAACAATCATTTTTTTTGCATGCTCCTCTGGTATTCCCCTGCTTTCCAGATAGAATAGCTGCGCAGAATCTATCTGCGCAACACTTGCTGAATGCGTTGCCTTCACGTCATTATTCTCGATTTGCAGGCCGGGTATGGTATCAGAGGCCGAATTCTTCCCCAAAAGGACCGAATGGCCCGCAAGGAAGGAACTCGCATTCTTTGCATCCTTCCCTATTTTTACCATTCCCTTGAAAAGCCCCCTCGATGCGTCCCGAAACACCCCCTTTGCCGCAACCTTGCCTTTCGTATCCTGGCCAACATGCGTTAAATCTGAGGTGATGCTGAATTTCTGGGAATCAGACCCGAAGATTATCTCAAAATCCTCCGCGGATGAGCCGCTGCCCTGCATCACATTTTCGAGGGAGGAAATTGTCAGGGCGCCTCCCAGGAATCCCCCGGAGAAATTGCATTTTGCATCCTTCTCAAGCAGTACTTTCTTATGGGATACGAGCGTGGAATTTTGGCCCAGCGAATTGATGCTCCCGAATGTCAAATTGGCGCCATCATCGAGGTGGAAATCGGATACTGTGCAATATGCTGATGCCTCATCGCCTGCAAGGTCCGAATAGTTATCCTCGATTATTGTGGCCGAGCTGTTTTCCCCCAAAATTATGACATTCCTGGTGGCGGAAAGGGTATTTTTGCCAAGCAAGGGCATGGAGATACTGATTGGGTTTTTCAAATGGGTGCCATCTGGTATGTGGATGAAATGCCCTGACGAGAAAATGGCATTCCCGAGTGCGACGAACTTGGATTCATCTGGCCTTGTTACCTTTCCTTCCAGGTATTCCCTGAGGATTTCCGGATGACTTGAAATTGCTTCCTGGATGGGCTCGATTATAGCCGCATCCCATTTGATGGCCGGGATTTTTTCACTGCTTGCAATTGCCAGTTCCAGCTTTCCCCACCCAATTTCCCCGATGCTCGAATATTTCCTGAAAAGCTCGCTTCTTTCCACCGGCAGGGTTTCGAATGCATCAAAAGCGGATGCGCGCAATTTATGGAGCCATTTGGGCTCTCCGCCCGCCTGGGAATTCTGCAGCATTTTTTGCCGGATCGATGCTTGCAGAAGATTTGCCATGTCGCTCAACCCAAATTCATTTAGCCTACTGAGCCCGCCATCTCCAACTGGATCAGCCGGTTGAATTCCACCGCGTATTCCATCGGGAGCTCCTTTGTGAATATTTCAAGGAAGCCATTAACTATCATCCCAAGCGCCTGCTGCTCACTTAGGCCCCTAGACCTGAGGTAGAAAATGAGGTCCTCGCCGATCTTCCCGACGCTTGCCTCATGGGTCACGGTAGCGGAGTCATTGTTGATTTCGTTGTATGGGATGGTGTCTGTCTTGGAAAGCGAATCAACCAGCAGGGCATCGCACCGGACGGTGCTCTTTGCGTTATGCGCGTTTTTCCCAATATGCAAAAGCCCCCTGTACGAGCATTTTCCGCCATCCTTCGAAACGGATTTTGAGATGATTTTGCTGTTTGTGTTTGGGGCGATGTGCACCACCTTTCCCCCCGCATCCTGCATTTGGCCCTTGCCCGCGTATGCAACCGAGAGGATATCGCCCGTTGCATCCTTCCCAAGCAGGTAGATGCTCGGGTATTTCATCGTGATTTTGCTCCCTATATTTGCATCGAGCCATTCGACATATGCGCCTTCATATGCAAACGCACGCTTGGTGACCAGGTTGTATACGTTATTTGACCAATTCTGCAGGGTCGTATATCTCACTTTTGCATTTTTGAGGGCGACGATTTCCACAACGGCAGTATGGAGCGAGTGGCGCTTTCCCCGGTATTGCGGCGCCGAGCACCCCTCAATATAGTGCAGCTTGCTCCCCTCGTCCGCGATTATGAGGGTGCGCTCGAATTGGCCCATGTTTTCCTTATTGATCCGGAAATACGCCTGCAATGGCAAATCAACATCGACGTTGGGCGGAATGTAAATGAAGCTTCCCCCCGAAAAGGTGGCGCTGTTGAGCGATGCAAATTTGTTGTCCTCCTTCGGGACAACCTTCCCAAACCACTTCTTGAAATGGGAATGGGCAATTTGCAGTTTATCCCAATCCAGCCCCATTTCCTTTGCACGTTCCTTGTTCGGGTTGAGGGCCATATCGGGATCCACGAACACCACGCCCAATTGGTGGAGCCGCTTTTGGAGGCTGTGGTAGACATTTTCGCTCTCAAATTGGGCGCCAACCCCTGCCAGGAATTTCCTTTCGGCTTGCGGGATCCCCAGCTTCTCAAAAGTATCCTTTATTTCTGAAGGCACATCTTCCCAGCTGTTTTCCTGCGCATTCGAGGGCTTGGCATAGTATACGATGTCGCCAAAATCTATGCCGGATAGGTCTGCCCCCCATGTCGGCAGCTTGCGCTTGATGAAGTGCGCGTAGGCTTCAAGGCGGAACTTCCTTAGCCACTGCGGCTCATTTTTTACGTCAGAGATTTCATGGATGGTTTTTTCAAAAAGCCCGATATCAGTCTCGTATGCGCTCTTAGTAGCCGTCTTGAACCCATATTTCTGCTCGTACGTGTCGCGTATGTCTATCCCAAGGGAATGAGTTGCCATAGATTATCATCCAAAGTGCGGAAAGTCGGGATCTGATATTTTTTCCTATAATCCAATCCATTCCCTGACCGTCATTCTTTTCCTTTTTTGTCTGTCAGCCATTCGTAGCCCTTCTCTTCGAGCTCTAATGCAAGCGCATGGCCCCCGGACCTGACGATTTTCCCGCCCACCATCACGTGCACATGATCCGGCCTTATGTACCGAAGGATCCGCTGGTAGTGCGTGACAAGCAAAATCCCAAGGCCCACCTTAGCCGAGACCGCATTTATGCCCTCAGCTACGATCCTTAGGGCGTCGATGTCAAGGCCCGAATCCGTCTCGTCCAAAATCGCAAATTTGGGCTGCAGCATCGCAAGCTGCAATATTTCCGAGCGCTTTTTTTCCCCTCCGGAAAAGCCCTCGTTCAGGTACCTATCCCCAAATGCAGGATCCATCTTGAGCAGTTTCATCTTCTCTTGCAGCATCTTGTGGAAATCCATGACCGATATCTTCTTCCCATTTTCGTGCGTGGAATTATATGCGCTTCGAAGGAAATATGCAAGGCTGACCCCCGGGATCTCCTGAGGATACTGGAATGCGAGGAATACCCCAAGTGAAGCGCGCCTATCGGGCGCAAGGTCCTTGATGCTCTGCCCGTTTAGCAGGATGTCCCCCTTCTCGATTTTGTATTTAGGATGGCCCATGATTGCGTTGCTAAGGGTGCTTTTCCCGCTGCCATTTGGGCCCATTATTGCATGCGTTTCGCCATGCTTGACAGTAAGCGATACTCCCTTAACTATTTCCTTCCCTTCGACGCTGATGTAAAGATCCCTAAGTTCCAATTCGTCCATTTGTACGACCTTCACGAGGGGCGTGCATTTTCCAGCAATCCATGAGTTCCTTCGCGCCTGTTCCAAGCACATACTCGATCTCGAGCGGGCTGTTTCGGGTGATATTTTTTGTAATCAGTTCTGCATCCTCGAGTTCCTTTAGCCTCTTGCTCAGGACGGCGGCAGTGATGCCCCTCATCTTGTGCTTAAGCTGGTTGAAGTGGATGCAGCCCTTGTATATCTCCCTCATGATGCGCAGCGCCCACTTCTTTTCCAGTATGTCAAGAAGCGGGAATATCGGGCATTGCCCAACCGAGCACTGATGCTTCCCGAGTTCTCCCATGTTCCCCACGCTAGTATTTAAAACATACCTTTATTTAACTCTTGCCTGCGTTTTGAAAGTATGGCTGGATGGGTGCATTTGTATTCCTGATTTCCTAGGTGCATCATAGCCCAACCACAATTTAAGGTGAGTAAAAATGAAATATGAGGCAAAGAACTACGATCATCTCCTTGGCACAGCGGGTTTTAGCGACAATGCATTGAAGTTGCACTTCACGCTCTATCAGGGATATGTGATCAACACCAACAAGCTGCTCGACACTTTTTCAATGCTGGGCAAGGAGGGGAAAACTGGCACCCCCGAATTCGCTGAGCTCAAGCGCCGCTTTGGATGGGAATTCAACGGCATGCGCCTCCACGAATATTATTTCGGCGCCATGAAAAAGGGCGGTTCGGAGGTAGATATGAATTCCAAGCTGGTGGCAAAAATGAAGGAAGATTTCGGATCATTTGATGCCTGGCTTGCGGAGTTCAAAGCAACTGCGCTCTCAAGGGGAATTGGCTGGAGCATTTTGTATTATGACCAGCTGGAACGCCGCCTGCTCAACCCGTGGGTGAATGAGCAGGACCAGGGGCATCTTTCCGGCGCTGCTCCAATCCTTAACATAGACGTTTTCGAGCACGCATTCATGCTGGACTATGGCACGAAGCGAGCCGACTATTTTGAAGCGTTCATGAAGGCAGTTGACTGGGAAGTGGTGCAGAAGAGATTTGAGAATGCAACCAAATAGGCTCTGCCTTGGCTCTCCAAGCATGTCACAATTTTTGCGTTAGCTCCACGCCATTCCCGATCGGAACGAATACAGTGTGCAGTTTTTTGTTCGTCCTGACGAATTTCAAATAATCCTTCATCTGCGCTGCAAAATCCCCTGCATTATCCGCCGCAACAACCCCCCCTCTGCGCAAATGCGGGTGGACCCATTTGAACTGTTGCAGGTATTCCGATTTGACGCCGTCGAGAAATATGAAATCGATCATAGCGCCCCTCCTTCCGCCAATTTTTAATTTTCCCCAATTCCCCAGAATTTTATTTGCATCCCCCCCGAGAATTCTGATTGTTTTTCCAGCCCCGGCCTTCCTGAAATTTTCCTTCGCAATTTTAATCTTGGCGGGATCATGCTCGATCGTAAACACCTTTCCGCCAAAGGCTCTCGCCGCCAAGGCAAACCAGATCGTCGAGTAACCCGTGGATGTCCCGATTTCCAGGATGGTTTTAGGCCTGAGCGATTTCAGGAGTGCATGCAGGAACTGCGCCTCCTCCCTTGGGATGCTCCATGCATTTGCATGGCTTGCCGAATAGGACTCCATCTCGCCCAAAATATGCGCGATTTTAGGTGAAAGCATATAAAATCCCGGCTATTTGGATTTCCTACCTGATTTGGCTTTTTTTAGTGCATTTGGCCTGGGCGAGGGCCCCTCCCTCACCAAATTGAGCGCATTAAGCATCCCGTTGGCATGGCCCAGCGGGTTCACTTTGGAAAAAATGGCCGCTATCCTGCCGTTGCGGTCAATGATGAAAGTGGTGCGCGATATTCCCATGAATTTCCTTCCCAGGAAGTTTTTTTCCATCCAAACCCCGTATTTTTTGCAGGTTGCGGCACCAGCATCCGCAAGCAGCGGGAAATTAAGCCGGTGCCTATGCGCGAATTTTTCATGTGACTCAACTGAATCCGCGCTTATTCCCATGAGGACTGCCCCCTTTGCAATGAATTGCTGGTGGTGGTTGCGGAATTCGCAAGCCTCAATTGTGCATCCCGGCGTTTCGTCCTTTGGGTAGAAATAAAGCACGGCCCTTTTCCCCCGAAGCATTTTCAGCGAGTAGCTTTCCCCATCCTGCGACTTCAAGGAAAATTCCGGCGCCATATCCCCCACTTTTAGCATATCCTTCAACCTCGTTATTGGTAGATTTAGCCCACCTTGCATTTAGCGAGATGTTATAAAAACACTCACAACAAATACTTTGCGTTTAATATTAAAGGCGATGACCATGGAGGAGGAAACATACAAGCAGGTGCTCGAGCAGAACAGCCGGATCATGAACAACCTATCGAAGGTAAAGTACGAGGTTGCGATATATACCGGGAAAGGCGGAGTTGGCAAATCGACCGTGACAATCAACATTGCCGGGGCGCTTGCGCTCCGCGGAAGGAAAGTTGCGATCCTTGATGCGGATATAGACAACCCCAACATCTGCAAGCTGCTCGGGCTAAAAAACAAGCTTGAGATAGTCGATGGCAAGGTGCAGCCCTTGGAAAAAAATGGCATCAAGGTGGTTTCCATGGCAGCACTCTCGTCAGAGGATGAGACGGCGACAGTGATAAAGGGCAACCTTATTGCCAGGACCCTCCAGCAGTTCCTGGTGCAGACCGCTTGGGGTGAATTGGACTATCTTCTCGTGGATTTGCCTCCGGGAACAAGCGATGCGCCCCTGACGATAATGCAGCATATGCCACTCGATGGCTTCATCATCACCACGACCCCCCAGGAAGTCGCGGTGGCAGATGCCATCAGGAGCGGCAACCTTGTGAAGGAAATGAAGCTTCCAATCCTTGGCGTTGTGGAGAACATGGCAGGCGATATTTTCGGCACTGGCGGGGGGGAAAAGGTTGCATCAAAGCTGAATTCCAGGCTTCTTGGGAGCATCGAGCTGAACAAGTATATCCGCGAGTTCTCAGACAAGGGGGAAATCCCCGCTGTTGCAAATCAGGAAGTGAAGTTGAAGTTTGACCTAATCGTTGACCAGCTCGAGGCGGAGCTGAAAAGGAGAACGATGAAATAAAATGCGTGAAGGGGATGGCCTTGGAAATTAACGAAAATGGCGCCGGGGAGGATATGCGCCTTGATGACCATTTCCAGGCATGCCCATATTGCAATAACTTGATGGGCGCAATACGCGGCTCGGTCAATGCGATTTGCCGCCATTGCGGCTACAAGGAGCCATGCTGTTTTTAGGGGGTGTTTGTATGGAGGAGTGCCTTTTTTGCAAGATCGTTTCCGGGGCGATCCCTGCCGAGAAAGTTACCGAGGATGGATGCCACCTGGCGTTCCTTGACATCTATCCTGCCAACAAAGGCCATACGCTTGTTATCCCAAAGAAGCATTACGCCCATTTCTCGCAGGTCCATGGGGCGGAAATAGGGGATTACATTAAATTCGTCCAGAAGATTGCCTTCGCAGTGAAGAAATCGCTCAACGCTGACGGCGTGAACGTTTTTTTGAATGAGGGAAAGGCAGCTGGCCAACTGATAATGCATGCGCATTTCCATATCCTCCCGCGCTTCGAGGGCGATGGCCTCGAATTCAAGGTCAACCGCCTGGAATATGCAGATGAGGCAGAAAAGCGGCAATTCGCAAGGCGGATTGCAGCTGCGGTAGTTTGAGTAAATGCTTTGCCGCACCGCAGTTAGCCCCGGCTTAATTTTCCCCAGTGTTTCAGGTGGGCCCGCCGCTTAAGTTGCTTGCTATCTGGGCAAAGATTGCGGAGCTGTCAAGGTCATCATTCACATACAGGAAATTCGCTGCCGTATCCATGCACAATGTTGCGTATTTCTTGTTTTTTGTAACGATGAATGCGGCGATCAGCGCCCAGCATGCGAATGCGTTCTCCTTGTAAAGGATCCGCTCGCTCCGTTCCTCCCCCGTCCTATAATCCCCAAGCGACCTGCCCGCGCGTTCGATGAACGATTTCTTTTCGGGATTGAAAAAACAGGCGATCATGTTTTCAACAAGCCTTACTCCCGCTTCCAGGTGTGCTTCTTGTTTCCCGATCCGATACGCTTCCAGGAGCGCTATTGCCGCCCACGCATTATCGAGCATTTGGCCGTCGAGATACGGACCTTCCTTCCCATCAAAGCAATGCATAACGCCCCCATCTCCAACAAGGCCTTTAAGCATGAAATCAAGGGCCCTATCCGCAACTTCCCAATGCCCAAGATCCGATTGTAGCTTGTAGCTATGAAGGAACGCGAGGATTGCCTGCGCATTCATAGCTAC
>Ga0209542_10018048_pt1 | contig 11469 bp, 7 predicted proteins | sample RifCSPhighO2_01_FD_184028 | JGI IMG/M metagenome (GOLD analysis project Ga0209542, IMG submission 184028) | Soil microbial communities from Rifle, Colorado - Rifle CSP2_plank highO2_0.1 (SPAdes) (version 2) | ecosystem: Environmental > Terrestrial > Deep subsurface > Rock core/Sediment ...
TAATCATATACCGAAACCTTATCATACGATTCCATAGGGATATAAACCCCTTGGTTCCCTTAAACTTGTTGAATTGGCGCATTTTTGTCCTTGTTTAAGGACTGCCAAATGTATGTGAACTTATGCACGTTGGTGTTAGTATAGGCTTTGATGAAAGAAAACGACAAAATAGTTATCAAAGGGGCGCGGGTTCATAATCTTAAAAACATCAATTTGGAAATTCCAAAAAACAAATTGATTGTTTTTACCGGCGTGTCCGGTTCGGGTAAATCCAGTTTGGCGTTTGACACCATTTTTGCCGAAGGCCAGCGCCGATACATAGAATCTCTTTCGCCTTACGCCCGCCAATTTCTCGGCCAGATGGACCGACCGGACGTGGACGAGATTACCGGCCTTTCGCCGGCTATCGCCATAGACCAGCGCGCTCTTTCCCATAACCCTCGTTCAACGGTTGGCACGCTGACGGAAATTTACGACTACCTCCGCGTTTTATACGCTCGTTTGGGAGAAGTGTTTTGCCCCATTGACGGCGCGAGGATACATAAGCTTTCACCGGAAGAGATGGTCAATATCATCATAGACAAAGCCAAAGAATTGAAAGAACAAACAGTGACGATTTTATCTCCCGTGGTTCGGGGCAGAAAAGGAGAATATTATCAATTGCTTTATGATGTGCTGTCGCTCGGTTTCAGCGAGGCCAGAATAGACGGCGAGATGAAAAATTTGCGCGAGAAAATAATCTTGTCCAGATACAAAGCGCATAGCATAGAAATAATTATTGACAGAGTGATGATAAAAGACCAAACCAGGCTTTTTGAGGCGGTGGAAAGCGCTTTGCGCCAGAGCAAAGGATTGGTTGTCGCCGCATTTAAAGAAAAAAACAAGGAACTGGCAGAAATTATTCTTTCCGCCAACTGGACCTGTCCGAACGACAATTTTGCTTTTCCGGAAATTGAACCGAGGCTGTTTTCTTTTAATAGTCCTTATGGAGCCTGTCCCGCTTGCAACGGGCTTGGAAAAACCGATTTATTTTTGGATACAATTTGTCCCGATTGCTGCGGCAAAAGATTGAAACCGGAAGCCTTATCGGTCAGAATAAGGGGTAAAAATATCCAAGAAGTATCGGCTATGTCCATAGAAAAAGCTTACGAATTTTTCGTTGAATATGAAGACAATCTGCGCGAGAGAGACAAAAAAATCGCCAGCAATGTCGTCAAAGAAATTACGGACAGGCTTATTTTTTTGTTGGAAGTGGGTTTAGACTACTTGACGATGGACAGAGAAGCGGAAACTTTGTCCGGCGGAGAAGCCCAGAGAATACGGCTGGCTTCGCAAATAGGCTCAAAGCTTTCCGGAACGCTTTACGTTTTGGACGAACCGACAATCGGCTTGCACGAGAGAGACACCGACCGGCTGATAAAAACTTTGAAAGCCTTGAGAGACCTTGGTAATACCGTCATCGTGGTGGAACACGACGAGGAAACGATTTTCGCTTCCGATTTTTTGGTTGATCTCGGACCGGAAGCGGGCAAGCGCGGCGGAGAAGTGGTGGCGGCCGGAGAAACGGAAAAACTTTTGAAGAGCCATTCGCTCAAAGAATCAAAATCTATGACCTTGGAATATCTTTCAAGGCGCAGAAAAATAGAAATACCGCCGAGAAGAAAAAAAACGACGGAGACGATAAGAGTAATCGGCGCGACGGCCAATAATCTTAAAAATCTTAACGCCGAATTTCCGCTTAGAAAATTTGTCTGTATCACCGGCGTTTCCGGCAGCGGCAAATCCACTCTGCTTCACGATGTTTTGTATAAAAATTTAAACCGGATAAAGTCCAGAATAAATATCAACGGCCCGTTGGAAAATGCCGTCAAGGTTTTGGGCGCCGAATATATAGACAAAATAGTGATGGTGGATCAGTCGCCTATCGGCCGAAGCCCTCGTTCCAATCCCGCCACTTACACCGGCATTTTCACCCACATTAGAGATTTTTACGCCTCATTGCCGGAAGCCAAAGAAAGGGGTTATTCTCACTCCCGTTTTTCTTTTAATGTGGCCGGCGGCCGGTGCGAGGCCTGCCAAGGAGCCGGTTTTAATGTCATAGAAATGCACTTTTTGCCGGCGGTAACGGTGGAGTGCGATGTTTGCAGAGGCAGAAGATTTAATCGGGAGACGCTTGAAGTCAGACATAAGAAAAAGAATATCAGCGACATATTGAAGATGCCCGTAACTGAAGCCAGAGAATTTTTTGACGGCATTTATATGATCACGGACAAGCTGAAAGTTTTAGAAGAAGTCGGCTTGGGTTATCTTGAACTGGGCCAATCGGCCACCACGCTTTCCGGCGGGGAAGCGCAGAGGATAAAATTGGCCAGGGAACTGGTAGGACCGCTTGGAAAGAGAGCTTTGTATATATTGGACGAGCCGACGGTCGGTTTGCATTATCAAGACATAGAAATGCTTTTGAAAGTTTTGAACAAGTTGGTGGAAAAAGGCAATTCAGTTATCGTTATTGAGCACAATATGCACGTCATAAAATGCGCCGATTATATCATTGACCTCGGGCCGGAAGGAGGAGAAAAAGGCGGAAAGCTCGTCGCTTCCGGCGCGCCCGAAGAAGTGGCCAAAGAACCCAAATCCCAAACCGGAAAATATCTGAAAAAGTATTTGAAATAAAAAAAATCTAATACTAGTTATCACTTTTGACGCTATCGCCTAAAAAGTGATAACTTTTTAAATTTCTACTTTAAACTTACAGATGACATTAGATTAAAAAAGTGTAATATTAAAATAATGATAAGCACAAGCAGACTTCAATTGATTTTTTTCATAATTTTGACGGCTGGGGTTTCCGTTTTGGCCTTTTTCATATTCAAACCTTATCTCGGCCCGATATTTCTGGCGGCTATCATCGCCATCGCTTCTTATCCTTTCTACAAAAAGTTGCTGAAAATTTTCGGGGGCAAAAGTTCGGTAGCCTCTTTTTTCGCGGTATTAATAATTCTTGCGATTGTTTTGGTTCCGGCGGTTTTTATAGGCTTGACGCTTTTTAAAGAGGCGACTGTTCTTTTCGGCAATATGGCCTTTTGGCAAATGGGCGGCGAAGATTTTCTAAGCGCGGCGACAAATTTTATAGAAGACAAAATAAAAACTTTTTCTCCCGATTTTTCCGTTGATTTGGCTGGATATTTAAGCGGTTTCGCCAATTGGATAGTCGGCCATATTGATAATCTTTTCTCCGGTTTTTTCAATGTTTTGATAGGGCTTTTGCTTATGATTATTTCTTTGTTTTATTTCTTAAAAGACGGCGAACGGATCATCAAACGGCTGGTGCTTGTAAGCCCGCTTTCCGATTTCTACGACGAACAAATAATAAAAAGAGTCGGGTTGGCCATAAACTCAATAGTCCGCGGGTCGCTTATGATCGCTCTGGTAAAAGGATTTTTGACCGCTCTTGGGTTTGCGATTTTCGGCGTTCCCAATCCGATTCTTTGGGGAGTCGTGTCGGCCTTGGCTTCCTTTGTGCCGATTGTCGGTTCCGGGGTCGTCATCGCTCCCGCCGTTTTATATCTTTCTGCCGCTGTTTCGTATCCTGCGGCTGTCGGTTTGGCGATATGGGGAGTCGTTCTTATCGGATTATCGGATAATTTTCTTTCTCCGATTTTGATGAAAAAAGGAATGAAGATACATTCGTTCGTTATTTTGCTTTCCATCTTGGGCGGACTGGGATTTTTCGGTCCCATCGGCTTTATCGCCGGGCCGGTCATCTTGAGCCTACTCTTCGCCCTTTTTGACATTTATCCTCTGATAACCAAAAAAATAATTGATGAGAAAAACGAAAAAATGCCATAATAAACTTTATAAAATCGGGGTGTAGTATATCGGCAGTACGCATGCATGGGGTGCATGTAGGCCGGGTTCAATTCCCGGCACCCCGATATTAAGATAGGAGGATTTAATAAAAATTATGGCAAGAAAAATTAATTACGACAACTGGTCAAGAGAGGAGTTAATAAAAGAAATTCGCCGCATCAAAGAAACAAAGTATGGCCTTGTTTGGCATAGGGATTTGCCGGAAGAAAAAATTGACATCCTTATCAATCCTGATGCGCGCACACCAAATGAAATGTTCCCGAACGAAATGGCGGGCAAGCCGTTTCCGATTTTGAAAGAAACCAAAAACAAAGAAATAAACGGCGATAAAGGCAAGCCGGTAAATTTGCTAATTGAGGGCGACAATTACCATTCTCTCGCTGTTTTGAATTTTACTCACCAAGAGGCAATTGATTTGATATACATTGATCCACCTTACAATACAGGCAACAATGATTTTATCTATAATGATAAATTTGTTGATAAAGAGGACCAATTTAGACATAGTAAGTGGCTTTCATTTATGGAGAAACGCCTAAAACTTGCTCGTAATCTTTTGAAAGAGGACGGTTTGTTATTTATTAGCATTGATGATAACGAAATAGCTCAATTAAAACTCTTATGTGATGAGATTTTTGAGGAAGAGAGTTTTAGAAATTCACTTGTTGTTTCGAGGGTGAAAAAGAACATACAAGAAAGAGAATTCGCAAAAACTATCAATGTTGGCCATGGATTTATCTTGTTTTATGCAAAGCCAGCCGCAGTAATTGTCATTCCAACAAAATATCAAGAAAAAAAGGAACGATGGCACGCTTTTGATGCTCCGGGGTTAAGACCAACAATGGAATATAAACTTTTTGAACACAAACCACCGGTTGGACGTCATTGGATGTTTGAAGAAAAGAAAGCAAAAGAACTTGTAGAAAAAGGGCTATTGCGTCCCAATCCAAAAACAGGAAAACCACAATACAAATTGGAAGCTTCGAACACCACTAAATTAGATACAAATTGGATGGATTTACAAGAAGGTAGCTCCGAATGGAAGTTCTTAAGTGGTGAAAAAAATATCGAACTTGTAAAACGGATAATTAGAATGCATCCGTTAAAAGATACAGTTGTTTTGGATTTTATGGCTGGCTCCGGCACAACGGGTCATGCTGTTTTGGAGGCAAACAAAGAGGACGGAGGCAGTAGACAATTTATTCTTTGTACTAACAATGAAGAAGTTGATAATAATGGAAATACTATAAAACATAGAATTTGTAGCGATGTTTGTTACCCACGTCTTAAAAAGGTGATTAAGGGATACCAAAATACTAGGGGTAAAAAAATAGAAGGACTTGGCGGTAATCTCAAATACTACAAAACCGACTTTGTGGAAGCCGAGCCGACAGACAGAAATAAACGAAAACTCGTTAGCGAATCAACGGAAATGCTTTGTATCCGCGAAAACGCTTTTGAACTGGTGCAAGACGGAAGAGACTTTAAGATTTTCAAAAATAATAAAATATATCTCGGCATTGTTTTCTACGAGGAAGCTATCGGCGACTTTAAGAAAGCTATTAAAAAAATCAAAGGGCATTTCAACGCCTATATATTTTCCATGACCGATGATCCACACAAGGACAAGTTTAAAGATGTGAAAAATGTTACGCTTTGCGCCATTCCTGAAGTGATTTTAAAAGTTTATCGGGAAATTTTTAAGTAAACACTATGTGGATTGAATTTAAAAATTATCAAGAAAAAGCCATCGTGAAGTTAAGACAAGAAATCAACGAGCTTTTGGATATGGAAGGAAACAAAATCTGCATTTTTAAATCGCCGACCGGCTCCGGAAAAACGCTGATGATGGCGGAATGGATGATGCGGTTCTGCGACCCCTTTTCGCGCACGGACGGCAAAAAGTTTTCTTTTATTTGGATCGCGGTGAACAAACTGCACGACCAAAGCCACAACAATCTCAAGAAATTTTACGCTGATAAAGGATTGGGTTTGCGTTGTTCTTATTTCCACGAATTGGAAGATAGAAAAATAAGAGAAAATGAAATCTTGTTTTTGAACTGGGCGAGCATCAACAAAGGCGAAAAAGGCATCATCACAAGAGCGAATGAGAGAGATAATAATTTATCCAATGTGGTAGCGCGGACAAAAGACGAAGGCCGAACGATTATCTTGATTATTGATGAAAGCCACCACACGGCCAAGGGGGAAGAATCAAAATCAATCATTAATGAAATCGCGCCAAAGATAACGGTTGAAGTATCGGCCACTCCGCAGATCAGCGACGCAAACCGAATTGTTGAAGTTGACCGAGCGGAAGTAAGAGATGAGGGGATGATAAAAAAAGAGGTGATCGTAAACGATGGTTTTGAAAATTATGAAATTGACAAGAGAAAAAGCGATGAAACTGCGGATGAAATAGTGTTAAAATCAGCATTAAAGAAAAGACTGGAATTGCAAAAACAATTTGAGTCTTTGGAATCCGGTGTTAATCCATTGCTGTTGATTCAACTGCCCGATGCCCGACAAGGCATGCCGGATAAAAAAGCGGAAATTCTAACTCTATTAAAGAAATTTGGATATACAACAGAAAGCGGAAGGTTAGCAATTTATCTTTCTGAAAAAGACAGCAAAATCAATCTTGAAAACATAGAAAAGAATGAAAATGAAGTAGAAGTAATGATTTTTAAACAGGCAATTGCGCTGGGGTGGGATTGCCCGCGCGCGCATATTTTGGTTCTTTTCCGTCAATGGAAAGAAGAAACATTAGTATTTTCATTGCAAACATTGGGACGCATTATGCGAATGCCGGAACATAAGCATTATCCTATTTTTAGTTTGAACAATGCTTATCTTTATACAAGTCTTTCTGATATACATACTCGGGTGGCCAATGACATTGCTCATGATTTTAAAGTTTTTGAGGGTAAACGGCGCGATGATTACAAAGATATTGATTTGACTTCTTATCACTCCAAGCGATTCCGCGAGGAAACCCGTTTGTCGTCTGATTTTGTGCCGATTTTCTTTCAAGCGGCGGATGAATTAAAGCTCAAAGAGCGGATTTCGCTCAAGCATAGTATTGTTGATACTAAGCTAATCGCAAGCGGAAAAGTTACTGATGTGGACAAAGAAACAAAAAGTATTGAGAAAAAAGGCACGCTTGATATTCCGAAAAATGAAGTTGAACTGCAAAACGCTTTTGATTATTTCGCGCGGGAAAATGTTTTACCTGATTTTGCTCCAGAGCTTCGCTCCATAAAGCGTATTAACGATTCTCTGTATCGTTTCTTTGATAAGTCGTTCAAGATGGATGTTGATGATTGGCCGAAAATCCAAGCTATTGTTTTGGCCGAAGAAAACCGCCAAGCCGTGATTGATGTTATCAATCGGGCCAAAGAGCTTTATCAAGATGTTGTTGGCAAAGGTAAACACGAACTCGTGCAAAATGACGAACTGTGGAATGTGCCGGAAATAATCAACTACAACTTGAATTTTGTTGAAAAAAATTATAAGCGGTCTATTGTCCAGCCGTATTTCGCCAAAACAAAAGGGGCTGACAATCTCTCGCTTTTTGAAGAAGACAGCGATGTTGAGGTTGCGTTCATTGAGTATCTGGAAAAAGCGAAACAAGTGAAATGGTGGTTTAAGAACGGAAGACAGGACGGTTCGTATTTTGCCGTGCCGTATGTTGAGAATGGGCAAGAGAAGCCTTTTTACCTTGATTTTGTGGTAATACTCACGGATGGACGGATTGGCTTGTTTGACACAAAAGGTGGGATTTACGCTAAAACCGCCACGGAACGCGCCGAGGGATTGACAGAATACATTGCAACGGAAAACAAGAAAGGCAAAAAATTGTTCGGGGGCATTGTTTTGAAAGAAAAAAATAGCTGGCGATTCAATGATAGTAAAAAATACTCTTACAATCCAAATGATTTGAAGAATTGGAAATTTTTAGATTTAAATTAATTTTATGAAATACGAACCGACCATAGGCTTGGAAATACATGTTGAGTTGAAGACCAAGACGAAAATGTTTTGCGCTTCTTTAAACGACCCGAACGAAAAAAGGCCGAATGTGAATGTGTGCCCGGTTTGTATGGGTCATCCAGGGACTTTGCCGGTTATAAATAAAGAAGCTGTCCGGAAGGTTTTGATGTGCGGAAAAGCGCTGAACGGCAAACTGGCCGATTATTCGCAATTTGACCGGAAAAATTATTTTTACCCCGACTTGCCGAAAGGTTATCAGATCAGCCAGTATAAATTTCCTTTGGTGGAAGGCGGGGAATTGAATGGCGTTAAAATTACAAGGATACATTTGGAAGAAGATACGGGCAGGCTTATTCACGCCAAAGACGAAACTTCCAGTCTTGTGGACTTCAATCGGGCGGGCGTGCCGTTGATGGAATTGGTGACGGAGCCGGACATAAATTCGGGGGAGCAAGCCAGAAAATTCGCCGAAGAATTGCAGATGGTTTTGCGTTATTTGGATATTTCCGACGCCGATATGGAGAAAGGGCAAATGAGAGTGGAAGTGAATATTTCATTATCCGAGTCTGATAGAGGAGGAACTGGGAAATTGACCTCTTTAAGGACTGACGAAGAGGGAAATCCTACAGAGGCCAAATTTCCCAATTCCTCCTCTAAAAAATTGGGCACTAAAGTGGAAATTAAAAATCTAAATTCTTTCCGGTCGGTGGAGCGAGCGGTTGAATGTGAGATAAAAAGACAAACGGCGGTTTTGGAAGCGGGAGAAAAAGTGATACACGAAACGAGAGGCTGGGACGAGGACAAGCAAAAAACTTTTTCCCAAAGAGAGAAAGAAATGGCCCACGATTACCGATATTTTCCGGAGCCGGATTTGCCGCCGCTTAAAATAAGCGAGCTTGATTTTGATTTGAGTTTGCCGGAGTTGCCGGAAGAAAAAAGAAAGAGATTCAAGGATAAATACGGTCTTAAAGACGAGCAAATTGAAATTTTTATCCGGGATATTTCTTTGGGAAAATTTTTTGAGGCGGTCTGCAAGCATTTGGCGGTTAAACCGCCAAATGGCGGTTTAACCGCCACAGCCGCCAACTACATAACTTCGGATTTATCCGGACTTATGATTAACGGCGGCATATCCGTTGATAATTTAAAAATAAATCCGGAAATGTTCGCTAAACTTGTTGCTATGGCCGATAAAGGAGAAATTTCATCCAGGGCGGCCAAAGATGTTTTAAAAATTATGTTTGAAGAAGGCGGCAATCCGGAAAAGATTGTCAAAGAAAAAGGATTGGCGCAAACTTCCGACGATTCTTTTATTAAAAATATAGTTGATGAAGTTGTGAAAAATAATTCCGCCGCAGTTGAAGAATACAAAAATGGCAAAGAAAATGCCCTACAATTTCTCGTTGGGCAAGGGATGAAGCTCTCTAAAGGCAAAGCTAATCCCGGAGTGTTGCAAAAATTATTAAGAGAAAAAATTGGGAAATAAAAAAAATGACAAAAAATAAAACAAAACGAATATATATGGATCACGCGGCGGCGGCGCCGATGGACAAGCGCGTCAAAAAAGCGATGGAGCCGTATTGGACGGAAAATTTCGGCAATCCGAACGCTTTATATAAAGAAGGCTTGATTGCCAGAAGCGCCGTGGAAACTGCAAGGAAAGACATTGCCAAAATTATTGGCGCGCGAGCGAAAGAAATAATTTTTACCAACGGCGGGACCGAAAGCGACAATTTGGCGATTTTTGGAGTGGTGCATGCGATGACCGGAGGAGTTAGGAAATTGACCTCCTTAAGGACTGACGAAGAGGGAAATCCTACGGAGGCCAAATTTCCTAACTCCTACTTAAGTTCCGTATCCTGCCCGCATATCATCACCACCAAATTTGAGCATCACGCCGTTTTGAATTCCTGCAAGCGATTGGAAAAAGAAGGGTTTGAGGTTACCTATCTTGATGTGGGCAAAGATGGCGTGGTAAATCCGAAAGATGTCGCCAAGGCGTTAAGGCCGGAAACGATTTTGGTTTCCATAATGTACGCTAATAATGAAATTGGAACTGTCCAGCCGATAAGAGAAATTGCCAAAGTGATTCGTATATTCAAAAAAAACGGAGGAGGAAAATTACTCTCCTTAAGGACTGACGAAGAGGGAAATCCTACGGAGAGCAAATTTTCCTCCTCCGTTTTTCCTTACTTTCATACTGACGCTTGCCAAGCGCCGAGTTATTTGGATATCAAGGTTGAAAGACTTGGCGTTGACCTTATGACCATCAACGGTTCAAAAATTTACGGGCCAAAAGGCATCGGCTTGCTTTACGCAAAAAATGGAATAAAACTTGAGCCCTTGCTTTACGGCGGAGAGCAGGAGAGAAAATTAAGGCCGGGAACGGAAAATGTGCCGGCGATAATCGGATTGGCCGAGGCGCTTAAAATCGCCGACTATGACAGAGAAAAAGAATCGACAAGATTAGTTAAATTAAGAGATTATTTTATAAACAGATTGCTGGGCGAAATTCCTAAAACTGTTTTAAATGGCCACCCGACTCAAAGACTGCCCAACAATATAAATGTTTCCATTCTTGACGCTGAAGGCGAGTCAATAGTCTTGTACTTGGACGAGGCGGGTGTGGCTTGTTCTACTGGTTCGGCCTGCACTTCGGAAAGTTTGGAACCATCCCATGTTATCTTGGCCATAGGCAAACCGCGCGCCTACGCCCATGGAGCGATGAGATTTTCCTTAGGCAGAAGCACGACCAAAAAAGATATAGATTATGCAATGAAGGTTTTGCCTGATATAATAAAAAAGTTGAGAATGTTTTCGCCGGTTAATATAAAAATATAAATTAAGAAATTTTTTAAAAATTATGGCAGATGTGGATAAATGGGTATATTCAGCCGTCGTCAAAGATCACTTTATGCATCCGAAGGGATTTTTGCTCGGCGAACCGAAAGAAGGCGACTTTGACTCTTACGGAGAGGTGGGCAGTCTTGCTTGCGGAGATATAATCAAAGTTTGGATAAAAGTTGATAAAGAGACGGACAAAATAAAAGACTTCAAATGGCAGACATGGGGATGCGCCACGGCCATAGCCTCCGCCTCGGCTTTCGCGGAAATGATTATGAAAAACAACGGCATGAAAGTTGAAGAGGCGATGAACATTAAGCCTAAAGATATCGCCGATTATCTCGGCGGTCTACCGGCGCGCAAATTCCACTGCTCCATTCTGGCCGACAAAGCCTTCAAAAAAGCCGTGGAAAATTACAGGAGCAAAAAATAATTTTTCCGCTAAAAAATTTTATGCCAAAGTTTTTTATAAAAATATCGCAATTGTCATATTGTTGTTTTTCTTTTTTGGTTTTAAAAATTTTTACTCGTTTGGAAATTGGAGGACAAGAAAACATAAAAGAAGTAGAAAACGGACCACTAATATTTGCTTCCAATCACAATAGTTTCATAGACAGTGGAATTTCGGCGGCGGCAATGCCTAAAAACATCACTTATCTAAAAAAAATCGCTCCATTAAGATTTTTGGTTATGGATAAGTATTTCAGCTGGAAAATTTTACCCGTTAGAATATTCTTGGAAATGATGGGAGCGATAAAGGTG
>Ga0209542_10018049_pt1 | contig 11469 bp, 10 predicted proteins | sample RifCSPhighO2_01_FD_184028 | JGI IMG/M metagenome (GOLD analysis project Ga0209542, IMG submission 184028) | Soil microbial communities from Rifle, Colorado - Rifle CSP2_plank highO2_0.1 (SPAdes) (version 2) | ecosystem: Environmental > Terrestrial > Deep subsurface > Rock core/Sediment ...
TTAACATCATCAAACAACGAATCGATACGAATATACGAATAAATTATTTTAAAAAATTCGTACATTCGTGTCTATTCGTAATTCGTTGATAATAAGTGTCCGTGGTGGGAGCGAAAAAGGTTTTCGCTCTGTGGCGGACAATACGATCATTTTTCAAAACAAGGAGCCTCAAATGGCCAATCAAACGAACGAGCGGTCCCAGGAGACGAGGAAGGTCATGATCATTTCCGGCAAGACCCGGAAGGAAATAGACGCCGTGGTCCTCGGAAGCATGGGATGCGCCCCGGGCCGCAAGGAGCCGTACCGCAAGCGTACGGAACCGATTCCCTTCGCGACGCTCTCGGAGGCGAAGGCCTGGATAGACTAGTCCCAACCCCCTGCCACGACCAGGAGGCAAAGAAGGGCAAAGCATAAAACACTTTGCCCTTTTATATTTGACATTCTTTAAAATATTCTATAGAGTAACTCTGCACATTAACATAACAAACAATGGGAAAGGAAACAAAGATGGCACATATATTTCAGAGGAAAAAAAAGGAGGCTCATGCCAAAAAGTACAAAGGCTCCGCACAAAAAGCCCAAAAAAGAGTTCCACAAAATAATCGACAGGATATTGCACCGCGATAATCCCGCGCAAAAAGCCGCTTTGGCATATTGGCGGCACAAACATAAAGAAGCAATCCAAGACCTTCGCGGAGAAGGAAAACATTTTAAACTCCTCGAGCCCCCGCTTGAGTCATACCGAAAAATCGATAAAGGGCTTGAACCCCTATATAACGCAGTGCGTCAAAGAAATAGCCAAGAAATTCTACGGCAAAAAAATGAAATAGAAGCGTGGGTTGAGCGCCTGAAGCGTGGATCGCTCAACGTAGGCCCCGAAGCCAAAAAAATTATCATGGATTGCGTAATCGTAAATCTTTATTATCTCGCGATTGCGAAAACCATGATTGCTCTTCTTCTTGATCCCAAGGTTTGAGTAGCGCCCCTCGTATGATATATATATGCGAGGGGTTTTTTATTGTGTGCACAGGCTTTGCCCATAATTACGCCATTTGCTATAATTCCAATAGGTATTAACTCATATCAAGTATTTAAAAATATGCCAGAAAACGCAGAAAATAATATAGGCGTAATGGAGCCGCCTCAAAGCGAAAAACCCGATGAAAAACCAAAAAAAGAGGCCGTGGTGCCCCAAATAGCCAAAGCTGAAGACGTAAAAACACCGGCTGGAGAGGGGAATACGAACACCGAAACACACACTAAGGCCGCCCCTATTGAAACGGGCCCGGCAGAAACGGGATCGAGCCCGGAAGGGATCCCGCAGCCAGTCGCCGAAACCATGGCGCCGGAGACCAAAAGCGTGTTTGCGTCATTAACGGAGAAGGGGAAAGGCTTTTTGCGAGGAGTATATGAAAAAATACGATCCTCGGAAATAGTCCAAAATATCGTTGACCGGTATCAGGTCTGGAACAATAAAGACCATGTCCAATGGGCAAAAGAGAAAACTGAACGCCTCACGCAAGAAAAAACCGCGGAAGAGGCGAAAATAGCCCAATCGGAAGCAACGGCAAACCAAGCGCTTGAGGATTCCCAAAAGGCGAAAACGGCTATGGAAGCGGCCGGCATGACTATGAGCGCACAAGACGAAGCGCAACATAAGGCAGAAGCGGATAAATATCACAAAGAAGCGGATACTGCCCGCGAGAATACATTTTTAAAAGAAATTGAGATAGAAAAAGTAAAAAATAAAGGCGCGGAATACGAGCAAAAAGTCATGGAAGCGCGAGCTCACCTTGATGGCCGACTTGAAGCTAAGGTCAAAACAAACAAAGAGCTATTAGCTGAATATGCGCTTGGCAAAGAATCCCTTGAGACAAAGCTGGAACCCTGTGAAAAACAGATACAAGATTTGGATGGAAAAATGGAAAAACTCAAAACAGCGCTTGAAACTGTCAAAAGCGAATCAGTAAAAAAGACTCTTGAAAATAATATCAGCCTTTGCGAAAAAAAGAAAGCTGAACTCGCCCGGACAAAACAAGGGCTGGAAAATATAAAAAATTCCCTTGCCCAAAAAATTGAGAAAATAAAAAGCGCAAATTCCGACCTTCAGGAAAAGAGGGATGCTATCATGGGCGTGGAAAAAATCAGGCTGGAAAAAGCAAGCACGAAACCCGTGAAATCTGACGTTATGGCCGGCGGAGAAATCATGCTTGATTATGGAGGGGGAAAAACCATAAAATTCGCCTCGGAAAAATTTGTGATTACTGACTCCAAGGGCAAAACCGAAGAAGTGGCGCTAAGTGGCGCAAAAAATGAGATGATCCGACAATTTGATGGCATATCCACGGACGAACTCCGAACCAAGGGCGTTTCGGAAAAACTCATAAAAAAAATCGAGGGACTTAAGAAAACAACGAAGGCTGAAAAAGAAAAGGGATCTCAATTCATTGCCAAGGATTTGGTCGCGAAATGGAATCGCTTCCCGGGAGTCGGGAAGGCGCTGGAACTGGAATTCACAAAAGACGAAAATACCAAAGAAGATCTCCGCGATAAAGATCGCGCGAAGGAATTTTTACTGAAAAAAATCGTATCGCTGGTTCCAAGCTACGGAGGCGATACGAAAAAATTGCCGCTGGGGATAACCGAAAGAGCGGACCGATTCTTTGCCGAAGAGGATAGATAATATTCATAACCAAAAATTTATGAAAATACCCAATATAAAAACATTAGTCAGTCAAGTCAAGGCATCCCTGAAAAAATCCGATACCATAATTTCGGATTCAAAACAGTATCTCAAAAAACTTCCGAAAAGCATAGAAAATGCTGAAAAAACTCACGTTGAAGAGCAAAAATCCATCGATGGGGATATAACAAATATCGTACAGGATATGGATAATGCTACCGTACAATACGTAAAAGATACGGAATAAAATTGTAAATAAAAAAACCCCCACGAATGTTTCGAGGCGGTTTTTTTATATTCAAAACTTGCAATTCACAATTTTATTTCTTGTCTCTCCATTCCTGAATTTTTTTATGATTTCCTGACAAGAGTATTGTCGGCACCTGCCATGCCTTCTGCCTATTAACCCCTCCTCGCCTCCCCTTCGCAATGGGAGGAATCTTGGATTTCCCCTCCTTACGAAGGAGGGGCGAGGGGAGGTGAGTCGGATAAAAAATTTCCGGCCTCGTATATTGCGGGTATTCTTTATGTTTTAAATCCTTAGAAAATGTTTCTTCTGCCAAGGCATCGGGGTGGCCGACAACGCCCGGAATATGACGCGCAATAGTTTCAAGCATAACCATCGCGGGTATTTCGCCCCCGGCCAAAACATAATCGCCTATGGAAATTTTTTCATCAACGAGATTATCCACCCGCGCGTCAAAACCCTCGTAGCGGCCGCACAATAACACTATTCGTTTATATTTCGACAATCTCTCGGCGTCGCGCTGGGTATAGCGCTTGCCCGACGGGGTTAACATGATTATTCTTGACCCCCTCCTGCCCTCCCCCTTCGCAAGAGGGAGAAACACGTCTTTCCCCTCCTTACGAAGGAGGGGCGAGGGGAGGTGTAGTGCCCTCAGCGCTTTATAAATCGGCTCTATCTTGAGAATCATCCCCGGACCCCCGCCATACGGACGGTCGTCCACGGATTTATGCGCATCGTTTTTCTCCGCGTATTTTCTCAAATCGTGTATGCGCACGTCGATAAGCTTCTTTTTCATGGCGCGCGCCAAAATAGTCTCGGAAAAATAAGACTGAAATATCTTTGGAAAAATGGTTATGATATCAAAACGCATAGAATATAAGTTTAAAGTTCAAAATGCAAAGTTAAAAATTTTGGTATGCGCTACGCGCATAATTTATAAATATATTATCCCGAAGAGATACCACAACTTTGCACTTTTAACTTTGAATTTTGCACTTACAAACTAAAACCCCGCAGAATGTGCGGAGTTTCAGTTTGTAGAATTTATATTATATTTTGAGGTCATCAACGACTGAAGTGTCAGCCTCTTCCCTTCGCGGTCTCCGTGAACCTTCCGGTTCATAGATTTTGAGGTTAACTCTCGCATTGTTCTTAGCACCCACAATTTTCAATAAGGTGCGGATTGAGCGAGCAGTCTGGCCTTGCCGACCGATGACATAACCCATATCTGCCGGGTTAATATGGAGAGTTAGCAATACTCCCATCTCGTCAACCGTTCGTTCAACTCTCACATCCTCCGGATGTGCAACGATGGCCCTGACGATTTCCTCGACAAACTCTTTATCTTTATGATCAGCCATATCAATATATTACTTAATAATAAACCTTGTTCCTCCAGTTCTGTTGACCAATTACAGACTGGATATTCCCTAGAATATAGGGCTTTGTAAAGAATCAACTTTACTGTACATATTCTACCATAAATACAATTTTTGTCAAGTATAGCGTAAAATCTACAATAATTTTAATACATTCTTATACCTTTGGGGCTTCTTTGATTTCAGTTTTTGGCGCCTCTGCTTTCGACGCGCCTTCCGCTTCCTTTGCTTCTTTCTTCTTATGTTTTATCTTGATTTTTGGCCCGCTAATGACGTTTTGGCCGACCAAAAGATTATGCGTCGTGGGAGAAATTTTTGCTCCCTTAGATACCCAATAGAGTATGCGATCTTTATTGACATTGCATACTTTGGAGCGCGGGTCGTAATTGCCCAAATTCTCCAAATAGGTTCCGTGCGTATCTTTTGATTTTTCAGACACTATAATCCGGTACGAAGGGTAGTTCTTCCTTCCAATTCGCGAAAGTCGTATCATCAACATATATATATTTAGCTATTAATATTAGATAGTTATCATTATAGATGGTTGTATATAAAAGTCAAGCGCATCAATTGGGATATATAAAATTTTCAATTACCAATTCCCAATTTCTAATGAAATTCCTCAATGCCTAAATTTTTTCTTTATTTTGATATTTAAACATTTATTTAGGAATTGGGAATTGGAAATTAGGAATTTATTTCCTTACCATCTTTTCCGCATCTTCCATTTTCAGGCTCAACACCTTGGACACACTGTCGTCTCCCATGGTGACTCCATAGAGTATTACAGCCCTATGCATGGTTGCGCGGTTATGCGTTATAATGACAAACTGCGTTTTATGGGAAAGCTCGTCAATGATGGCGGCAAAACGCTCGGAATTCGCCTCATCCAGCGCCGCGTCCACTTCGTCGAGCACCACGAATGGCGGGGGATTGTTCGCGATAATCGCCGAGATAAGGGCAATGGACGTCAACGCCCGCTCTCCGCCCGACATCATGTTTATGCTCTTGAGCTTTTTTCCTGGCGGCGTCGCCATGATTTCCACCCCCTTAACAATCTTTTCCGATGAGCCGCGAAGCATTTTTTTAATCACTTCGTCCTCATTGTTGGCCGCATCTTCCGCAAGCTCAATCCCTTCCATGGCGGCTTCCATTTCTTTTTCCTTTTTTTCCTCCTTTTCTGATTCCCGTATCAAAACAAGTTCTGATTTTCCCCCGTGGAAAAGCACCTTAAAATATTTCTGAAATTCCTGATTGATATTTTTAAATGACGTATTGAATTCACGGTGTATGGTCTCATCAAGTTCCGTAACAACCGTTTTCAAAGATTCAATGGACTTGGCAAGGTCTTTGCATTGCGTGTCCAAAAAATCAAAACGTTCCTTCGTCTCTTTGTATTCTTTTACGGTTTCCGGATCTATGCCGCCGATGAGGTCCAGTTGATGTTTGAGATTATGAATCTGGATCAAAAGCTCTTCGGCGCCGGCAGCATGAGATTCTTTATAATCCTTAAGCCACGACGTGTCTTTGAGTTCCTGCTGTATTTCAGACATAATATCTTCGACTCGCGTATCATGCTTGGCAAGCTCGATCCTCACATCGCTCAACTGCCTCGATATATCATTATACTCCCCCTGCTTCGCCTGAAATTTTCTTTGCAGCTCAAAAAATTTTCCTTTCTTTTGCTCCTCTTTCTGGTTAAAGCCCTCAAGCTCTTTTCTTGATGCCATAAGCTCCAAGTCCACCGTTTGTATCCTTGCAATCACTTCCTTTACTTTTTTCACGAGTTCGGGATCCGGTTCCTGGGGCTTGTATTTTTCCACGCGCGGACGCTCAAGCTCTCCGACCAGCCGTGTAATTTTTTCCGAGATTTCGTGAAATCGTTTCTGGAGCGCGCGGAATTCATCAAGACTTTTCGCCGAGGAAAAATTCTTAAAAAAATCCCGGTGCATAGTATCCAGCTCCTTGAGTTTTTCCAGCACCTGATCGAGCGCAAGAGGCACAACCCGCGCTATTTCCTTATGCTTCAAAAGCTCTATTTTATTCTCCAGTATCAATTGCTCTTCCTTGAGAGCGTTTTTTTCGTCTAAAATTTTCTGGTATTTTTGCTGGAGCACGTTGAACATCTCCGTCCTTGAATCCTCTTTTTCAAGCATATTAAGCTCACCCTGCACCTGGGCAAGTTCGCGGGACTTTTCCTGAAACTTTTTTTCAAGCTCGTCGTACTTCGGTTTAAGTTCTTTTTGTTTTTTGTATATTTCCAGATATATGGATCCGTAATACGATTTTTGCACAACCGTGAGCTCTTTTTCTATTTCCTCGCGGCGCTCAAGCCTTTTTACCTGGCGCTGGAGCGAGCGCAGCCGCGGTTCAATTTCCACCAAAACCGCCTGCGCCTGTTTCAAATTCTTCCACGTGGTTTCAAGCTTGTGCAAAGACTGCTCGCGTTTTATCTGGAACTGTTTTACGCCGACGGCCTCGTCAAGAAAATCCTTGCGCTCGGCCGCGCTCGCGTTCAAAAAAGCATCCACCATGCCCTGTCCTATGACGCTATAGCTTTTCTGGCCAAAACTCGCCTTGGCCGCGAGCATCAAAATATCCTGGAGACGAACCGCGTTCTTATTAATAAGATACTCGCTGTTACCGTCACGGTACACGCGGCGCGTTATGACCACTTCCGGAAAATCAATGTCCAGGCTCCGGTCTTCATTATTCAAAGAAATGGAGACTTCGGCCATGCCAAGCCGGGCTTTTTTGTCTGAACCCGAAAATATAACGTCTTCGGTTTTTTTACCGCGCAAAAGTTTGATGCTTTGCTCGCCCAAAACCCACCGTATGGCGTCGGCGGCGTTGGATTTTCCCGAACCGTTCGGGCCAACGATGGAAACGATGCCGCAGCCGTCGCTTGAATCAATTCTTGGCGCCGGGAATTCCAATGTAGTCTTATTGGCGAATGACTTGAACCCCGCGATTTCTAAACGCTGTAAAAACATAATATAAAAAAATTTCCAATTCCCAATTTCTAATGAAATTCTAAAATATAATTTAAAATTTAAAAATTAGACATTTCATTGGGTATTGGATATTGGAAATTAGAAATTAATATTATATCAATATACCACAATTCATTGGCCATCGCAACAAAAATTTTAGATAATAAGTCACTGCTTTATTTCTCCCCCTCATGAGGGGGAGGGCAGGAGGGGGTCATAGTAGCGCTGAATATTCCGTGCGTGTTCGGCGGAGTCCCTTGCGGGAGACTCCGCCGGTGATAATTAATGAATTTATGCAAAATATATGGCTATAACCTCACCCCCAGCCCTCTCCCAAACGGGAGAGGGAGTCATAATGCATATAGAAAGCCCTCGGCAAAATATATTATCGGGGACTTAAAATTCCTGCAATTTTATTTATTACAGGAATTTTTTATGATACTTTAAATTTTTTGGAGTTCCGAATTACTTTTATATTTATTATATATTATGTAGGAAGTTCAAGGGTATCGCTCCAACTCCCGTTAAATATTATCGAATCTCCTTTTGAAATTTTAATAATAATGCTTTGAGGTATACCGGGCGGAACGTCAGGACGTTCATAGCTCGGATATTCACGACCAACTTCTATAATCATTCCGTGTGTATCAACCCCTTCTTTTTCCAAAAGCTCTCTAACTTCTTTTTCATCTTTAAACACTTTCAAAGAACCATCATGATATTGATCTGGCGTCATCCCGCCTTTATCAAATTCTTCGTCATACTCTTTTTGTGCCTTTTCTATTGTAGATCTTAATATGCTATCTATCCTTTCTTTAATATCGCCCTCACCCGACTCAGGACTCCCCATTTCTTTTCTAGCCATAATTATATTGATTATTTATTATATTATAATTATATGATTTCTAATTTTAAATATCAATGGGAGGGGCCAGCATATGCAATACCAGATATGTTCTAAAAGCCAAAAAAGGGTACTAAGGGCACTTAATACATAGCATTTATTGCAAAGAATGCTATAATATATGAAAGATAACAAATATTTTATGAGCGAAAAACAACCAAAATTCGTAATCATCGACGGCAACGCCATAATACATCGCGCATGGCATGCCCTGCCTCCCACATTAACCACAAAAAAAGGACAAATGGTGAATGCCGTATATGGCTTTACATCCATATTGCTTCGGGCGCTGAAAGATTTGAAACCCGACTACATTGTAGCAACCTTTGACTTGAGAGCTCCAACGTTCCGCCATAAAGAGTATAAAGAGTATAAAGCAACTCGTGTAAAACAGCCCGACGAGCTGTATGAACAATTCCCCTTGATAAAAGAAGTGGTTACGGCATTTCAAATTCCCATTTTGGAAAAAGAAGGATATGAGGCAGACGACGTCATCGCGACCATTGTGGAAAATGTCAAATGTCAAATGTCAAATGTCAAATGTATCGTGGTGACTGGCGACATGGATACCTTTCAACTTGTCGACGAGAACACGGAAGTATATTCCATGCACAAAGGAATATCCGATACGATAATTTATGACGTTGAGCAGGTAAAAAAGCGCTTTGAAGGGCTTGAGCCCAAACAACTTGTTGATTTTAAGGCGTTACGCGGAGACCCGTCAGACAATATCCCCGGCGTAAAGGGCATTGGAGAAAAAACTGCGATAGAGCTCATCCGTGAATTCGGTACATTGGACAATATTTATAAAAATCTGGATTCGGAAAAAATCAAACCGCGATACCAAAAGCTTCTCAAAGAACAAAAAGAGGGGGCCATGCTTTCAAAAAAATTGGTTCAACTTGAAAAAAACGCTCCCGTGGAATTCTCCCTTGAAGCATGCGTCATGAAGCCCATAGACGCAGGCGCCATAGTGCCGTTATTCCAAAAATTGGAGTTCAAATCACTTTTGGCGCGCCTCCCGGCGCTTTCCGAAAAAATCTCGGAACCGCAATCCCAACCCCTTGGAAAATCAAACGCCCCAACCGCGACAGATACGAGGCAACAGGGAGAATTTTCCCTTTATCCAAAAGTTATTGGCACCCCGCGGGCTGTCAGCGAGGGAAGTGTGCGATATCATCTGATAGATACGGAAACAAAATTTAAAGAATTCATAAAAAATCTTGAAAAGCAAAAAGTGTTCGCCTTTGATACTGAAACTACGTCTTTTCACCCGCTTGAAACCAAGCTCGTTGGCATAGGAATCGCCTGGGAAGAAAAAGAAGCGTATTTTGTGCCGAACGTAAAAAAATATATCAAAGAACTCAAGCCCATTTTTGAAAACCCGCATATAAAAAAAATCGGCCAAAACATTAAATTTGACATTGAAGCATTGATGACCGAAAAAATTTACGTTCAGGGAAATCTTTTTGACACCATGGTCGCGTCCTATCTGATAAGCCCGGGGTCAAGGCAGCATAGCCTAGACGCCATGGCATTCACGGAATTCGGATACCAGATGCAGCCCATTGAAGATTTAATAGGAAAACGGGGCAAAAATCAGATAACCATGGATAAGGTGCCGATGAACAAAGTTTCCGATTATTGCTGTGAAGACGTGGACTTTACGCTTCGGCTCGTGCCGCGTCTCACGGACCAGCTCAAAGAAACCAATAATATCGGCCTTTTGCAAAACATGGAAATGCCGCTTATCTATTCACTCATTGAGCTGGAAAAAAACGGGGTAAAAATCGATACGCTATTTTTAAAAAAAATGGCGCAAAAATTTGAAAAAAAAATACAAGAGCTCGAAGCTACCATATATAAAATTGCCGGGGTAAAATTCAACGTAGCATCCCCCCTGCAATTGAAAGAAGTGCTTTTTGATACATTAAACATCTCGTCGGAAGGGCTTCACAAAACAAAAACGGGGATATCTTCGGCCGCGGCGGAATTGGATAAATTAAAAGATAAGCATCCTATTATTTCCCATATCATAGAATATCGCGAGATCACAAAACTCCTTTCAACGTACATAGATGCTTTGCCGCGCCTGGTAAGCGAAAAAGACGGCCGCGTGCATACAAGTTTTAACCAGACTATCACTGCAACGGGCCGGCTCTCGTCGTCCGACCCTAATTTCCAAAATATTCCCATTCGAACCGAGCTCGGGCAGGAAATACGCAAAGCGTTTATCGCGGAAAAAGGGAATGTCCTTATGGCGGCCGACTATTCGCAGATTGAACTTCGAATCGTTGCTTCATTGGCAAATGATACGAACATGATTGACGGGTTTAAAAATCACGAAGATATCCATGCGAGAACCGCCGCGGAAATCGCCGGTGTGAAACAAAGCGAGGTCACCCCCCAGATGCGCCGGGCGGCCAAAGCCATCAATTTCGGCATCATTTACGGAATGGGTGCGTATGGCCTGGCTTCGCGCGAAGGCATATCAAACCAAAAGGCAAAAGAATTTATTGACAAATATTTCTCCTACCACAAGGACATAAAAAATTATCTTGAAAAAACCGTTGAACTTGCCAAGAAATACGGCTACGTAGAAACCCTTTTCGGGAGAAGACGATATTTTCCCGAAATCAATTCCCATGTGCAGCCCATTCGAGCGCAAGCGGAAAGAATGGCCACAAACCATCCCATCCAAGGCACCGCAGCGGACCTCATGAAGCTTGCCATGATTGAAATTTATAAAAAATTGCCTGAAATTTCTAAAAATACTAAAATGATATTGCAAGTGCATGACGAGCTGGTATTTGAGGTTCCGAAAAACGAAACGGAAAAGGTGGCAAGGCTCATAAAAAAAGAAATGGAAAACGTGTATAAGCTCCGCGCGCCCATTGAAGTCAAGGTTGAGGCGGGGGAGAGCTGGGGAGAGATGGAAGAGATAAATTTCTAATTGACCTAATTGACCTAATTTCTAAACAACCTAAGTAAATCCTCAGGCTACGCCCGATCACGCATAGCGTGACAAAATATAATAACCAAAATATTTGGAGTTTGGGGAATTAAAAATTTTTTAGGTTAATTAGGTCAATTAGAAATTAGGAATTTTGATGTATGAATTTTTAGTGGGCTCGATTTGGTAAATTTTCTCAATATATGAAAAATCGTAATAACGTACCACATGGTTTTACTCTCATCGAACTTATGGTCGTGGCGTCTATTATTGTCATTCTCATGATGATTGGCGGGCTGTATTATGACTC
>Ga0209542_10018050_pt1 | contig 11468 bp, 12 predicted proteins | sample RifCSPhighO2_01_FD_184028 | JGI IMG/M metagenome (GOLD analysis project Ga0209542, IMG submission 184028) | Soil microbial communities from Rifle, Colorado - Rifle CSP2_plank highO2_0.1 (SPAdes) (version 2) | ecosystem: Environmental > Terrestrial > Deep subsurface > Rock core/Sediment ...
CAAAAAGGAAGTTAATGAAATGAAGAGAAAGTATGGTGATAATAGACGAACACAAATTTTGCAACAGGTTAAAGAGCTTTCCGAAAAAGATTTGGTTCAGAAAAAAGATGTTGTTGTTACAATAACGGATAAGGGATATTGCAAAAGAATGGACGTTAAAACTTACAAGGAACAGAAAAGAGGTGGAAGTGGGGTTATAGGAAGCAACCTTGCAACCGAAGATTTTGTTAAGCAAATGATAACTTGTTCAACACATGATTATCTGATGTTTTTTACAACAAGGGGAAAAGTTTACTGGCTTAAAGCATATGAGTTGCCTGAAGCAGAGAGATACAGCAAGGGAAAGGCAGTGGTTAATATGCTTAATATTAAGGACGAAGAAATTACAAATGTTATATCTGTAAAGAGTTTTGAGGATTATCTTTTTATGGCTACAAACAAAGGACAGGTGAAAAAAATAGCATTGCAGCATTTTTCAAAGCCAAGATCTTCAGGAGTTAGAGCGATTAATATGCCTAATGATAATTCGGATACACTTATTGACGTTAAACTTCTTAAGAAAGGACAGGAGATTTTGTTAGCGACTAAGAAAGGTCTGGCTATACGATTTGCTGAGTCGGAGGTAAGGGAGATGGGAAGAGCCTCTTATGGGGTTACAGGAGTAAAGTTAGGAGGCGGTGATAGTGTTGTGAGCATGGAAGTCTTGGATGGAGCAAGTATTCTAAGCATTACTGAAAAAGGATATGGAAAAAGAAGCAAGGTGGAAGATTACAGAAAGACTGCAAGAGCAGGAAAGGGTGTTATAAATTTAAAAGTTACAAGCAAGACGGGAAATCTTGTTAATACCGTTTCTGTTGCTGATGAGGATAGCATAATAATCACAACAGCAAAAGGAATGGTTATAAGAACTACCCTGAATAATATAAGGATTATGGGAAGAGCAACACAAGGAGTAAGGCTTGTAAAGCTTAAAGATGGCGATAAAGTTACTGATGTTATCAAGGTGGTTGATGAAGAAATAATTAACGGTGAGAAATCAGTGTCTCCTTCTGAATAGGTCTCCTCTTTCGCTTTGCGGTTCAGGGTTTCTCTCTATAAAAATCAAGCCTCTTTGATAATGTTTCCTTATTTCGTCAAGTATTGCTCCAAGTCTATTTAAAGCAGGAATTTCATGTTCGCCGATTCCGGTTCGTTCAGCGAGCTTTTTTAGCTCCATGATATCCGCTTCTGCCTTTATTATTTGTCTTTTATAATTGTCAGGATTGGTCTCAATATCATACCTATATTGATGCATACCATCAATTGCAGAACTAACATCTCCTTTTCTATGATGGTAATAATCTTTCATTTTATCTCCAGATTTTTTGAGCAGATTATTTTATATTAGTTAACTTATAAACCTTACTACGACAATTGCGTTATTTTTGAGAGATTTTAATTTTGATGCAATAAAGATCACCACACTAATTCTTAAAAATAGAGTGTATTGATTAAATTATGAAAGCTATTGTAAATAAATCTGATCTTGGCAGAAGAAGAGCAATTCTTGAATTTGATGGGGATGGGACTTTGTATGAAAATGTTCTGCTTTCTATATTTGAATCAAGAGGATATTCTAAAGAGGTTTTTGAAGAGTTTATGAGTAAAATAATAAGCAGTGATGAAATTTTTAGAGAAACATGCGATCATACTGACAGCGATAATGGCTGGCTTTATTTGTTTGATGAAGAGGGCAGAAACGGACTTTTGAAGGGAATGACTTTTTCCCAGTTAGTCTCTGTTGGAAGAGTTTTAGAAAGGCATCTTTATCCTGGTGTTCCAGAATTTATTCCAGCATTGAGAGCGAAATATAACAATAATCCCAATTCAGATATTAATGTCTATTTCTTTCTGCAGAGTTCTGGTTTTAAAGATGTTGTTGATAATAATAGTGTCGGCAAGGCGCTTGATGAGACATGGGGGATAAAATACTATCCTAAAGGATGGAAAAATGATCTTATTTGCGATATGCCTAGGGGGACTTTAAGCGGTCTTCAAAAATTGAGGGCTGTTGCAAACATAGCTGAAAGAGTAAATGGGCATGATGAATATTATCAGAATGTTATTTATGTAAGTGATAAGAGAAGAAGTGACAGGTCGGCAATTGCGGGTGTTTTTAGAGAAGGGGGAGTAAATATTTGTGTTGGAAATAGTTATGAAGAGCTTGAAGAAAGGAGAAAAGAAAAAAACTCTAGAAAAATAGCCCATTTTGCTCTTGCAGATTATACTCTTGGGGGAGGCACTTATAATTTACTGTGTGATATAATAGAAAAAATAGCTGAAAGGCCCAGACTCCCTGAAATTTACTCAAACCCCTCAGGTTCAAAATAATTATTTAAGTTTTCGTTTTTTTCTTTTTTGAGTGCTACGTAAATATTATTGTTGCTCCAGGCGGGACAGATTGGCTTGAATTCACACCAGTGGCACAAGCCAGAAACTATAGGGGGAAATAATTTTGAGGACTGTATTTCACTTATTAATTTCAGAGTCTCGCCCCTTAACTTTTCAAGTATTTCATCGCTTTTTTTTACTTCTATAGATTTGTTAAAAGCCAAATAATGCCAGACTTGTTTTACAGGTTTTGGATGCTTGTAAATACTTTTTATAGCAAGTGAATATAGTGAAAGTTGTCTGTCATTTTCAATTTTTTCTCGTGATGGCAGAGAATTTGAAGTTTTATAGTCATGAATTTCATACTCGTCAGATTGTTTATTATAAGCTAATCGGTCTATGAATCCTCTTATACTGTACTTTTTTTCAATGTCTAAATAAAGGAATATTCTCTTTTCGGTTTCTACCGTATTATTATCAAAAGGAGAGTGTTTTATGTAATAGTCAATTAAAAATTTTAATCCACTGTTAAAATAATCTTTTTCAGTAAATTGCCTTTTTACGATTATGTAGGTTGTTTTGAAATTTGCCTGCCATGTATCATGATAATAATCAATTAAATGCTGGAGTTCAGGGGTAAAACCAGTTTTAATTTGATTGTACAGCCATTCTAACGAAGCATGTATTGTCTTCCCCAAATGAGATTCAATTGTTTCTTCTACAACCGGAGGTATTTTGTCTATGTATTTGAATTTGTATTTCAAGGGGCACTGTTCAAAAGTAGAGAGCCTTGAGTGAGAGAATATTTCTGACATTAGTGAAGAAGATGTAGGAAGATTATAAGTTTTATGGAGATTTATTGAACACTAAAGCCGATTTGTTCTTTTCTTTTTTTATCCGCATTTTGTTCTAATCTCTGATATTTTGCAATTAAATAAGTTGTTAAATCTTGCTTCACAGCCTCAAAATTAACAGATTTTGCAACCTCCCCATCAGGAATATGGACTCCCTTTCTTAATGAATCTAAAACAGAACTATAACCTCTTTCTTCTAGGATTTTTTGTCTTCTGTGATTTAAATATGCAGATGAAAATTCCTCAATAAATGCTCCCTGTTCTCTTTGAGATAATTCTGATAATTGCATTGCCTGTTCATCACCTATTTCTAAAACTTTTTTGTCTTTTAAGAAATACTGCCACATTCTTGCTGTTTGCTCTTGTGAGGGATAGCCAATAAAATAAGAAGATAATCTTCCTTCTCTTACCATTGGAGCTTCAAAATCTTCTGGAAGAAGATTTGTTGAAATAGCTACAACAAGCCATTTTCCAGCATCATTTCCTAGATATCTTTTGAATACATCTATTGCTTCTTGGTAATGTTTGCTTACTGAACTTGATCCTTTAGATGCCTGTTGAGCGAAAATTGACCCTTCATCAAAAGATAAAAATGACGGCATTTTTCTAGCTTCTCCCTTGGCCTGTGCTCTTTGCAATTCTTCTTCTAAGTTTTTAGCTAGCATTGATACAAAACAGCTGTTTACAGCAGAACTTGAAACTTGCTTTGAGTAAGCTCCAGCATTTTCATAAATATTGCAAACTGCTTCTTGAAATACAGATTTACCTGTTCCACCTGGGCCAAAAAGTATAACACCCTGATAAACAGGAGCTTTTCTCTCTAAAAGTTCTGGAATGGATGTTCTTACAACAAGTTCATTCATTAATTCATCATCAAAAAATACTCTTTCTAAAGGGGCTAGAATTTGTTCTCTTGATTTTGAAGCTTCTGGTATACTTATCTTGGAAGGAGTTTTTTCTTTAGGAATTCTAAATTTATTCGGGCTCTTTCCAAATAAATCTTCATAATTCGTCCCACACAAATCCAAAGGAATAATTCTTTTCATTTTCGAAATATAACTATCATAGTCATTTCCTTCTATTAATTCTTCAAGATCTTTTCTATGAGGTGTATCTGTCATATTTTTACAAGAAATAAACTATTTATAAACCTTTCTTTTGTAGTTACTTGATTAGGGTAACATTTTATAAGTTTTATTGTTATTTTTTAATCCTCAGGCATTTCTACTCAATCATCCGATTTCCATTAATTTACAAAGATAGCTAAATCAAATGATCTCGCCCCAGCCGATTAATCTCCAATGGCTGTTTATATTTCTTGCAATACCAAGATTGCTACCTTTTAATGCAACTATTGGAATGTTTAGACTTAGTTCGATTTCATTTCCTTTTACTTTATCAACTGTTCCCACAGTAATATTAGTATCAACATTTATCATTAGCATCTCATTTACCTTTAAAGGAGCAACTGGCTCATGTTTTCCTGTTCCTAGAACTTCCTTGAATAATTCATATTTAATTTTGATATCATGGCTTATGTCGGGTAAATTACCCAGAGTTGAAACAAGACTTCCTGTGAGAGCATCAGTTCTTGTCAGAAAAGGATCAAGTGAAGTCTCGACTGAAATGCTTGAGCCTGGAAAAGCCTCTTTAACTGTGCTGCTGCCTTTATGCAAAGAGATAATTTTTGCAGTTAAAGTTTTGTAAACTATTTGATTGGCTTTTTTCATGCTTATGCCCGGTTTTATTTCAATTTCATCACCAACTTTCAAAGTTCCATGTTTTAATATTCCCCCCAGAACGCCTCCCTTGAGATTTTCTATTAAAGTGCCCGGTCTGTTTATATCAAAGCTTCTTGCAATTAGAAAAACTGGCTTTCCTAAAGGATCTTTTTTTGGTATTTCAAGTAAGGCTAAAGCCTCAAATATTTTATCTATATTTATGTTCTGTTGAGCAGAGACCGGGATTATTGGCGCGTGCTCTGCAATTGTGCCTTTAACAAATGCCTTTATTGCTCTGTAATTTTCAAGTGCCTGTTCTTTACTCACTAAATCAATTTTATTTTGAACAATTATTATATTCTTGAGATTTTTAGCTTGTAAAGCGACAAAATGCTCTTGTGTTTGAGGCTTTATTCCCTCATTTGCAGCTATAACAAGTATTGCTGCGTCTATGATAGCTGCACCAGAAAGCATCGTTGCCATAAGCATCTCATGTCCCGGAGCATCTATGAATGAAATGTATCTCACAGGAGTTCCCTTTCCCTCGTTGTTATAGCCAACAGGTTCCTTATCTTTGCAAATTATTGTTTCAGCATAACCAAGTTTTATTGTAATTCCCCTCTTTAGTTCTTCTGAATGTGTGTCTGTAAACTTTCCAGTAAGTTTGCTTAATAATGTTGTTTTTCCGTGGTCAATATGGCCAACAACGCCAACATTGAGTTCAGGAATTTGAGTTTCTTTAGACATAGAATAGGTAAAAATAGTTAGTTTTTAAAACTTCTTCCGGAAGTTTTAAGCCACAAAAACCGTTGGTTTTTGATGTTTAAAGATGTTGATTAATTTCTCACTCTTTCTTGGGCTTTAGCGCGTTAATAAGATTTTGATACTTTGTAGCAACACTTTCAGCTAGCTCATTAAGTCCATAGCTTATTGCTCTTTTTTTTATTTTTTCAACTTGTTGTTTGTATCCCGGTAAATTGCCTTCCCCCCTAGTCAATTCTTCAGAGATTCTAAAAAATAAATCAGAGACTTTTGATTCAATATCTTCTATCGCTCTCATTCTGTTAAATGCTCTTCTTTTCGGGGTTGCAAAGAACATTGAGTTATCCCGTTCTTTTCCCCCCTTAGCATATTTTTTCATTTCTTCGGCAGTTGGAACAAAGCCGCTATAAATTAAATTTCTAAACTCTTCAGAATCAGTTCTCGCTCTCGTATGACGCATCGAGGCATTTGTACGATCTTCTTCATTATATGCCATTTTAATCAAAGTTTAGTAAGAAAAGTTAATTTTAATTTTTTTAATGTTTTGATGGTGTATTTAATCCGAATTACTATTCGGACTTTTCTTCAGCTTCAGACTTTTCCTTTTTTGCTTCTTTTGGTTTGTTCTGATCCTGGAAAATATCTTTCAAATGTTTAGTTCCCTGTTTCTTTAACTTTAAATTAATTTGAACGGTATTTGCAGACAAAACCTTTCCCCGCATTGTTTTTCTGTATCTTAATCCCTTAGGTTTTTTCCCAACCTTTTTTAACCCTCTGGGTTTTTTGTGAAGACCTTTTCCATATTTTAAAAGAACTTTCTTTAGGCCAATTCCTTCCACTTTATTTGTTGAAGCAAATCCAGCTTTATCACTTGTGCCGGTAATAATAAACTCATAATCGCCAAGGTCGGCTAGTAATTCTTTACCCGATAATTCCTCTCCAAGAGATCTTCCAATAAGCTCTTCACTTTCCAGTTCAAGCTTCCAGCTTTTTCCCTGTTTGTCTGATATGTTTATTTTGAAAACCATTTAAAACCTACGGTCCTAAAAATTCCTTATGGAATTTTGGGAACATTTAAAATTTAATTTATTCATCATTTTCAAGTTTTTAGATCCCTCAAGCGATTTTCTTTTTAACACCTTGGGGAAAATCTATAACCACAATAAATAAATTAGAAGGAGGATTTTTAAAGCTTTGGATGTGACTAAGGGGGCTTATTTCATTAAGAATCCAATTAGGAAAATGATTAAAGCAATAACAATTTCAAAGATTCCCAGCTTTATTATTGCATTCTTATCTTTTGCTACTTTTCTAAGAAATTGTCTAATCCATTCTGGGAATAATACAACAATGAGGCCATCAATGACCAATATTGCCCCAAATATCAAAAAAACCAGACTCAAATCAATCATGATTTGAATAAATATAAATATTATTTAAAGTTAACCTTCAATTTCAGGCAGATAGCATTCAAATATAAATCTCTCTTTGGCTTCTGCATTACACCAATATCCGTGCAATAAAGCGGGAAGAATAACATTATAGCCATGACCCTGTTCTTGTATTTTTGATACGAGATTTTGAGTTCTCATTTCCCCAACGGGATAAACCATCTGGGAGATTAAGTCTTCAATAGGTTCATCATCAAACATTACATGATCCTTTAAAATTCTCTTTATTCCGCTTCTTTGAGCTAACATTCTTCTAACATTTATCATTTGCCTTAATGATTCGGGGATTTTTTCTTTAAGACCCGCTTCCCATTCCACCGCATTTATCAAATCATAGGCAATCTGAAAAAGCTTTTTTGAAGTGTAATTTTTCTTAAAAAGAGAAACTCTTTCAATATCTTCATCGCTAAGACGGTATTTTGCTCTGTTCTTTTTCAAATAGTCTATTGCCGGTATTTCGGCTGAAAGAGCTATACCTTCAGAATCTGGACCGTGAACTGGATTAAAAAAGGATTCGTCATTTCCCTGAAAACCTGAAGGCATTTTTCTTGAAAACTTAGTGTGTAATCCATGTGCCCTTTCATGAACAGCAAGGGATTTAATTAAGCCATCATAAAAAACTGGTTTTTTCCTTCCTTTTGGAACATAGCAAATAACTCTGTCAGGATTAATTGCTGCAAAACCTAAGTTATCGTCCCAAAAACTATATCCCCAGCCTAAGGGGGCGGGTAATAAGGTATAATCGTCATCATTAACCCCTATACTCTTAAAGAATTCATCCACAAAGTTTTTGTTTTCCTTTAATTTATCAAAAAATTCATTTCTTAAATCTAAAAAAGTCCCTGTTTGCGCGGAAAATATCATTTCAGAATCTACGATTCTTTTTATCATTGAGTGGAATAGTTCGGATTCGCGATCTATATCTCTATGCGGATAGTTTGAAGGCTCTATGGCTGTTCTTGAGTAATTTTTGAACGAGGCATTTCCAAACATTGCTGTAATAAATCCTTTTCCAAAAGTGGTTGAATTATCTCTTGGGTTTAAGAGATATTTGTAATAAGCGTCAACTATTGCCACGTTTCTTTTTATGTCTTCTAAGACTATTTCATCAAAAGTGGCTAATTCTTCCTTGCTTAGGTTAGAGAGCCTTTTTCTTAGTCCTCCGATGCCGGTTCTTATTTTTTCTATTGATGTGCTGCTAAAATAGGGTGAAGAATTATAGCGAGCTTGATTTACATGAATAGAACATCTTGTGTTTAATTCAACTCTGCTTTCGTCAGCTTCTTTAACCTTCTGATTTTCTATTTCCCATGAGGGGTAATCATCATAACCTTTTGGCATGAAAGTTCCTTACAATTATATATATAAAACCTTTTCTATGATTTATTAAATGGGTTTTAGAAGAGTGAAAAGAGTTAAATCCGATTATAGAATTGAATGGAGTTCTTCAAGAATTGATGCAGCAAATTACTGCAAGATGAGATATTGGCTCAGGTATGTTGATCCTTTGAAACCAGAGCCATTAAGAATTTCTGCTTACGCAAAAGGAAGTTTATTGCACGATTTGATTGAAAAATTCTGGGAAGAGCTTGGAAGTGAGGAAGAAGTTGCAAAAAAATCAAGCAAAAAAAAATATTCAAATTCAGAAGAATTTGTAAAGTATGCTCAGGGTAAGTGGAAAAGGAAAATTAATTCTTCAAAAAAGTCAAACAAACCTATAGACTGGAATTATGATAGTGAACCTTGGGTTATTCTTAATACTCTTCCAAAGATATGCAGACCTTTATTCGATATGTTTATTGATGAAGGTCCACCATTATTTCAGGAGCTTGAATTTAAGTTCTTTACAAATGGTAAAATGTTAAGGGGAAGAATAGATGACATCAGGGTTAAGAATGGTGCGGTTACTATAAGAGACTATAAGTCTGGTAATCCGTGGATGGGAGAGATGAAATTAGATCATGATCCGCAATTAACTGTTTATTCAGTTGCGTTAGGAGCATTATGCTTGCAGGATAGGTCAATTGCCGAAAAGCTTGGTGTGAGCCAAGAAAGAGCAAAACAATTTCTTGGAAACCCGGTGTATGTTCCTGAGGAATTTAAACTAGAGTTTTTTATGATTGAGGCGTTGTCTGTTGATAAGAGTAAAGTAAGGACGGTTCCAAACACTATAAATGAAACAGAAAGAACCGATAATCATTTCTTAGAGATATTAAAAATGATAGAGGGGGTTCAGAAAGATGTTGATATGAATAATATTTATCCTGAAAGAGGAAGAAAATGTGATTCATGCGATATGAAAGGGGCGTGCGCTGGAAGACTTGAAACAGTCGCTACTGAAGTTTTGGTTGGCAAAGGAGGGCAATTAATGATGGATTTTTCTGTTCCTCTGTTTATGAGAAAAGATGAAGTTAGAGAAGGTCCATTAAGTGAAGCAAAGCAGGGAAGATTGCCTTGGAGATATAAGAAATAGTTAATAACTCGGCTGTGCTTCAGGTATTTGAATCAGGTTTTCTATTATTTCAAAAAGATTATTTTTCTTAGCTTTCTTCCTTCCCTTATGATTTGTAGTTTCATTCCCGATTTCATACATTCCTTTTATGAGCAAAGCTCCCAAATTCTCGCTTTCTTTAGGATGCAAATATTGGAGGCATATTGCTGGAATTGTAACAAATTTATTTGCGTTAAAATCGAAGTTTGCTTGGTCTGTCATGTAGTCGCGTGAATTGCCAGCCGACCAACCGGCAATGGTTGTTAAAGTTTCATCCATTATGGTAAATCTTGGGAATAATTTTCCTTTGTCTATTTTTTCAAAGAATTTCATTGTGGCAAAAAACTTACTTAAACGAACTAAGTGCCAATCAAACCAAGAAAAGTCTTCACCTTCTTCGTAAACAGAACGTGGATAGTATAGGTCTTCTTCAGTTCTTTTTACCTCTATATTAGAAACAAAAACGTAAGCTGACTTTCTCTCAGCAGGTCTGAATACTTTTTCGGGAGGATTTTGTTTAAAATGTTCGTCTATTTCTGAAAGGGAGTCTGCTTCATATATATCCAATTTCAGCGAGAGTCTTATTTTGTCATACAGAGTCGCTCCTCCACTTTCTAAAAACTCTTGTGTTAAATTGGTTAGGGGCATAAAAATAAGAGATTTATATAATTAAAAAGATTGTTGTTTCAATTAATTATGCTAAACTGTTAGCTGCTTCGTCTAAGGCTGCGAAATCATCATCTGAATTCTGTAAGTTATTCAGCTCTGAAGCAGGTGCTGAATCAACATTTGTTTTTTGGTCTGAATCACCAGAACTACCTACTCCACCTTTATTAAAGAAGAATGCGAAATATATAACTGCGAGCAAGATAACAATTACTATTAACCATATCCATGCCTTTCCACTCTTGTCATTTATCAAACTTATTTTTCTCATTTTGTACTATTCGGTATCTTCCCCCTCATTATTTACATTTCCTAAAGCAGTACGCCAGAGTTGCTTTAATTCAGCTAATTGTGATCTTATCTCTGCCTTTGTCGCTCCTTCTAAAATAGCTCTTTTTATTTCAACTATTTTATCTATAATCTGAGCAGCATCTTCACTTGTAATTCTTCCATTTTCATTCGCTTTTTCCACCTTCTCCTGTAAGTTGTAAAGCACGAGTATCATATAATGCTTGACTCTTTCCCTAGCTTCTGTTTTATTCGACTCGACTTCAATAGACTTGTTTATTTGTGCTTCTCTAAAAGCAGCTACTTTTTTGAAACATCTGTCTCTCTCAGTATCATTTAATCTGTAGCATCTTTGTGATTGAGCATATAAAGCAACACATAAACCTTCGTTTCTCAGACCTTGACAGGCTTCATATGTTGAAGTGTCGTTGTTATAGGCCTTTATTCTTTCAACAACCCTTGCCTTAACTTCCTCTCTGTTTTCTAAACGGCATTTTATTCTTTCTGTTCTGTTTGAAGATGATTCGCAGTCTATGTTTGTTGAGTTCCTTGATACTTGCTGACATACACCATTAACATATCCACATGAGGGTTTTGTATTATTTGTTTCTTCTGCCGAACAAGCTCTCGCGCAATCAACTCTTTCATTATCTGGAATATCTGAGCAAATAAAACCACAATTGCAATTTGAACCTACAACCCTGCAGACTTTTTTTGAGCTATCAGAGTTATTATTTGTTGTAGTTGCACTTCTTGTGGTAGACTCGCCAGCAGCATAAACAAACATAGATGCTAATAGTATTATTGCTACAGACAAAACAGCTAAGTTAATAGCTTTAACACTCCTTTTTTGCATGAATAAGTA
>Ga0209542_10018052_pt1 | contig 11468 bp, 11 predicted proteins | sample RifCSPhighO2_01_FD_184028 | JGI IMG/M metagenome (GOLD analysis project Ga0209542, IMG submission 184028) | Soil microbial communities from Rifle, Colorado - Rifle CSP2_plank highO2_0.1 (SPAdes) (version 2) | ecosystem: Environmental > Terrestrial > Deep subsurface > Rock core/Sediment ...
GCTGCCGTTTTTCTGGTACCATCCAACGCTTACAGTATTATTCCCATTGTCGTCATTAAAAGTCAAATTAAAATTTATTTCCTGATCTTCTCTAATTGTAGGAGCAAATCCCCCGTCTACAGAATTGTTTTCAGTTAAAATTGTAGGGGCAAAGTTGCTGCTTAATATATGAGCAGTTATATCCTCATCGTCATTGCTTGTTCCGTCGCTGACTCTTATAGTGGCAGCATAATCCCCGGCATTATTTCCGCTAGGAATTGTAATAATCCCTGTATTGCTGTTAATTGTCATAGATAAGCTGGAGTTTTTATCAGGAATGCTGAATGTCAAAGCCCCTCCTTCCTCGTCGCTGGCACTGGTTGTATAAGTATTGCTTGTTCCAGTTTCGCCGGTTAAGTCTCCAACAGGATTCAAGACAGGAGCATCATTTACAGCGCTTATTACTAAAGTATATGTTTGGCTATCGCTTTTTCCATCTCTATCATTAACACTAACATTAATATTGTAACTTCCATCTTGTCCATTACTTGGAGTAAATCTAATCAATCCAGTACCTGAGTTAATTCCAAACAATCCACTGCTATTAACACTAAAAACTATGTCTTTTCCTGTAGAATTAACATCATATAAATATTCAGCATCCTCAGTCGCTGTTGTTGGAGCCGTGGTAGTAATATTAGGGGCAGCAGTAGTTATTTCAATGGATACAGAAAGTGCAGCCCACATGTCAAAAACAGTTTTTCCAATAATGCTGCTTTCATTAAAAACTTGGGATAAAAAAATAATTCCAATTACGATTCCAAGAATAATGAATAACTTGCTTTTGTTAAATTTATTTTTGCTGTTTTCAAAATCAAGAAATCTGAATCTATTCTCCTCTTTTTTTTTACCCATTGGAAACTAGAAGAAATTATGATATTTAAATATTCTTATTTCTTTCTTTTTTTCCCTTTGCCCTTATTTTTTCTTGCTATCAAATATACAATCAAGGCAACTACAATCAAGGCAACTACTACATAGACAGAATTATAGCTAACTTCTCTTGTAACTTGTCCTGTTGGTATTTCTGGTGTTGCAGGTTCGCTGGCCACTACATTGAAGCCAATCTTAATTCCCTGCCCGAGTGTAACCATCCCGGTACTTACTGCTTCTGTAGGTTTTGCTTTAAAAGCCAGTTCAACTCTCCAGCTGTCATTTGGCTTAGCACTTTTAGGAATATTTATTTTTATTTTCGCAATTGTCTGCCCACTGGCAGGAACAAAGTATTCCGGATTTTCAATTAGTTCAACAATCTCCTCACTATTTAAAACTTCTAGCTTTGCTATCACATCTTGAGTATCTCCTGCCCCTGTCTGAACAGAAAAATCAACAATCTTGCTTTCTCCTGCTGGAATAACTAATGTCCCCGGCTGGGTCACACCAAAACCAGATCCATTAACACTAATACTCAATAGCATAAAAGCAAAAACAATCCAAGATAATTTTAAGGTATTAATTTTCATTTTATTCTCCGCTATCTCCAGTAGTTAAATCCCAATCATCTCCTGCTCCTCCACCATATTGCTGATTTGTTAATGAAGCACCGACATCAAACAAGCAGTAATTAGCACTTTCCTGGGCAGTGCCCTGTCCTCTTTTCAAAGTATTATTCAGCCATACGAAAGCACTATTATTCACTCCGACTATTGGCCTGGCACCATAAGTTACGACCTCTGATTGGTTAGTATAATCACATTCTATTTTGCTAGCGTCAGTTACATTGAAGACTGTAAAGTTAATTGCTGGTATTGAAACAGCAAAATCAGCTCCAGCTAAATCTATAATCGTTGTTGATAGTATTAATGAACGGGAGTTTCCTGTATTTTCCATTGTTAAATTTGTAGTAGAAGATGCATTAGTATCTGAAGGAGCAACACTAGACCATGCTAAACTAGTATCACTGAAATTGCTAGCAACTAATTCTGCCACAGTCCAATTCTGTCCATTAGTATCCAGATTGCTTGAATTTAAAGCAAAATTAGTATTGATGTCTTGAACTTGAGCATCTACAGTCCATTCAGTTGAATGATCCCAGAAATATTCAAGTTGAATCATGCAGGAATAATTTGTTGTATCAGCATCTAGATTTGAGCTGCTACAGCTTGTGTTTGTATCACTCAATAATCCTGCTCCTGTCAGAGATTGATAAGAAACATTCACTCTTGCAGTAGAGTTATCAAGATTTGAAGTACCTTCAGCATCATTGGCTTCAAATGAAACCTCTACTTCAGTCAAGCCACCATTTGTTGGAGAAAAGCTTAATCCTCCAGGAAAAACCTGGCTTATATTCGGAGCATTATTTCCAACTGTTACTGAAGCTGCTAAAGATTGGGATGACTTGCCGGTAATAGAATCAAAACCTTTATTTATAACATCTAAAAATCCAGCATAAACAACAGGAACAATAAATATAATGAGAAATATTATAAATCCTACCATCCACCCCTTTTTTACTTCCACAATTTCACCTTCTTTTATTAAGCTTTATTATCTTATCTTATATTTAAGCTTTATTATCTTATCTTATATTTAAGCTTTATTATCTTATCTTATATTTAAGCTTTATTATCTTATGGCTCTGCTACATATTATATGTATTATATTATTTCTTTTAGCTTCTTTATTGTTTCTATTTCTATATCAAATTTTTTCTCCATAAAAACTCCTTTAAAAGAATCTAAGAACTCCTTTTTATCTACTATTGATAGCATATAATCTACATGTTTTTTTAATATTTTTTTATCAGTGTTTTTTAGAAAATTTTTAATCTTAACAGTATCAATATTTTTGCATAATGCAGCAACATCTCTAAAATCAGTTAATCTTCCTGCTTGTAATTTAATAGCAATTAATAATTCTTTTGAAGGAATTTTAACTTTAATTTCTTTTTCCAAGCCTTTTATCATTTTCCGTGATGAATTTTTATTTATCATATCAAAGCTTAAAGCGGAGTTTGTTTGCCTTATGCCCATACCTCCAATTAGCAAATCAACACTTACCGTTAATTCTTTATCTTTTTCAAATCTTGCATACTTCGTAGAGTACAGATTCTCAAGGTCTTTTGATTTTGTTCTGGTAAATCCATTATTTTTCAATACATCTTCAAATTTCTTTAAATCCTCTTCCTTTATTATAATATCAGCGTCCACTGAAAACCTGTGCTTGAAAGCTGAAACTGCATAGCCGCCAATTAATACAAAATCCAACCCTTCATCTAAAAAGCTCTGCAGAATTTCAAATATTGTATTTTCCCTTTGAATGTATCTCTCAAACATAATTGGCCTCCTTATATTTAATGTTTAATTTTTCTCCATACATTTCTTTGATCATTTCTAATGCTGGTTGGAAATTGTAAATATTTTTTTTCATGAACCCTATTGTCTCGTTTAATGAGTCCACAGGTATGCTGTCCAATCTTGATATTTTGAATTGATTCAAAACTTCAACAGAGTAAAAAATTCCTTTTTTGGAATTAATTTTCAAATTCAATTTTTTGCAATATTCCCTAAACGTGGCTAATTGGTCTTCTTTAACTTTAATAAAGATTGGATAGTAGTCTTTATATCTTGCTATATTATATCCCCCCTTAGTCCATATAAATGCAGCGTCTGTTTTTGTAAAACAATATATTATTCCAAATAAATCTAAGACTGAATAATGGAAACCTATATCCTTTGAAAAGTTTGATTTGATATAATCTAACATGTGATGATAAAATTCATTTTCTTCATTTAATATTAAATTCGATTTTGATTCTTTAAATATCCCTAAATTGATTAATTCTTTGCACCACCTATATGTCCAACCATAGCTTAATTTTATTCTTTTAGATATTTGATTTATAGAATCATGTTTTCTTGCAGTTATTATTATCTTTACCACATAAGGATTTATTGTGTCTATTTTCATAGTTATCATTATAGTGATAATCAGTATTTAAAGCTTTCCCTAGTTATCACTATAGTGATAATAAGATTTTAATATAAGGCTTTACAACATTTTAATCATAAAGGTTATCTATTAAAACACTGTGATTTTAAACCACAGACTTCATAAATAAATTTGTAGTTAATAAACACATAGAAATTGAAGCAGTCCAAATCGTCCTCGGTCTCTTCCAAGCAGTCTTCCAATCTCGGAATAATTCAGCTCATAATTTTCCTTCAGGAATTTCACAACACTTTCCAGAACTCCAAGCTTTCTATTTGTCAATGCAGAAACAGGAACAGAAAAGGTTGAAAGGTTTTAGTAGTCGTCTAAAATTAATCAATTACAATTAATTATTATAAAAACTGTAAATGCGTAAAATTAGTAATTTTTACGCATTATAAAAACGTAAGATTTATATAGTTAAAATACGTCATAAATCTATGGAATTGACGCTTTTATTAAGAGATCAGAAAAGAGAAGTAGATGATTGGTTAAAAAAAAAGAAGATTGTTGAAAGGGAAGCCCATGAATCATTTAAAGATGTAATAACCTCAAAATTAATAAAAGTAATCATTGGAGTAAGGAGATGTGGGAAATCCGTATTATCTTATGCCTTTCTACAAAATGAAAAATTTGCTTATATGAACTTTGATGATGAAAGGCTAACCAATTTTAATACTGATGAGATATTATCTTCTTTCCAGGAAATTTACGGGAAAAATGTCAAAAATATTCTCTTTGATGAAATTCAAAATTTGGATAAGTGGGAACTCTTTACCAACAGGCTAAAAAGGCAAGGATTTAATATTTATATCACTGGAAGTAATTCAAGGTTACTAAGTAAAGAATTAGCGACACATTTAACAGGCAGGCACATAACAATAGAATTATTCCCGTTTAGTTTTAAAGAATATTTAAAAGCAATAGATTTCAAAGAAGATACCGAAAACACGATTGGCAAAGGTGCTATAAAGAGGGAACTTGAAAACTATCTTAATAACGGGGGCTTTCCTGAAGTTGTTGTAGAAAAAGAAGATCCAAAGAGATATTTAAGAGAACTATACGGAAGGATAGTAGAGAGAGATATAATTAGTAGATATGATATAGCATATAAGAAAACATTTAGAGAAATTGCTATGGTCTTACTAAGCAACCCAGGAAGAAAGATTAGTTATAACAAAATAAAGAAACAATTCAATATTAAAAGCGAACATACTATAAAAAATTATATTTCTTATCTAGAAGAAGCTTATATGATTTTTTTATTAAATCGGTTTTCTTTTAAACCGGTAGAAATTGAAAAAAGCGAAAAAAAAATCTATGCTATAGACACCGGAATTATAAATAATGTGTCGATAAAGCATTCACAGGATTATGGAAGACTCTATGAAAATTTAGTTGCTTTAGAATTTCTAAGGAAAAAATCTTTCAATCAAAATCTTGAAGTTTATTACTGGAAAAATATCCAACATGAAGAAGTGGACTTTGTCGTAAAAGAAAAACTAAGAGTCAGACAATTAATTCAGGTATGTTATGATGTCTTCGATATCGATACAAAAGAGAGAGAAATCAGGGCATTACTAAAAGCCTCAAAAGAATTAAAATGCAATAATCTTCTAGTTATTACCGAAGACAGAGAAGGAGAAGAAAAAATCAAAAATAAAAAGATAAAATTTATTCCATTATGGAAGTGGCTATTACAAATATGAATCTATTCTACTATGGTATCTAATTCTTCTTCCAAAGTTCATATTGTATTCGGCAGTAATCAAGTCGGCGGGGATATCACACGTGGAAAATTTAACAGTATTATGAATAATTATCGGATAACACATAATACAAAATAACAAGATTTATATATGAACAAATAGTTCCGATATATGAACAAATAGTTCCGATATATGAACAGGTTAACGAAGAAGGAAAGTGAAATCTTATTGTCTCTATTTAAAAATTTTACTCATAATTATAACGCCAATTCTCTTTCAAAAAAAATAGGAGTAACTCCGAGAGGGGCTTTAAAGATGCTCAAGAATCTTAAATCGCAGAATCTTCTTACTAGCAGAGACTTTGGGAAAGCTGTTTTTTATAAAATAAATTTTGGTGATGAATATATCATCAAATTAATGTCAATACTTCTAATGGAAGAGGCAAGAGAGAAAGCATCAAGGTGGTTGTCGGAATTCAAAGAATTACTTGAATGTGTTGACATTGCAATAATATTTGGATCTATTATAAGAAACCCTAAAACCGCCAACGATATTGATTTATTAATTGTTTTTAAAAAGGAGAGATATAGTATGATAGAAAAAGAGATTAATCAAAGGAGAGAAATATCTGCTAAAGTCATGCATGTAGTGAAGCAGACTCAAGATGATTTAATTAAAAACTTAAAGAAAAAAGATGAGGTTGTTCTGAATATTATTAAAAATAGTTATGTTTTACAAGGATATGAAAAATTAGTAAAAATAATCGAAAATGTCACAAGCCTCCAATAAAGTTAAATGGTGTTTGAATAAAGCTGAAAAAGAACTAAAGGAAAAAGGATTTCATAGAGGATTAATAAAAGTAGAAAAAGATACAAGGCTTGCTGAAAAGCACATTAGTAAAGCAGAGCATAACCTACTTGCTGCAGTTTATTTTGATAAAGGAAGATTTTCTGATTGGTCTGCAAGTGCCTTCTTTTATTGTATTTATCATTGTTTTCTAGCCATTCTAAGAAAATTTGGATATGAATCTAGAAATCAAGAATGTACGATTGCTGTAATCGAAATGCTTAAAGAAAAAGAAGAAATAGATATTGAAGACAAATTCATTGATACATTAAAGATTGAAAAAACTGAAGATCCATATGAAAGCGTTATTAAAATAAGAGAAGATTTTCAATACGGTGTTGAGATGGATTTTAAAAAGAAGGAAGAATTTAACAAATTACATGAAATGTGTAAAGAAATTATCAGCAAAACAAGAGGAATAATTTTTCATTAGTAAAACTTTTATTCTTTTTGTTTTTCTCTACCTCGTCTATAAGCAGTCCAAATCGTCCTAGGATCTCTTCCAAGCAACCTTCCAATCTCAGAATAATTCAGCTCATAATTTTCCTTCAAATATTTCACAACACTTTCCAAAACTCCGAGTTTTCTATTGGTTAATGCAGAAACAGGAATGTAGTATCTAGCTTCTTTAATTTCAAATTTCTTTCTTGCCTTTTCATTAGCAGAATTATAAGCATGATAAATTGTCTTAACACTTCTCTTAGTCAAGGAAGCAATCTCCTTATTTTTCAATCCTAAATTCTCTTTCAAGTATTTCACGATGGTTTCTAAAGAACTTAACTTTCTCGAGAAAATAGAAACCGGGATCAGAACTTCTTTCTCCTCTAATTCATTCAATAATTCAGGACTATTTAAGTGATACTTCTCTTTTATAGAGATAAATAATTTCCTTAGTTCTAGGATAGTTTCAGCATTATAGGAAACTCCAATATCCCAATATTCTTTATCTATATTCATTCTCCACTATCTCCTGTAGTTAAATCCCAAGCTCCTCCAAAGCTTGTATTATATTCTCCAGAAATTAAACTGCTAGGAACGTCAAACAAACAGTAATTAGCAGTTTCAGGATTTGTCCCCTGTCCTCTTTTCAAAGTATTGTTCAGCCAGACAATAGCAGTATTATTCACACCAACAAAAGGCTTAACACCTGAATTTACTGCTTCAGTCTGATTAGTATAATCGCATTCTATCTTATCAGTATTCGTAATATTAAAGACCGTAAAATTAATAGCCGGAATATAGGTTGCAGTTTCAGAAGCTCCCAAATCAATTACTATAGTAGTTAATAGTAATGAAAGGGAGTTTCCTATATTTTCATTTGTTAAATTCGTAGTAGAAGACGCATTAGTGTCTAAAGGAACTACTCCTGCCCAAGATAAACTTGTTGAGCTGAAATTACTTGCGATCAATTCCTGTACAGTCCAATTTAATCCATCGCTAGCTTGATTGCTGGAATTCAAATCTAAACTAGAATTAATATCACTAATTTGTGCATCGACAGTCCAGACAGTTGAATGATCCCAGAAATATTCTAGTTGTACATAGCAGGAATAATTCATTGTATCAGTATCTATTGTAGCAGAGCTGCATGATGAATTGCTGTCGCTTAATAATCCTGCTCCAGTCAAAGATTGATAAGAAACATTTACCAATGCTGTTGAATTATCTAAATGATCAGTTCCATCTATCTCGTCTGCTAGAAATGAAACCTCTATTTCTGTTGTTCCACCAGCAGTTGGACTATAACTCCGCCCGCCAAGAGAAACATCGCTTATTGTTGGACCAGTATTTGCAATTGTTATATTTTCAGAGTATTGATATCCTCCAGTATTATTTAAAGTTCCATCGTCGATAATAACTCCAAAGCTCCATAATTGTCCTACAGTTGTATTCGCATCATCTAATTTTACAACAGTGTAAGTGTTATCTGCGCAGGTTCCTCCCAAGCTGAATTGCTCGATTCCATTTCTATAAACAAGGGTATACCAATTCATAGGATTTGCTTCAGGATCATCGCAGTAGAAATTCATGTCAAGGGTTTCATTTGTCTGATTTAATTGATCTGTAGTTGTTGAATTTATTATAACTCCAATAGGATTATTTGGAGCTGTATTAGAAACAGTAACTCTTATGCTTATATTCCTCAAATCGCTAAATGAAGAATTGCTTCCTGTATCAGTTGCAAGAACTCTCCAGAAATAATCTTTGGTTTCATTAGGGAAAGTAACTAAATCTTCTGTAGTGTTATCTGTCTCACTTATAGAAGAATTGACATACATGATGTTTGTTGCAGAAGATTCATTCCAAATTTCAAGATAATAAGTTAAGCTATCCCCTTCAGTATCAGTAGAATTACTCCAGTTTAATTCAACAATTAAGATGTCAGTTTCTATTTGAGAATTATTTACAGGGAGATTTAAGTCAGGAGTTGTTGGAGCAGCGTTAGCAGCACTTACAGAAACGGTAGCATCTAAGGTATCATTATCAGCAACAAGAGTATTATTGCTCACAAAGTTAACGTCAATCTCGTAGTTAGCAGCTTCAGTTGCATTCACAACCCAGCTAATGCTGCAGCTATCATCTCTATTTAGATTTCCACAAGAATAAGGATTTGGCTTTGTAGTTGTATGATAAACAAAATCTTGATCATCATCAGTCATGAATAAATCCGTAACTGGACTCGATAATGATTGTAGGGCCACAACGTCAGTTAGATGAGTTCCCCCAGTAACACTTCCATAATTAAACCCATCACTATAATTAGTTCCAGTTAAACTAGTATGATAAATAAAAAAAATAAAAGAAGTATTGTCAAACTCACTAATCCACAAATCACTCCCATTAGTCGTAATTCCAGTAGGGGTAGTCCCTCCAGTAACACTTCCATAATTAAACCCATCACTATAATTAGTTCCAGTTAAACTAGTATGATAAATAAAATCCGTAATAATATCACTAATCCACAAATCACTCCCATTAGTCGTAACTCCAAAAGGGGCAGTCCCTCCAGTAACACTTCCATAATTAAACCCATCACTATAATTAGTTCCAGTTAAACTAGTATGATAAATAAAATTATCAGCATCATCACTAATCCACAAATCACTCCCATTAGTCGTAATTCCAGTAGGGGCAGTCCCTCCAGTAACACTTCCATAATTAAACCCATCACTATAATTAGTTCCAGTTAAACTAGTATGATAAATAAAATCATCAACACCATCACTAATCCACAAATCACTCCCATTAGTCGTAATTCCAGTAGGGTTAGTCCCTCCAGTAACACTTCCATAATTAAACCCTCCATTACTATCATTCAAAAATGCTGTATTCCCATAAATTGAATCAATGTAGAAGGGAGTTGTTATATTGTCTCCATAATCAATCTCATTGATAGCAGTATCCGGCGTTGCGCTTTCATTATATCTTGAACTAGCTGTCACTGTTCCACATCCAGTAGAAGCACCTTGGCAAGTTATGCTGGCATTTATTGAAAATGTATTATATTGTACTACACTATCCCCTGTATTAGGATCAGGAATAGTCAAATTAACATCCAGCCAATTACCGACAGTAATTTGAGTAGTGCTACTAACAACCAATTCTCCAGTCTCATTTTCAAAAGTAGCATTTATAATTATTTCATATATACCTCCTATTGAAGGAGCAATTAATCCGCCTTCAAATAAATTATCCAAATCAACAGTTATATTTCCGCCATCAAATGGACTTGTTGGTGTTTCATTGACACTCCATCCATAGCCAGTTAATCCTTCCCAACTACTAACACCATCTACATCTATAAAAGGACTTGTAGAAGAATTTGGCTCTGTTGTCCATGTTAATAATTCACTAGATGCATAAATAAAGTATTCTAAATAAGTAGTATTGCTCTGGTTTCCATTAAAGCTTACATTAACTAATGTATCATTCGGAATAATGTCCCCTGGTCTTAACTCAATTGTTACATTCCCGCCAATAACGTTTTGGACTTCATGAGCAGTAGCATTGCTTACACCAGATGAAACTACGAAGCCAGTGGGTCCAAACTCTAATTTCAGATAATCAGAAAACAAGAATAATCCAGTAATAGCAAGCAAAGCTAAAAATATAATCAGGAATTTGGTTTCATCTTGTCTCTTTTCAGTTCTCTTCCTTTCTTTTTCTCCTTTCCTTTTCTCCTTTTCCCATGATAAAACCTTGTTGATTTTTCCTAATTTATTCTTTAATTCCTTTAATCTTCCATCCAAGAATTCTACTCTTTCTTCTGTTTTCTTTCCTTTCTCTTTATTTAATATTCTCTGTATCTCATCATCATAATAATTTTCCTTTCCTAGCAGCTCAAATCTTTCAGATGTATATCTTTCAATATTTCTAACTATTAATTCCCTTTTCCTTCTCAATTCCTGCAATATTCTATTGTCTATCATTTTCTAATTGAACTTCGTCAACCACAAAATAAAAATCTAAAATTTTACAATCAAAAGATTTAAATATACAAACGACATAACGTTTATCAACAACATTCCGTGGAGGCACTATAATGGCAAAAATAACACTATCATTTCCAAAAGAATTTAAGGAAAAAATGGACAAGCATCCAGAAATTAATTGGCCTGAAGTAATCCGCAGAATAATAACAGAGAATATCAAGAAACTTGAAAGATTCGAAGAGTTAGATAAAAGGGGTGAATTATAAATGGTAAGTGTAACATTAACAATAGATGATGTAATAAAATCAAAGATAGAGCATTTATCCTGGGTAAACTGGTCCGAACTAGTCAGGGAAGAAATTTCTGAGGACTTAAAAAGATCTGTTGCATTAACAAACTTTCTAGAAATTGTCTCCAAATCTAAATTTACAGAAAAAGATGCGGATTTATTATCTAGACAAGTTAGGGCATCCATGCATGAAAGATTGAAGAAAAAAGGATTGATATGAAT
>Ga0209542_10018054_pt1 | contig 11467 bp, 13 predicted proteins | sample RifCSPhighO2_01_FD_184028 | JGI IMG/M metagenome (GOLD analysis project Ga0209542, IMG submission 184028) | Soil microbial communities from Rifle, Colorado - Rifle CSP2_plank highO2_0.1 (SPAdes) (version 2) | ecosystem: Environmental > Terrestrial > Deep subsurface > Rock core/Sediment ...
AAACTAAAAAAAAAGGGTGATATACAACCTGGTGATATCGTCATATGGACAGATGAAAAGACAAGTGAGATAGTAATCTCACGAACAGGAGTATCTGATCATATTGATTTTCAAGTTGGATATCCCACAATCACGGGCAATATGTTTACTAAAGATGAGATGGCAAAAGTATTAATATTTACAAATAATGTTTTAATGGTAACTAATCCATTCAAAATGTTATTCAGGGTAAATAATTGGCTCGGTGTTGTAAACGAGACAATTGCCGGGGCACTTCGTGGAATTATTGGGAAACTCACAATCCAAGAACTCAATCAGGTTAAAAGTGAAAGTGGAGAATCAGATTTTACTAACTCTATGAGTTGGATCAATCTAGGCACATCTGAAGAAAAAGATGGAATACAAGAGTTGTGGGGGGTCAAGCTAGCGAAGTCAACTTTTAAAGCGTTCATGCCAGCAGATGAAAACACTGATGCTTTAATGGACTCATTTATTAAACCAAAAATTGCTGAGCAAGAAGGTCTTGCGTCAGTAACAAAAGCCACGAAGGAAGGTGAAGCAAAAGTGGCGACAGCGACAGCGACAGCGACAGCCTATTCTAAAGAACAAGAGGCTATTGTTCTTTGGAAAAAGAGATACTTAGTAGACACTGGTCTAGCAGAAGTAAATGATAAGGGAGAAATTACTAAACTTCTTCCGGATGCAAATACTCGTGTTAGCACAGAAGCCTTGAAAGAGTTAGCAAAATTGAAAGGAACTCTTGTTATTAATGGAGACCTTCAAACAATGCTCAACATCAAACAAGGAGGAGCATCATGATATTACTCTGGATAGCAATAGCAATAGTTGTATTTTTATTGATTAAATACGGAAATAAAATTAAAATTCCAGGTCGGTCGATAAACAATACAATAGTTTCAGTTCCTACCTCCTCTCCTAAAAAAACTAGTTGGCTAAGAATTGTTAGTGGAGTTATTGGTATAATAATAGGAATCTGTATATTAGTGTTCACAGTTTCTTATGCTTGGAGTTTTGCCTCTTCTTTTTTTGAAAAAAAAGTATCGACAGAAAATATAGTAAAAGTTGGTAAAACTAAAACTCTATATCAATTTACTGATACAAACTGGGATAGAAATGTTCTTGTAAGTAGTGATGCTGAATTCTACCCAAAAGGTGGAAAAGTAAAAGTCACTACATCTTCAGGAAGAATATATGTAAGTACCCCAGGGACTTCTGAACTGAGACAAAAGGAAAATCCAGGAAGATTTTTCTTTGAACCTTCCGATTCACTAGCTTGGGGAATCGAAGTTTGGCAATAAACAATAAAAATGTTGCAATAAAGAACGCAACACAAAAGGCGATTCAATTTAATGAATCGCCTTTTATTATTTCTGAAAATTTATTTATTTTACTTAAAGTATTCTTTTAGAGGAGGTTCGTAATCATTCAGTTGTACTGCCCCCTCTTCAGGATTTATTCCTTCTATGTTGAAAGTTCTCATAATGATATTCAAAATTGTGAAAACTCCCATCATAATGACAATTCCAATAATTCCCCAAATCATATGATTCTTGCCGGTTGTTTTTTTCTCTTCATTTTCTTGATTCGAAATAAACTCAAATATACCGTACAGAAAATACACTACTGCTAAACCAAAAAGAAGTATGATGAGTGGATTTATGATAAGCTTATTGACATTTGAAACAAAAGAATCAACACTCGCATAAGCTATGTTTGTAAAGAGTAAATCCATAAACTTTATTCACTAAAAACTAATATAGAACTTGTGGTAATTCAGGAGATTCTGAACCACCACCTAGTTGAAAAGTATTTCTAACAATACCAACAAGCCCCCACATAGCAACGATCACTACCAAACCAATAATGCCATAAATCATTCTAGTTCTTCCAGTTTTCTTTGCTTCTTCGTCACTAGAAATAACATAAGTGATAACTCCCCACACAAAGTAAACTACTCCTAAAACAACCAGTATTGGAATAATAATACTAAAAATATCTCCAATTTTACAAATAATATATTGTATAGTACCTCCTTGTGCATAATATGCACAATCTGTTGGTCCACTTTGTGCTAAAGCTACAAATGGCGCAAAACCTACAAGACTCGACAACCCAATTAATTTTTTCTTCATAATTTAAAATTACTAATAATTTTATCCGCCTCTGGCGGAAAAGCGACTTAATAATAAACTTATAATGCTAATAACATACCTTTATTATATCACAGAACGAACAAAAACAATGCAAGGCTACACTATTTTAACTGTGGAATAACATATTCAATACCAAAAGTAGAACCTACTATCTTTACTAAACCCCAAACTCCTACCATTACTGTTAAACCAACAATTCCCCAAATCATAAATTGTTTACCCTTTTCTCTCTTTGCTTCTTCTTCACCATTTATAACATATTGGACTACTCCCCAAATGAACATAACCATAGCTAAAGCGAAAATAAGAGGAATCACTGACCCACTGATAATGCAACTGACATAACTTAAAAGGTCTTGAAATTTAGGATCAGCAGCTAAAGTACATAACATAAAGATATTTAATGGAATAAGTTAATTTATAATGCAAGCACAGTTTCTGATATAAGCTGTGCGATAGCCCACGACCCTATAAGTATCGCAGCTCCGATTAAAGTATATAATAAAGCATCTTTAGCTTTTTTAATAGATTCTGGTTTGCCTTGGGCAGAAACAAAAAGAAAACCACAATAAATTATGGCTAAGGCAATAATAGGCATACCGATTTTAATTACCCCTTCTAAAATAGTTTTAATTAATCCATTTATTGAGTCTGCTCCTATTGGATTCTCAATTTTAACAGGAGAATCTGAAACAATCGGTTGGATATCATCGGCAAAAGATAAAACCGGAGAAACTAAGGCAAAAGCTATTAAAGTAATTTTCAATAAATTTTTTTTAATATAATTCTTCATGTTTATATTATATTCTTTATAATCCTAAAATCCAAACCAATCCCAATCTGTATTATACCCCACTATTGATAATATCGTTTGAATTATAAGAAAAGCGGCAGCTGCCACAATTAGACCGATAGCTACATTGGTAAATATCTTCTTTGCTTTTTCTCTTTTGGATGTTTCCCCTCCAGAAGTTATAAGCTCAAATCCTGCATAAGCAAACATTATAGCGGCAACAGGCACAACTAAATAAACAAAAATAAAATTAACTACTTTATTTATTAATTTAAATATATCATAGAAATCACAATCATTCACACAAGGAACTAAGCCTGTATCAGAATTTGACGGAGGAGGTGATGGTGGTGTTTCTACAATTTTTATAGTTGTTGAAACCGCGCTTACACCTCCCATGTTATCAAATGCCTGAGCAGAATATGTATAATTTCCAGGAGTTGTTTGCGAGACAGTATACGTGTAGGGAGGATTATCAAATGTTTTTATAACTGTACCTCCTGCATTTCCTTGAAATAAGGTTACAAGATTAACTGTTCCGTCAGGATCAGAAACAGAGATATTCAAAGTAATAGCATTTCCAACATTAAACGTTGAACCATTTGATGGACTTGTAAATTCAATCTCAGGTAGTTTATTTGTCTGAGCATGAACAGTAAAAAAAGAAGAAAGAAGAATGCCAATCACTAATAATCTAATTTTTTTATTTTTCATAAGGGTTATTTCACTAATAATAATCCAAGTTTAGCGCTAGCATCACTTATAGCTTGAGTAACAGACATACTATTGGAAAGTACTTTTTCTACCATTCCTCGGAAAATATCATTAGTGCCTTTCGGCGATGGGTCAAGCCAACTTCTGGCAAAAAAAGCAGAGGCATAGAAAGTCGGCAAATATGCATCTGTCGGCATACTTTTAAGCAAGTCTCGACGGGCTGGGGATATTCCAAGAGAAGAAGCGAATTTTGAAGCAAAATCGCTATTGGCCATAAGACCCGCCGCTATAAAAGCAGTATTAAAATTTTTAGAAAAAGAAGAAATAGCAATACCTGTTACACGAGCAGAGGTCATTTTAAAATTACTATTTCTAATCTGGGGTATAGCTGTGACTAGAAAGTTTTGATTCGGGTTTTTGTTGACTAAAGATTGAAGTTCACTGGCATAACCAAAATAAAACGCTAAATTCTCCGCACTAAAAACATCACGGGAGTTAGAAAAAGATTTATTCCAAGAATAAACATCCTTTAACGGGTCGGCAAAATCTGTATAAAATTTTAGAATTGAGCCTAGATCATATTTTTTATCACTCTTGTCTAAAACAGATATAAAGGACCCATTTTTTTCAGATACAATTGAATTTCCTGCCTGCATAAAAAGAGTGGCCAATATGTCTTTGGCGTGTAGAACATTTGAAAAATGTCCCATGGCTACTGTACTTTTTGTAATTGCCCCCCTACTATCTTTTTGGGTTAAAAGCGAAGTAAGATTAGCAAATTCATCCCAATAAGCCGGAGGATAAGCAATCCCATTAGCATCAAGAGTACTTCTGTTGTAATACATCATCATTGGATCAACCGCCAGTGGAAAAGCTAAAACTCCCTTAGAAGTCAAAAATACTTCCCCTGCACCAATGAAAGTATTTTTAAAGGTATTAACCGGAAAACTCTGATATGGAATAGTGTAAATTTTATTACTATATTTATATGCCAAATCATCAGAAATAAAAAACAGGTCGGGACCGACTCCTCCAGCTAATGCTTCTAATAAATCATTATCAAAAGTATCTGGAGATTTTTCGACATACTTTACGACAAAAGTGGGATTAGCACGATTAAAATCTTCAAGGATAGGAAAAAGAATTTGACTCTTTACCGTACCCCACAAAGTAACTGTGCCTTGCGCATTATTATTACTTGTTTGATTTCCAAGAGGTATGGCCCCAGAAAATATCAAAACTCCTAAAACAGCAGCTATAATAAATAAGACTAAAATTATGATTTGAAAATTCCCTTTCATTTATTTTTAAATATTATACCATAATGATGCGCCCCGGCGTCTATATCGCGTTGCCAAGTAAAACCTTTTTTTTCAAACATCTCGCGTGCTTTATTTTTGGAAATAATTTTATCAAAACTGGGTCCAATAGCAGATGTGTTATCCAACCAATCAATAAGAAGAAGCTGGCCTTGAGGCTTTAGTATTCTTTTTGCTTCTTCTATGAATTTATCCTTATCTTCCACCTGAAAAAGTATATTGGAAGCAATTACAGCATCTACAATCTTATCTTTTATTTTAGTCCCACCTATTTTTTCAATATCTCCCAAAAAATATTCTATATTATTAAGATGATTTTCTGCCGCTTTATTTTTGATTGTTATCAAAAAATCTTTTTGTATTTCAATGGCATAAACTTTTCCCATCGGTACCATTCGGGCGGCAGGGATAGCATAAAAACCGGAACCAGCGCCTAAATCCGCCACAATCATATTTTCTCTCAAATCAAAGGCTTTTAAGTTTTTTACCGGATCGGTAAACATAAATATATTATAGTATAAAATAAACTTATCCACTACTCTTTGTCAAAGATGCCCTTTGGCATGTTATAATAAGTTTATGAAAAACAGAGATTATAAGGATTTCGCTTCTGATAATATTTTTCATATCTATAATCGTGGTAATAATAAAGAAAAAATATTTTTTGATGAACAAGATTATAAAGCTTTTCTTTTTAGGCTTGGACTTTGTTTAGGTTTTACCGAAGAAGAAATTAATAAAGAAAAATTAATTGCTATGCCCTACTCGAGAATTAGAATTACTGATACAGATAAAAAAGATTTCAAACTTCATGTATTTTGTTTAATGCCAAATCATTTTCACTTATTGATTGAACAAATTGGAGATATCCCAATTTCAAAACTAATTTCAAAACTTTGCACAAGTTATGCAAAATATATTAATAAAAAATATAAAAGAGTCGGACATGTTTTTCAAGATCAATTTAAGGCAGTGCTTATAAAAGATAATCCTCAGCTTATGTGGACTTCAGCTTATATTCATATAAATCCTGTAAAAGATAAACTAGTAAAAAACCCTGAGGAATATAAATGGAGTAGCTACCGAGATTTTGTATCCGATAGAAATTTACCGATAGTCGATAAAGAATTACTGACTTCAATCTTCGGCAATCAAAATAATTTTACAAAAGAAACGTTAAATTTCGATATCAATGTCAAAGGGCATCTTTGACATCAAGATAAAAAACGGCACATGCCGTTTTTTATCCGTGCTTTATTTCTATAACGTCCTCGTCTTTAATCACAAACTCCTTTCCTCATAGTTCGTCGTAACAACCCTTTTTGTTTTATGTTGAATTTATCACATCAAGAATACTCTGTATGCAACCAGTGCCATAATTCCACCTATGATAATAATTGCGATAATTATGTCGCGCGCTGGTAATTTAAGCGATCTTATTACCTGAATGTCTTTTTTGAAGTTTGCTGCTTTTATTGTTTTATAAATGGAAAACATCGCTGATATGCCAAATCCTGTAATAGCTATACCAATCAAAATGGAAGGATGTGAATCTCCAAATATCGGAGACAAAAGGAGTATTAATCCCATCGTTATTACAAATCCGATTAAAAAATACAGTCCTGCCCCCCATATTTCTATAATTGATCTAGCTGCTTCTTTAGGCGTATTTTGAACATATTCAAATCTCTTTTCTTCAAGTTCCTTTGCCTTAACTCCAGCTATTTCCTGTATATGTTGCAGATTGTGGTCTCTATATTTTTTGGTATACTTTTGATAGAACTTTTGCCGTGAGGAAAAGAGGATAATAAGAATCACTACAGACACAAAGTCAACAGATTTATAAAGCCAAAAAGTGCGTGCAAATAGTATAATTGCCACAATCAAGGCAATATAGTAAAGGAGGTACATGAATTTGTCAAAGAGGGTAAGCTTCTTATCGGATAAGATTTCTCTGATGGGAATTATTGGCGGTTTTTTTGTATTATCCATTTTTAATTTCTACTACATCCCCATACTTTACATGTCAAAGATGCCCTTTGACAGCTTTACGCGCAGACGAGAGAGGCGATATTATCCCCTGCACGGAGGCGCATAATGGTCACGCCTTGAGTCTGTCTGCCGAGAGAGGAAATATCTTTCAGGGCTGTTCTAATTACCTGACCTTTTTTTGACATCGCTATCAGTTCTTCTTCGCTCCCAGTTAATACTTTAGCCACTATGAGTTTGCCTGTTTTGGGTGTTACTTTTGCAGTTTTAACGCCAGAACCTCCTCTCTTTTGCACCTTATATTCTTTCAGAGAAGTTTTTTTGCCGAAACCGTTGGCGCTCATAGTTAGGAATGCACCGGCTTTATTTTCTTTCTTGACAACATCTACACCAATCACTTCATCTGCCTTCCCGAGTTTTATACCACGCACTCCGCCCGCAGTCCTACCCATTTCTCTAATATCCGATTCTTTGAATCTAATAGATTGTCCACCAGAAGTGGCTACTATCACTTCATCACCTTTTTCCGCTAACAGAGCAGAAACTAATTGATCACCCTTGTCCAAACGAATAGCGATGATGCCACTGCGTCTTACATCTTTAAAACTTTCTCCGGACATTTTTTTGGAGGTGCCATTTTTAGTAGTGAGTATCAGTGAGATAGGAGATTTTTTCAGTTCTTTGGGCATTGGCAAAATAGAAGTAACTTTTTCATTATTATTCAAAGATAAGAAATTCATGATTGACTTCCCTTTTGTTGCCCGTTTCCCTTCCGGAATGTCAAACATTTTCATTTGATAAGTTTTACCTAAATTAGTGAAAAAGAGCAGATCGTTATGAGTAGAGCCTGATACAAGCATAGTGACAAAATCTTCTTCTTTAGTTTCGAGATCAACTACTCCGACTCCGCCTCTTTTTTGAGCATGGTATTCGGAAGGATCAGTACGTTTAACATATCCGCCGGCAGTGAAGACAAGCACGGTTTCTTTGTCTGGTATCAAGTCCTCGTCTGAAATTTCTTTATTCCCGCCTTTTACTATTTTTGTTCTGCGTTCATCCATATATTTTTCGCGAATTTCCTTTAATTCTGAAGAAATAACGCTTAAAATTTTCTTTGGACTGGCCAAAAGATCTTTTGTTTCCTTGATAAATTTTTGTTTTTCTTCCAGTTCATTTTCCACCGCTTTTCTTTCAAGTCCGGCAAGTTTTTGCAATTTCATTTCCAAGATGGCAATAGTCTGCAATTCAGAAAATTTAAATTCTTTCATCAAATTAAGTTTAGCTACTTGACTGTCTTTAGATCCGCGAATAACTGTAATAACACGATCTATTTTATCGAGTGCTCGTTTTAAGCCAAGCAAAATATGTTCGCGTTCTTCCGCTTTACGTAAGTCGTACTCTCCTCTTCTTTTTACAACTTCTTTTCTATGTGAAATAAAAAGAGAAAGAATTGACTTAAGAGAGAGAGTCTGAGGTACGCCATCCACTAAAGCTACAATGTTGAAATTAAAATTCGATTCAAGTTGGGTATTTTTATAAATATAATTTAAAACTTTTTCCGGCACAGCTGTATTTTTCAAATCAATAACAATTCTGATATCTTTGGTTGATTCATCTCGCAATCCTTTTACCCCATCTAGTTTTTTTTCCTGCACTAACTCAGCAAAGGACATTATCAGATTTGATTTATTCACTCGATAAGGAATGGAAGTGATAACAATTTGAAATCCGCCTTTTTGTTCAACTATTTCTGCTTCTCCGCGACATACCACTCCGCCACGTCCTGTACCATAAGCATGAAGCATATCTTTAAAATTGTAAGCAATACCACCAGTCGGAAAATCCGGCCCTTTCACAAATTGCATTAAATCTTCAGTAGTGCTATCACCATCCTCGATTAAATGCAGCGTGGCATCTACAACTTCAGCCAAATTATGCGGGGGGATATTGGTAGCCATGCCTACGGCGATACCGAGAGTACCGTTTAAAAGAAGAGAGGGCACGGCCGATGGTAAAACTATCGGTTCTTTGCGAGTCTGGTCATAATTGGGACGAAAATTAACTGTCTCTTTTTCAAGATCACGCAAAAGCTCGTTTGCTATTTTGGACATTTTCGCTTCGGTGTAACGCATGGCAGCGGCATTATCTCCATCGATTGAGCCAAAATTTCCTTGTCCTAGAATTAAGGGGTAACGAAAAGAAAATTCCTGAGCCATACCTACCATTGAATCATACACAGCCACGTCTCCATGTGGATGATATTTTCCAAGCACATCTCCCACTACAGCCGAAGATTTTCTAAAACGAGCGGTAGAGGTAAGCCCCATTTCATTCATAGCAAATAGAATTCTACGATGCACAGGCTTTAATCCATCTCTAACATCCGGCAAGGCGCGCGCGGTAATAACGGACATAGCATATGCCAAATAAGAATCTTTCATTTCCGTTACTACATCAATTGGAATGATTCCATCTGTGCGTGCTTCAATTGGTTCGTTAGATTTTTTTACCATAAATATTACTGTGCCACGGAAGTGTTCGGGTCTATAGTACTTTTATATCCGTCGACTATATTATCTTTTAATATAGAAAAGGGTTTTAAATCCTGTTTTATTTTTACTTGTATGTCAGGATTGGCCAAATTTTTTCCCAAACTAAAAATCCAAAGTGTTACCATAATAATAATCACTATCAGTATAAAGAGGTGTAAAATGTGTCTTCTAACTTCCTCGGGTTGTCTTCTTAAGTTATGAATTATTTTTCTCATATACTTTATAAACCTGATTACTTTATAAACTTTTCACTTGATTATATTGCCTGTAATATAATCACTTCTCCTTCTTTGTCATCTAAATCTTTTAATTTAAGAGTCAGTTTATCCACCACTTCCGCTTTTTCTTCTCCCATCTCTTTTAAAAACATTTTCAAAGAATCATTATTATAACTCATCGGTATAATTAATCTAGGTTCAAATAATAACGCCAGCTTAGCAGCTGATTTAGCGTCAAGCAAACTTATTTCCTTAGATACGTTCTTTCCACCGATAGGAATAAAAAGGATATCTGGACTATCAATAATTTCTTGGGCTTCCTTTGAAATTTCAGGATCCGAAAGCGCACCCAGAAATGCAATATTTATGTTATCCAAAGTAAATGAATAGATTGTATTGATATAATTTTTACCAGAAATTAGGGTATTGGATATCGCTCCCTTTATAAAAACCTTTTTGACCTCATAGTCCCCAGGGCCATTGATAATAAAAGGCATACGTTCACCGTGGGAAAGCTGTTCTACCCCGCTATAAAGAGGATAATTAGTGGTAACTAAGGCTATATCTGCGCCAAAGTGCGTAGAAATATCCGATTTAGAATTTTTACTGACAGGGTTAAAAGCAAGAACCATGTCTCCCTGTGCTATTTTAAAAAATTGTTCACCAAAATACGTGATTATCATTACTTGCATTATAACAAATTTTTTGCTAAAATGAAAATATTAAAAGCTTGGATTTAGGGTAACCCTAATAAGGCACGAGCTGAATTAGAACCTAAACCTTATATCCGCTTTATGGCGGATGTTTTTGTTTAAGGTAAACATTATGAATAAAGATAAAGAAGAATTGGTACAAGAAAATTTAATTTTAAAATCCATTGTTGATAGAAGCACAAACAAACCTGAAATCGATTCACTGATAGAAGGTCCGGTAATTCTCGTAGAAAAATCGTCAGTTTTTGTTGATTTGTCGCCTTTTGGAATAGGTGTCATCTACGGCCGTGAATTTATTAATGCCAAAGATATCATCAAAAAAATAAGTCTGGGAGACATCGTCAAAGCGAAAGTCGTCGAAAAAGAAAATGAAAATGGATATATAGAACTTTCTTTGAAGGAAGCCAAGCAAGCACTCACTTGGAGTGAAGCGGAAAAGGCCATCAAGTCTAAAACTGTTCTAAATTTAGAAATAATAGATGCTAATAAGGGTGGATTGATTTTGGAATGGCAAGGAATACAGGGATTTTTACCTGCTTCCCAACTGAAAGCTGATCATTATCCTCGTGTCTTGGACTCAGACAAAGATAAAATATTAAAAGAATTAAAAAAACTTGTCGGCGAAAAAATTTCAGTTATGATTATTTCTACTCTGCCTAAAGAAGGTAAACTGATCTTCTCGGAGAAAGATAACAATCCTGAAGAGAAAAAAGAAATTTTAAGTAAATATACTGTCGGCGACGAATTGGATTGTACAGTGGCTGGGCTTGTGGATTTCGGAGTATTTTTAAAATTGGAAGATGGTTTGGAAGGTTTAGTGCATATTTCTGAACTTGATTGGGGTCTGGTAGAAGATCCTCGCAGTATGTTTAAAGTAGGAGATAAGGTCCACGCTAAAGTAATTGAAATAAAAGATGGTAAAATTTCTCTTTCTATTAAGGCCTTAAAAGAAAATCCTTGGACAGAATACGAAGGAAAATTGAAAAAGGGCGATA
>Ga0209542_10018056_pt1 | contig 11466 bp, 13 predicted proteins | sample RifCSPhighO2_01_FD_184028 | JGI IMG/M metagenome (GOLD analysis project Ga0209542, IMG submission 184028) | Soil microbial communities from Rifle, Colorado - Rifle CSP2_plank highO2_0.1 (SPAdes) (version 2) | ecosystem: Environmental > Terrestrial > Deep subsurface > Rock core/Sediment ...
CGGACCTGCTGGGAAGTCTCCGCGGGGATTTCCAGATGATTGCGGCTGTCTAGAAGAGCGCGGCGATCGGCCTTCCTTCGAGGTCGAACGCGCGTCCGCTCTTCGGATCCCAGAGGATGGACGCGACCCTGTCGGTGGCGAGAACTTTGTCGCACAGACGCAGCTCTCCCCTGACGACGATGTGGGTCAGTCTCCACCGGGCGAGGAAGAGATCTTCCTCTGTGAATCTTTTTACGACCGCCAGCATATACGAACCTCCGTGTGTAGGGCCTGGGCAAATTCTATCAGTTTTCCTCCCGCCGTCAACGGGTTTACCGTCCGGGGCAGACGGGTATAATGGATGAACGATGAAAGAAGCGCCGGAGGAGATACCCGCTCCCAGCACGCCTATAGTTGAAAGACTGGGCCGCGACCAGCTCGCCCGGATGGCGGAACTGCTCCGGGCGGGATACCGACCCCGAAAATTCAACGAGTTCATGCCCAGCCAGGTCTGGCGCACGACTCTTAGCGGCGACGAGGATGGCCGGCCGACGGAGGAATGTTTCGAATTCAAGTCGCCCATCCCGGTCATGTTCAGTTCTGAGCCGGAGCTCCATTCCAGCGCGGCGCTGCTCCGGGATATTGAACTGCTTTTGGACCTCAAGGACGGCGGATAGGTTGCTAATCAAGGGTCAGCGTTATAACCTTTATTCATGCTTTTATCCCGGGACCAGATAATTAAACATATTGAACGGGGGACCATCGTCATCGATCCCTTCAGTGAGAAGCGGCTCAAGACCACGAGCTACGACGTGACCTTGGGGGAATGGTATTGGCGGGAAAAAGCTCCCGCTGGCCGCTCCACCATCCACAATCTATACGACGAGGAATCCACTGCGCGCGTCTGGGAAGGCCCGTTCCAAGCGGAATCCGTGGAGGCGCTCCTGGAGCGGCTGGATTTGGAATTCAAGAACATCCCCAAGGATGCGCGCGTGATACTTTTGGGTCCCAAGGAAACGGTTCTCGCCCATACCCAGGAATTCATCGGCGGACGGGACATCTGCGTGGCCAAGATGTACGCGCGCTCGTCCATGGGCCGGAATTTCGTGGAAGTGTGCAAGGATGCCGGCTGGGGCGATGTGGGCTATTTCAACCGCTGGACGATGGAAGTGACCAACAATTCCCAGTACTACACCATCCCCCTGGTGGTCGGACGGCGCATCGCGCAGATGGTTTTCTATCAAGTGGCTCCGCTCGAGAAACGGGAGGTGGATTACGTGGGCGAGGGCGGCAAGTACCAGCGTTCCCAGGATCTCGCGGAGCTCAAAAAGAGCTGGGACCCGATGATGATGCTGCCGCAGATGCATCTCGACTGGGAGGTCGCGGCGATGCAGAGCGAATTGCCGCTTTAGTATCAAGTGTCAGGCGTCAAGTATCATGTATCAAGTGCCGTGGATAAAGGCTATAAGAACTGGGCTTAATCGAGCATCTCAAACTTGACGCATGATACCTGACACACTCAGAACCGAGGACCCGGAGATTTTTGCCCTCATCGGAAAAGAGCGTCTCCGGCAGAGAGAAGGACTGGAGATGATCCCCTCCGAGAATTACGTTTCGCCCGCGGTCCTGGAGGCCGCCGGATCGATTTTGACCAACAAATATTCCGAGGGCTATCCCGGCAAGCGCTATTACGGCGGGAACGAATACGTGGACCAGGTGGAGGATCTGGCGCGGGAGCGGGTCAAACGGCTTCTGGGCGTCCCGCACGCCAATGTCCAGCCCTATTCCGGCTCCCCGGCGAACCTCGCGGTTTATCTTGCGACCTGCGCCCCCGGCGACGCGATCATGGGTCTGAACCTCCCCGACGGCGGGCATTTGACCCACGGCTGGAAGGTCTCCGCGACCGCCATTTTTTATCGGAGCCATCCCTACCATGTGCGGGAGGACGGCCGGGTGGATATCGACGAGGTTTGGAAACTGGCCAAGGAGGTGAAGCCGAAGCTCATCTGGACCGGAGCCACGGCGTATCCTTATCAGTACGAGTTCGATAAGTTCGCGGAAGTCGCCGATGCGGTGGGCGCCTATTACGCCGCGGACATCGCTCATGTCATCGGTCTCATCGTGGCCGGCGTGCATATGAGCCCGGTGCCTTACGCGCATATCATAACTTCCACCACGCACAAGACCCTGCGCGGTCCGCGGGGCGGAATGATCCTGGTCACGGAGCGCGGCCTGGAGAAAGATCCGGAGCTGGGCGACAAGATAGACCGGGCCGTTTTCCCCGGCCTGCAGGGCGGGCCGCACGATCACATCACCGCCGCCATCGCGGTCGCGCTCAAGGAGGCCGCCCGGCCCGAATTCAAGGAATACGGCGCGCAGATAGTGAGGAACGCCAAGGCCTTGGCGGAATCCCTGATGGCCGAAGGCGTGAAGCTCGTCGGGAACGGCACGGAGAATCACCTGTTGCTGGTGGACCTCACCCCGTTCGGTCCCGGCCGGGGCGTCTTCGTCGAGAAGGCGCTGGACGCGGCGCATATCACCGTGAACAAGAACACCATCCCGAACGAACCCAATTCGCCCTTCTATCCTTCCGGCATCCGGCTGGGCACCCCCGCGCTTACCACCCGGGGCATGAAGGAGGAGGAAATGAAAGAGATAGGGAAATTCATCTCGCGCATCGTCAAGGAGTTCGCCACCGTGGAACTGCCCGCCGACAAAGAATCCCGCTCCGCCGCGCTCAATAAGTTCCGGGCCGCCCTGGCGGACCACCCGGTGATCAGGGAAACAGCTGAAAAAGCGAAAGAGCTGGCCGGCCGCTTCCCGGTTCCGGCCTGAATCCGATGTTCGCGATAAACGGCAAAGAAATAGCCGAGAGAATACTGGCGGATATCTCCGCCCGGCCCAGGCCCGACAAGTTCATGGGCGCGGCGCTCGCGGGAGACGATCCGGCCTCGCTCAATTTCCTGAAACAGAAGGCCAAGGCCGCCGCGGACCTGGGCATCGATTTCCGGCTGTACCAGCTTTCGCCGGATCTTTCCGGCGACGAGCTGCGGCGGCAGATCGGCAAGCTCGCGGGAGCCAAGGCCTGCGGAGGATTCCTGGTCCAGTTGCCGCTGCCCGAGGGCGTAAATCCCCATTATGTTCTGAACGCCATCCCCAAGAACAAGGACGTGGACCTTTTGAGCGAGGGCGCCCTGGGCGCTTTTTATACCGGCCGGCACGATCTTCTGCCGCCCTCGGTAGCGACGGTCAAGGAGCTGCTTTCTTTCCGGGAGCTCGATCTGCGGAAGTTGGACGTGGTCCTCCTGGGCGCGGGATTCCTGGTGGGGAAACCGGTGGGCTTCTGGCTGGAGAACAAAGTGGCGGCGCTCACGGTCATCGACAGCAGATCTCCGCAGCTGCGTTCCCGTCTCAAGGAAGCGGACGTGGTCGTAAGCGGCGCGGGCGTGCCGAACCTCATCACCCCCGGGGACCTTAAGGACGGGGCCTTGGTGATCGATTTCGGCTGGAACCGGGTGGACGGGAAAATAATGGGCGACTTCAATCCCTCGGCCGGACTCGGGGCAAGCGCGGCGGCCCCCGACGTTACCTATACGCCGACGCCGGGCGGTACCGGTCCCATTCTGGTCGCGAAGCTTTTCGAGAACTTCTACGCCTTGAACCGATGAAGGTCAGAATGACCAGGGTGGACAAGGGATTGCCGCTGCCGGCGTACCATACTCCGGGCGCGGTGGCGTTCGACCTCTATCCGCGCGTATCCGCGGTCATCCCGCCTCGAGAAACCGTTCTGCTGCCGGCCAATTTCATCATCGAGGTTCCGGAAGGGTACGCGCTCATTTTGGCCAACCGCTCGGGTACCGGCAAGAAAAAGGGTTTGACCATGGCGAACGGCATCGGGGTGATCGACCAGGATTATCACGGGCCGCAGGACGAGATCCATCTTTTGGTCCGCAATTTCACCGATCAGCCGGTCAAGGTGGAGCGGGGCGAGCGCATCGCGCAGGGATTCATCGTGCCCGTAGAAAGAGCTGAGTTCGAGGAGCTGGCCGAGATAAAAAAGGATTCCCGCGGCGGTTTTGGGAGCACCGGATAGCGGAACGCCCTTCGGCTCCCCGGTGCGTTTTTTGTCCTTCATACAAAAATAAAAACGCCCTTCGGCGATTCGTCCCGGGCACGGCCGGGCATAAAAAGGTCCTACCTTTTTTTTGGAGTTGTTGTCCCGCGGTTTGTAAGGTGGGCTCCCGGGAAGCGATCTTCGGACCGATTCCGTGCAGGATCCCTTGGGTATCTAATTTGACCGGGAATCGCTCCAAACTGGTAAGACCTATATTGATCATCCTCCGGTCTTGGGGAAAGTCAATGGAGAACGGGTGAAAAACGGTGTATAAGCTCGGGAAAAGAGTGCATGAAACTGGGGATATTCGGAACGTATCTATCTCGCGCGGGAGCGATACATCTCCAGTATGCGCGGCACGGACTCGGACAAGGGTTGCGGCAGATCGTTCTCCGGGAACCAACCGCCCTCTAGGATCTCCCAGCCATTGAGCTTGAATTCCCGTTCCGGAACCTCGGCAAAGAAGTAAAACAAGGCGATATTTTTGCGCCGATCGGTGAAATAATCGCCCAGGAACTCAAGGGTTTTGAGGTTTATGCCGACCTCTTCCAGCACTTCCCGTCTCACGGCCTCCTCCGGCGATTCCTTTTTTCTGGCCGCGCCGCCGGGGAGCGTCCATGATCTTTCACCATAGGTGTTCCGAACGAGAAGTATCTCGCCTTGATTCCGGATCAGGCACGCCGCAGCCCTCCCGCCCGGCCGGAAGATGAGACGATAAAGACGGATGGCCGGAGTTGCCAGATAGAATGCGATGCGTACCAGGTGACCTTTCATTCCGTGGGCGTTGAGGGGATCGAACCCCCGGCCTACTCGGTGTAAGCGAGTCGCTCTACCACTGAGCTAAACGCCCGTCGGGCCGCCCGGATTCGGACCGGGACTAAATCCTCCCAAAGGACTCGTGCTGCCGTTACACTACGGCCCGTAGCATTGAGTTTAGCGGCCGGAGGGAAGTTTGCAAGCTTTTGCGGCCATCGGCCACGGCGTGCTATATAAATAACGTCCCCATAGTTCAACGGACAGAACGGCTCCCTTCTAAGGAGCAGATCGAGGTTCGATCCCTCGTGGGGACGCAACTCTCTATGATAGAATTAAGGTATGTTTGGCCTCATTTGGGTTGTCGCAATTATTGCCATCGGGGCGTTGGCGAACCACTACGAGAAGGAACGTGGGCGAATCGAGGCCTTTATGTTTATAACGGTAGTGATTTTAACTCTCATATTTTTTACCGTACTAGCAATCGCTAGTAAACTAGAGGTTTTCTGGTGGCAGTAATAAAGCATGAAAGAATGGATTGAGAAAAACAGGACCCTGGTATTTATAATTTTCTGGGGAACTTTGATTCTTATAGTTTATCTCTTCTCCGGGGATATTTCTCCGGATTTATCCTCTCGTTACGAAAGCTGTGAGAGCTTGACTGGAATGAAACGGACAGAATGCGAACAAGCAATTGATTTATACTTCGAGCAGGAGGAAGACTACTATCAGCGAAAATCTTTTATGTACCCTAGATAGTCAGTCGTAATAGGGCAACAGCGAATTCACCTCTTCGCCTTCCGCGATCACCTTCTTTATGCCGAATTCATATTCCCCGGCTTCGGTTATCTTCTCCGAAGAGCGGACCAGCCGGGCGGGGGCGTTATCGCCGGGGTAAAGCAGCAGGTCGCGTTCCACCGTCCATTCGTCGTTCACCTCCAGAATTCTGGGTTCGGAGAGCGATGCCCTGAGCTCCGCCGGGATTTCCCCGATGGCGTCCCTGGCTTCGATGCCCAAGAAAGGACCGGACTGGAGCAAAAAACGCGTTTCATAGTTCGTGAAGAAGCGCGCCAGCGCCAGCGCCTCCTCCTCGGAATTTATGCGCACCACGATCTTGGACAGTTCCTCTGCGTTCCGGACCGGCTTCATCTGGCTCGTGGATATCTCGTAATCATAGAGCTCCCCTTGCGGCACGACGCTCGCGTCCATTTGCGCATACAGCTTATGCCCCGGCTTGAGGGAAAATTCCGGTTGGAGCAGGCTTTTGCCTTCCAGATTGGCGGGGAACAGTATTCCGTTCTGCCAGGCGAAATAGCCGGCCGTTACCAGGGCGGCGGCGACGATCGCGACGACTGTCCAAAATATCTTGGTACCCATGGTGCCGCGGGAGGGAATCGAACCCCCGACGCCTACCTCTTCAGGGTAGCGCTCTACCACTGAGCTACCGCGGCGGTAGAATCAATTTATCGCAGTCCCGCTTAAACATCAATCCCCGCCGGAGCGGGGATTGATTCATTTCTGCATCTTCAAAGAAATGCGTTTTTCCTGGAGTTTGAGCGATTCTATCTTGAAGGAATATTTCTCGCCGGGCGCGATCTCCTTCTTCATCTCTTCCAAGCTGCCGAATTCGGAAACGTGGATCATGCCCTGGATGCCGTGCTCAAGGTCCACGGTCGCTCCGAACGGGTTGAATTTGTAAACGGTGCCCTTGACCGTGTCCCCCTCCTTGAAGAAGTCGGCGACCTTCTCCCAGGGGTCGGACTTCAAGGCCTTGAGGGACAGGAACACCCGGTTCTCCCGGATATCGATGATCTTCACCTGGATGGCTTCGCCCATCTTCACGATTTCCTTGGGATTGTCCACGATACGGTGATCGATCTCCGAGATGTGCACCAGCCCTTCGATCTGGGGATTGTCCGCGAACCGGACGAATATCCCGAAATCAGCCAGGCCGGACACCAGGGCCGGAACGGTCTGGCCCACTTCGTATTTGGCGAGCAGTTCCTTCACGTTCGCGTTCACGGTTTCGCGCTCGGAAACGATGAGCTTGTTCACCCGGGGATTCACGTTGATGACCTTGACCTGCATCTCCTCGCCGATGAACTTTTTGAGCCCTTCGGCGGTCTTCTGCCGGTCGCTGTCCGCGACCTGATTGTAATGGTCCGTGGAAAGCTGGGAAATGGGCAGGAAGGCCTTGAGATCGGAAAGGTTCCCGATCAGCCCGCCGGAATTCGAAGCCGACACTTTCATTTTCACGATCTCGCCGCTGTCCAAAAGCTCCTGTACCTGCTGCCACAGGCGCTGTTTGCCGGCTTCCACGAGCGAAAGCTCCGCATAGCCGGAATCGCCGTCGAGATCCGTGATCTTCGCCGGCATTTTGTCCCCGGCGTTCAGATTCTTTATCAGGTCCCGGGCGTTCAGGAATTCCACGCCGTAAACTATCCCGGTGCCGGAGCGTCCCAGATCGAAATAGGCCTCGCGGGGGGTCTTACGGAGCAGGGTGGCCTCTACTACGTCTCCTTCTCGCAGGCGGCTGCCGGCCGCATCGTTCTTCAATATCTGCGCGAGGAGCGCGCTCGACTTGGCGGGGGTATCGGAAAACATCTGGGAGATTATAGCTTTTATGGAAGATTTAGCAAGGGGCTCTGGCATCCGGCCTGCGGGAACCGGCGTAGCTTTTCTCCGGCGGGAAAGCCCGCCTGCTTCTCGTCCGCCCGGCTCCCCCGAGGGGAGGCCAAGCCCGGTCGGACTCCGAAAGCTTCCCGCAGGCCGGATGCCTTCGCCCTACGGCGTGCAAGAATAGAATTCCGCAACGGAATGAGATTGAAAAATCGCTGTTTTTCTGATAAACTGAAGCCCATGATCATCCAGTATTTCGGCGAGGGCTGCTTCAGATTGCAGAGCGGCGAGCTGTCCCTGCTCGTGGATTCGCAGAACGCGCGCCTTAAGGCGGACGTCTATTTGAAGACCCTTTCCCTCGCGGAAGCCCCGCCGGAGGCGGGCGTCATTTCTTTCCCGGGAGAGTATGAAATCAAGGGCATCGATATCCAGGGCTGGCCCATCCCTGCGGAATCTACGGAGAAGATCCTGAAGACCGTCTATGCCGTGAACTGGGAGGAAATGCGCTTCGTGTTCCTGGGGCATCTTTCCGGGCCCCTGGATCCCAAGTTGCTCGACGAATTGGGGGAAACGGACGTGGTTTTCGTGCCTACCGGGGACGCTCACTTCATCTCGGCCGGGGACGCGGTCAAGCTGGTGAAGCAGCTCTCGCCCAAGATCATCCTCCCCGCCTCCTTCAAGAAGAACGGACAGGAATTCGCGAAGACCATGGGCCTGCCGGGAGAGGAAACGGACAAACTGGTCTTCCGGCGCAAAGAGCTTGCGGAAGGCAAAAGCCGGCTCATAATATTGAAGCCGAACGGGTGATGCTCGACAGATTTCTCAAAAAACTTCAGGACGCCGAGGAGCCCGAGAAACGGAGATGGGCCGCGCTGATCGTGGCGCTTATAATGATGGCGGTCGTAGTTCTGTGGGTGCAGTACCTGGATTTCGTGGTCACTCCGGATGACGGTCCCGGCGAGGCGAGCGGCTTTTCTTTCATAGAGACCATGCGCGCGGGAGCGGGGATGATATACGACGGATTTTTTGATATGATGAGGGGCCTCGGCGGCCTCTTCAAGTCCTCGGGCGAGTACCCGATCAAGCCCGATTAGCACGATCTCACCATGTCCGGAATACAAAAAAGAGAGATAACCAGCGAGCTTAGGGAGTCCTATTTGAGCTACGCGATGTCGGTCATCGTGTCGCGCGCCCTGCCGGACGTCCGGGACGGATTGAAGCCCGTGCACCGGCGGGTACTGTGGGCCATGTGGTCTTCGGGGCTCACGAATCAGGCCAAGTTCCGCAAGTCCGCGAACGTGGTCGGCGAGACCATGGGCAAGTACCATCCTCACGGCGACTCTTCCATCTACGACACCCTGGTCCGCATGGCCCAGGACTTCTCCCTGCGTTACCCGCTGGTGCAGGGCCAGGGCAACTTCGGTTCCATCGACGGCGATTCGCCTGCGGCCATGCGCTATACCGAGGCGCGCCTCGCGCGCATCGCGGACGAGATGCTTGCGGACATCGAGAAGGAGACCGTGGATTGGCAGCCGAACTACGATGCGACGAGGGAAGAGCCCAAGGTCCTGCCCGCGAAGCTCCCCAACCTGCTTTTGAACGGCAGTCTGGGCATCGCGGTCGGCATGGCGACCAGCATGCCGCCCCACAACCTGCGCGAAGTGGCGGACGCCATCCTGCTTCTCGCGGAGAAGCCCGGCGCGAGCCACGACGACATCATGGATCTCATCCAGGGCCCGGACTTCCCGACCGGCGGCATCATTTTCGACGCCAAGGCCATCCGGGAGGCGTACGCGACCGGCAGGGGCGCGGTCATGACCCGGGCCAAGGCGGAGATCGAGGAGCGCAAGAACCGCCAGTTCGACATAGTGGTGACCGAGATACCCTACCAGGTGAACAAATCCGAACTGGTGAAGCACATCGCGGAGCTCGTGCAGGACAAGAAGATCGAAGGCATCCGGGACGTGCGCGACGAGTCCGACCGCGAGGGCCTGCGGCTTGTGATCGAGCTCAAGAGCGACGTGCCGCCCCAGAAAATATTGAACCAGCTCTACCAGCACACGGACCTGCAGAAGGATTTCCACATGAACATGATCGCGCTCACGGACGGGATCACTCCCCAGCTTCTGTCCGTAAAGGAGATACTTCTCGCGCACCTTGATTACCGGAAGGTGGTGGTCCGCCGCCGGACGGAGTTCGACCTCCGCAAAGCCGAGGAGCGCGCGCATATCCTGGAAGGCCTGGTCAAGGCGCTCGCGAACATAGACAAGGTCATCGCGGTCATCAAGCGGTCCAAAAACAAGGAGGACGCGCACGGCAATCTGATGAAGCATTTCAAACTTTCCGATGCGCAGACCTCGGCGATCCTCGAGATGCGCCTGTCGGCTTTGGCGGCGCTGGAGCGGGAAAAAGTGGAGGCCGAGCTCAAGGAAAAACGGGCCTTGATCGCGGAGCTCAAGCTCATCCTCAAGGATCCCTCCCGGATAGTGGGGGTCATCAAGAAGGAGCTCAAGGAGCTTCGGGACAAATACGGCGACGACCGCCGGACCCAAGTGGTGCCGTCCGGGGTGGGCGCCTTCAAGGACGAGGACCTGATCCCGCAGGAAGAAGTGGTGATCACGCTTTCCGCCGGCGGCTACATCAAACGCCTGCCGCCTTCGACCTTCCACGCCCAGCGCCGCGGCGGCAAGGGCTTGATCGGTTCGGAAGTGGCGGAGGAGGATTTCCTGGCGCACTTCCTCGCGGCGGCGACCCATGACAACATTCTGTTCTTCACCGACAAGGGCAGGGTCTTCCAGACCAAGGTCTACGAGATACCGGCCGCTTCCCGGACCTCCAAGGGCCGGGCCATCCACAATTTCCTGGAACTGCCCGGGGACGAGAACGTGAGCGCGCTGGTTGCCTATCCCGAATCCCGCAAGAAGAACGACGCGGCGCTCATCCTGCTCACCCAGGACGGGGTCGCCAAGCGCACCATGCTCGAGGATTTCCGCAACATCCGCCGGAACGGCATCATCGCCATCGCCCTGAAGAAAGGGGACCGCCTGAAGGGCGTGCGCCTGTCGGACGGCAAGGGGCAGGTCGTCCTCACGACCGAGCAAGGCCAGTCCATTCGGTTCAAGGAAGGCCAACTCCGTCCCATGGGCCGGGGAGCCGCGGGGGTACGGGCCATCCGCCTCAAGAAGGGGGACCAGGTGGCCGGTTTCGACATCGTCCGGGCGGAGGAGGTCAAGGACCAGAGATTGCTGGTGGTAATGGCGAACGGCTTCGGCAAGCAGACGCCGCTCAAGGAATACAAGCTTCAGAACCGGGGCGGTTCCGGGATACGCACCGCGAACGTGACCGCAAAGACCGGCGAACTCGTCGCGGCCATGGTCATCTCGGAAGAGAAGGAGATACTCGCGCTTTCCAAGAAGGGCCAGATGATCCGGACCGAGCTCCAAAGCGTTCGGACCACCGGCCGTTCCGCCCAGGGCGTGCGCATTATGAATTTGAAGACCGGCGACCGCCTGGCGGGAGTGGTGGTCATATAGTTCGGTAGTCGGTAGTCGTAGGGCGCAAGGCGGAAAAAGCCGGGGGATTCCTCATCCCGCGGCTTTTCTGCTAAAATTGAGGCATACGGATGCTCAACCTGTCCCAGCTGTCCCGGAATCAGATGATCATCGTGGGAGCCGCGGCCTTCGCCGTGCTTCTTATAATTATCGCGGTCATCATGAGCAGGGATTCCAGCCAGGTTCCGCCCAAGATCGCGCTCGCCTTCTGGGGCGTGGAGGATAAGTCGGTTTTTTCGGACGTCTTCAAGAACTATAAAGCCGCCCGCCCGAACGTGACCGTGGAATACCGGGCGTTCCGGGAGGAGGAATATGAAGATGCGCTCTTAAACGCGCTCGCGAGCGGCAAGGGGCCGGATGTGTTCATGATCCCCGCCCATGCCCTGGGGCGGCAGAAGTCCAAGCTCGCGCCTTCGGACCCGGCCCGTTTTTCGCTCGCGAAGCTCAAGG